>Ga0065703_1001757_pt1 | contig 11262 bp, 6 predicted proteins | sample SwiRhicommunBV21_FD_59090 | JGI IMG/M metagenome (GOLD analysis project Ga0065703, IMG submission 59090) | Switchgrass rhizosphere microbial communities from Buena Vista Grasslands Wildlife Area, Michigan, USA - BV2.1 v1 | ecosystem: Host-associated > Plants > Roots > Rhizosphere > Soil ...
GGTCGGGAACGTGAAGGTAGTAACGTTCTTGAGGCTGGTAGCTGTTACAGGCTGCGTCAGTATCACTGTAAGAGGCCGAAGGGAGGGAAAGGAGAAGTGAAAGCTTACCGCCGCCAGTAGAGTTGGTTTCGTTGGACATGGTGGTGCTATACTTGTGGTCGTCGATGTTCTTGGTAGGTTGCGTAAAGAAGAAAGGAAGAGAGAAGAAGAGAAGCGGATAGTCGTAAGTGCTATTAAGGCCTTGTGACGCAAAAAGCGCGCTAACGATATAGGGTCTATGTGAATCGCGTATTTGTTTAAAGAAGGAGCGTCCGGGTCTAGGTACTAGAGTCGGAGGTCGAGGACTTCTAGTCGAGATATTTATTAGAACAGACGCCATTCGACCTCTATACTAGACGCAAAGAGTACTAACCTAGAAGGGAGAGATCCTTAGAGTAATATCGAGGCCTAGGACGAGTATGTAGAGTAGTTCTAGGTCCAGATATCTAGGTAGCGAGTTGCTATTAGGCAGGTAGAAAAGGACGCGACGCGTCCAACATAGCTTAAATAGGAAGCCTCGTAGGTTCACTATCTTCCTTATTGAGGTCGAGAATACAGACTCGAATCGTATAGAGCCTTTTACCTAGGAAGCGTCCTCGATTGACAAACACCTTCGTCCCCTTACCTAGGGAGTATCCTCGATTGACAGACACCTTCGTCCCCTTCAGCGACGACCAACTCTTGCTGGAATCTAGCCCCTGACCTCCCGATTATGGCGCCTGTCGCTGCGGCATGCTCAATAACCTGCTGCTCGAGTACGAGCACACCCAGAGACTGATCTGGGATCTAAGCGCGGTCTGAGAGCGACGAGCGCGGCACTCTCGCGTCCTTCCGGCGTGGCTTTCCCAAGTTTCCTACCTACAGGGACCTCACTGACACCTGGGCGCAGCAAGCGGGCAAACGGAGGTGAACCATCGATGGCAACCGAACAAACTACAGTACCATCTTGGCAAAACAGAGGAACAGCAGGGATTGATGCCACCGTGGGGATAACGCCTCGCACGTCCGCGCAGTGGGCGCGTTGGACCATATAATGGGCACACCTTGGAAGGGCTGGAGCTTGCGAAGAGTCCAACAGAGCGCAGTCTCCAGATGGACCCTTTTGGGCACCATAATGCCTAGGACGTCCAACTGGCCAAAGCGAAGGTTGTCACAATCATTCAATCGCGCCTGGTCTAGGGGCGAGCGCTTGTGGGAAGGTATCATGGCACAACTTCTCCCTGCCCATAGCGGTCCTCCGGGATCTGTGTAACAGCTTACGACGAGCATACACTTTGTCGTGCAAAAGAGATGGATCGCCTATACGAAAGCTCGGTTCGACGTCGTGCAGACGGTATAGTATTTGCAGAGTGCTCCAATTCCTTACAGCAATGGTATGAGCTCTGGTAAGGTATCCTCTCGTAATGCGGTACCCATATCGAACACACCAGGAGTTTGTCGTCTTGTCAAGGCTCGAGATTTGCTGGCATCTTGCGAGATCGAAGCTCCAGATCTGATGATGGCGTCCGGAATACAGACGTAGACGACGGCAGATCATGCATCCTGACTGCGTTTGCTTCGATGGCTGACTGAGGCTGCTCATGCTGGCTTGCTTTGCCCACCCGACTTTGCCTCAGCCACGGGACCAGGTTGTAGTAACCGCCGGCGGCAAAGATGCCAGTCCATAAAGCCAGCTCCACTCCATAGATAGCTAGAGCCAGGACATCCAGGTGCTTTTCAAAGAGGACAGAGATAATGGAAGCCAGGTCCCCTAGAGCATCAATTCCGACAAAGATAAAGGATATACCACGAACTGTACGATGTACATAGATATCCCAGTAATGTCTCAAGACCCCCAACGCCAACAACAGCGCAGCAAGTACAGCCATCAACGTCACAGGCCAGTCCACTCCTCCTTCCACCCCATGTCGGAGGGCGAACACCAGTCCCAGCTCAACACTTGCCATCAAAGCCGCAACTGGGACCACAACGCCTACGGCTTTCCACAGAGACCACTTGTTCTCGTAGTAGTAGCATTGAATCCAAGTCACAAGACTCAGTACAGTCAGGATTTGCGGTTGGACCTGCAGAGCAACATTAAGGTCCCGTACGATATTGTAGATCCCCAGGGGAACTCCTGCCCATGCCCAGAGCATCATCATCGTGGGCTGGAGACCTATGGCATTGTGACGTCTATAGTTGAGCCAGATTTGAGGGAGGAGTTGGATGGACCAGAATACCGCCCCCAGGATCCCGAAGGAGGTGGATAGGGCTGGACTGTCCATTATGAAGGGATCATAGGCGATGCGTGCGTTTGTCGAGCAGACAAACATATGAGAGAGTAGAGACAAGAGACAAACACTGCCCTGCGGGAGGCATATATAATCACAAATGGCTGGAACTGACCATGGCCAGGCAGGACCTGATAGATCCGGTCTGTTGTCCCTATATGCTATATACCAAGCACGAAATGAAGTCCTCTCGGAGGCCCGGAGGGCTCAGGGCACGTGCGAAGGGATACCGTCCGCGGAGTCTGGTTCACTTGAGTCCTAGTGTCAGTCATCAGACCCTACTTCGCTACGGTAGCCAATCAAGAGCAAGATCCGACACCTTCACACGCTCCCGTCTTCCGTGGTCTAGCGAAATCTTGGCACAGTGCCTGCGCATACTTGTCTAGAACGACTTGAATGGAACGACATTGACGATATATTCCACCACGACCGCCACTTTTCAGACTTCTACTGATACACTACACCTTCGACCATGGCCGAAACTGCCACTAAAGCGGCCCCTGCGGCCGCGACGCCCGTGACGAAGCCAGAGCGACCCGACGAGGAGGTATACAAAAAGAATCTCGCACAAGCCGAGAAGGAATTGAAGGTTGAGGAGGAACGCCTGGTACGTGAACATGAGACAACTTCCAGCGACCCCCCGGTTTCAGCGCCGCAGTCAAACATCACTGTGTCGACTTCGACGGCGATGTGACAATAGTGCGGCGTGGGTTATATGGCGGAGCATCGTGGAATGGCAGCCGGAGTGGCAGTGAGCTCCACAGCAATGCTTGCGAGATCGCATACATGCATCCGCGCCGACAGGGACTACGGGCACCTGCATCATGTCTGACTTCGACTTTGCACAAGTACAGGTGGACATGCAGGCGCCCGCTAGCTGATTTGCATCCGGTCCGGGTATACGATGCTAACAACTCAATAGAAGCAGATCAAGGCCAAGCTCGACAATGCAAAGCCGAACAACAAGGACTCTCCCTCGGGCAAGCGCCAGGCTGAGCTCCGCGCCGAATTGAAGACCATCCGTGACAGCCAGCAAAGTAGCAAGAGCGGGAGGTCACAGGTCTTGGATCAGATGAAGCGTCTCGATGAGAAGCTCAAGGCGCGAATCCAAGAGTCCAAGGAGAAGCGTGGCAAGAACAAATTCCAAAGCGCCGACGATGTGCAACAGGAAATTGATCGCCTACGTGCGCAGGTCGACACCGGCAGTATGAAGATCGTCGAGGAGAGGAAGGTCCTCGAGGAGATTGGCAAATTGAACCTGACGAAGAAGTCGTTTGGCGAGCTCAACGATATACAAAAGTCCATTGATCAGGTGAAGGCAGAAATTGCGGAACTCAAGAAGCAGCTTGATGACCCAGCTTCCCGTGCACTGTCGGACCGTTACACTCAAATCACGACTGAGCTGGACAAGATCAAGGCCGAGCAGGACGACGCGTACAAGAACTTGAACGCTCTGCGCGACGAAAGAACCAAGATTCACGAGCAGCAGCAGAAGAAATACGCCGCTGTCAAGGAGCTCAAAGACCAATACTACACGCAACGCCGCGCCGCTGTCGAGTACGAGCGTGAGGCTAAGCGCATCCGCGAGGAGAAGAGACGAGCCGAGAATGATGCATACCACCGCGGCAAGAGACAAGAAGCAGCAAAGTCCAAGCTCGAGGATGCAAGTGCGCCTGCCTACGATGATGAGATTCGCACTACCCGCTCGCTGCTCGCTCGCTTCGGGTCTGCTGTTGATACGCAACAAGTCACTGGACCTGGTCAATTTGCCGCTACTGATTTCCGCAAGGTCGACGACGCCGGCATCAAAGGGACTGCTCTGAAGAAGAAGGGTGAAGAAGAAGAGGCGTATTTCGTTGGTGGCGGCGGAAAGAAGAAGAAGGGCAGAAAAGGCGCAGCCAATGGTACTGCTTCACCTGCTCCTGAAACCACCAGCAAGTTCAATCTCGATCTCGGTACCATCTCTGCACTGGCGAAGGTTAATGTCGACCCACCAATGTCGCAAGCCGACGTGCCATCCGTCGTTGAGACACTCAAGGAGAAACTCGAGTTCTGGAAGAAGGACCAGGATCGTAAGACGAAGGAGAACATCGCCAACGCCCAAAAGGAAATCGACAGACTCGAGGCTGAATCTACCGAAGCAAAGCCTGCTACTTCCGAGAAGCAAGTCAACGGATCCGCTTCGACAACTGCTGGTGCCGAGAATGGTGTCCCTGAGGTGACTGATGGCGTGAAAACCGCCACGATCGAAGAGAAGACGACCGCATAGATCGAGCATCATTACTACCACTATCACCAGCAAAAGCGAGCGTTTTGTTTTTGGCATCTCCGACTTTCCCGCTTTTTGCTTGGGAGCATTGTATACGGCAGGCAGCGGAACTCTTGAGTACAACAATCGCTGGCTGTTTGGGGAGCAAAGGAAAGCGGGAAGCAACGGAATATTTCTTGTAGCGATATTGCAGATCTTCGAAACAGAATGATGACCCTATCTTGATTGGTGTGAAAATTTGAGAATACCCTTTTTTCCCCGACTCTTTTGATTCTTGACGCTCGTGGTGAAATGAGATGCACAGTATCAATTTCAGATATACACGTACCTACCTTATCTTGACAGTTTTTAACATCTACAATGGAAGCCATATGAAGCATAGCGATGTTATGGAATTTCCCACTCTTTTCCCACCTCACTCACTTGAACCACTCAATCCCACTCTTTTCACAAAGCCTTGACACCTTGAAAAACGGATTCGCCAATAACTTCGCATCCCCTCGCACCAAGTCCTTCATCCTCTGCACCTGTGCCTCGGAATCCAAATTTTCCGCTTCGACTTGCTCTTTCCATTTGTGTAACATTGCCTTGAGTAATCGACTACCTTCTTCGACGTCTTCTTGTTTTGTTGATGCCGTCGCAGTAGCAGCCGCATGTGAAAGATTTGATCCTGAGGTTTCGCGATCCTGATCGGTTTTATTACTTTGACCACCACTACCACTACCACTGCCAGAGAAATCTTCGAGTTCTTCAGCTTTGCGTTTCGCCATGTTGACGACTTTTTGAGGAAAGCGGACGAGTTCTGCGACGTGGATTCCGAAGGATTGATCGGAGATTCCGGGGACGACTTTGTAGAGTAATGTGACTTCGCGGCGGCGATGATTGTTGTTGCCACTATTCGTCATGTGGACGTCTTCTCCTCCTTCCTCATTCCCATTCTCGATATGCGCTACGACGTGCAGGTTTTGGACTTGGGGATGTGTGTCGACCAGAGCGGTGAGTTCGTGGAAATGGGTGGCGAACATGGTATATGCGCCAATTTCGGTGATGATGTGTTCGCTAATGGCCCAGGCGAGACCGAAGCCGTCGTAGGTGCTGGTACCTCGCCCGAGTTCATCGATGATGACGAGGGATTCTTTCGTGGCGGTTTTGAGGATGTTGGAGGTTTCGAGCATTTCGGCCATAAAGGTACTGACGCCTTTGAGTTGGCTGTCGCTGGCTCCGACACGGGCGAGAATGCAGTCGAACAGGGTGAGTTCGGCTTCGGAGCAAGGCACAAAACAGCCTATCTGTGCCATGAGGGCAATGACACCGATTTGGCGGATGTAGGTCGATTTGCCGCCCATGTTGGGGCCAGTGATGATGAGGAATTCCGAGGATTCGCGGGTCAGAGAGACGTCGTTGGTGATGAATTGGATATCATCTTGCATCTCCATGCACGGGTGTCGAGCTTCCTTGAGAATGGTGCTGCCAGTGCCGCGAGGGTGCATCTTCGGTCGGACGTAGGCTGTGGGTGCGTGAACGGAGACGTGGGCGAAGCTGACAATCACATCGAGATGAGCCAGGACACCGGCGAGTTGCTCGATGACTGGACTGTAAGAAGCTGCTACATTGACGACCTCCTGGACAAGTCCGCTTTGTGTTCTGTTATAGTTCTCCGATAGCTGGTCAAACTCGCGTCGCATCTCTGAGAGCCTGGGTGTGGTGAAGTACGTGCCGTTCTTCTGAGTTGCAATCTCTGGGTACTGTTTCTTGCCGCGAATGACGGCAGCTTCTGCTCGTGTCAAACGGAAGCACCAGCCATGCACTCGGTGGTTTTCCAGAAGCAGCTTTTTCTCGGTGTCCATTCCTAGGTCGTCTCCAGCACGTCGGTGCTCTTTGTCAATATCATATCGGAGCTTGTCGAGCTTCTTTCGAATGACACGGAGCGTATCATCAAATTCGGGCTTGATAATGAACTCGTGGTTGTCGAGTGCTTCCAGGTCGACTGTGGTCTCCACCATTTCTTGAAGTTTGACAAAGCTGTCAGAATGATCTCGCAGCTTGTTTGTATAGACAGCATCAAGAGCATCCTTGTATGTTTCGTCCATGACTCCTTCAAAGGTGCCAATGAAGTCAGGCAGGCGAATAGCCACTTGGTAAGCTCGGACAACATCTTCCAGGTTGGCCTTCTTCCGCTGAAATTTCTTTGCCAGTCGGTACAGGTCGGGTATTGATCGAAGGTGGTCTTCCTGCAATGTTTGTCTCAATTCGGTGTCATTCACAAAAGCCTCTACCAGCTGTTGTCGTTTCTCGATCTCCTCCAAACTCATCAGAGGCTGCTTCAACCACTGTGCGAGCAACCGACTGCCAACGGGTGTCTTGCAGTGATTGAGTAGGCCGTAGAGACTCATGGTCTTGGAGCCATCCCTGGGTCCTGGCATCAGATTCAGTGCTTTCAGCGCTGATGAGTCCAGTTTCATGTATTGGCTCAGATCGTGCTGGTACAGCTGGTACTGGCCAAAATTGCTAGGATCTGACATGATTCCAAGATATTTGATCAGTGCCGCAGCTGAGCCCATCGCTAGCTTGAGGTCCGTCTGAGGCAAGGTACCTCCTGCCTTCTCGTCTCGCAGTATTCGGGTCAGATCTTGCTCAATGTCTTGCTTTCCAAAGTCGCCAGCCGGCCGCTCTGCTATTGCGCAGTTGCAGTTGTCGGCTATTGTCTTCAGCTTGTGCAATTCCGCATCCTTCTTCGTAGTGTCGACCTGAATCAAGCATTCCTTCACGCCGAGCTGGATGATCAGCGACTCAAAGTTGGAGTATATGTCATTGTCCACAAACTCGCTGATTCCAAGCTCTCGAACACTGGCATCGGCGAAGCAGACACCCACGTTGCGTGCCTCGTTTGCTTTGGCCGATACTTTGACCGACAGTATGATGGGCGCAGAGTCGACGTGCCCACCGAGGTCATCCTCAATATCCTGCAGGTTTCCGGGCGATGCTTGCTTCGTCACTGCCCATTGCCCACGACCAGATGACTCGAGCACTTCTATTCGTCTCCCCAAACGAAAGATGGCTTCTCGAAGGAACGTCCGAAAGACAGTAATGGTCATGGTGACGGATGGCAGTCCGGGACTTCTCCCCAGCGTCTTGAGCACTGCAGAGGTCTTGTACTGCACTCGAGCGATGAATTCGGCATCGTCGCCATGTGCCGAGAGATATTCTCCCCGGTCGAATATCCGGACCGTGTCTGTCGGCTTGTTGATCTCGAGTTGGTGGAAATTCTTGACGAAACCGGCCTCATCGTCCACCTTCAGCTCAGGCCTGGAGCCCATGGTGGCGGCGGCGGTCCGGGTGTGGTTTTGGTATGTTTGATATGTCGACGTGGTATAGTATCCAGAGTGGGAAGTCAGGAGAAAGGCCGGCGAAGTTCGTGATGAAGTGTCCGACGATTGATGAAAGACGCGTTAAGGCATCACCGCGCACGCGATACTGGTCGCCACTTTTGTGCATGAGCGTACTGGGACGCGTCGTGGTTATTTCGTGTTTCACGCGTAAATTGATTCTAGCTGACCCTGCAAGCGCCTCGACTCTACTCTCTGCCTCTCACTCACACTCTCTGCCTACACCACACACCATGAGGTAGATATCCTCAAAACAACACCATCTCCGCGCAGTATACTGACCTTCTTCAGCTCACCACTGCGACCCAACATGTCTTCTGCGAATCGAGGCCGCCCTGCGCCTGGTGGGCGCAAACGTGGTAGAGATGCCGAGGACGACATGCCTTCGTCTGGCGCAGCACCACCTTCGAGTCGTCAGTCGCTTGCTGTTCTCAGGAAGTATGCCGAACTGACCCTCTGTAGCTCCCGCATCTTCTCCACCAGTGTTTCCCGGCGGCGACGACGACATCGAGGAGGATGACAATCTTGACCCGGAGGAGGATCTCATTCAGGACATCGACGATGCGGACGAGATGGCAGAAGACGATGCTGGCATCGATCTGTTTGGCGACAACTTCGATCGCGACTACGACCGCAATGACAATGACACTTATCGCGGAGCAGACATTGACGATGAAGAGGAGTACGAGCAAATGGATGCCGCATCCAGGAGAGCGCTTGAAGCCCGCCTTAATCGTCGTGATCGAGAACTTGCACGACAACGCAGACTGCCCGGCGCTTTCTTGCCAGACGAGGAGGAGGATGTGATGGACCTCACACGCCAGCCACGGCGACGACGACATCGGTTTGACGAAGACCCCGATGACATGGACATGCACGACGATATCATGGCAGAAGAGCTTTCATTGGAAGCACTTGCAGATGTAAAGGCGGCGAGCTTGACGGACTGGGTGTCACTCCCCGCTGTTCACAAAACTGTTGCACGCGAGTTCAAATCCTTTCTGACCGAATATACGGATACTGCTGGCACTTCCGTATATGGCGTGCGTATTCGAACACTGGGAGAAGTCAACGCCGAGTCATTAGAAGTCGACTGGGATCATCTCTCGCAGTCGAAGCCAACCTTGGCCTACTTCTTGGTCAATGTGCCTGCTTCTATCCTGCCCATCTTCGATGCGGTGGCCCTCGAAGTCGCTCTGTATCACTACCCGGACTACGAGAGAATCCATTCGGAGCTGCACGTCCGCATTACGAATCTGCCCGTCTCCTACACTCTTCGTCAACTGCGTCAAAGCCATCTCAATTGTCTCCTTCGCGTGAGTGGCGTGGTCACGCGCAGAACGGGCGTTTTCCCACAACTGAAGTACGTCAAGTTCGACTGCACCAAGTGCGGCATCACCCTTGGACCGTTTCCTCAGGACAGCAATGCGGAAGTCAAACTTTCCTTTTGTCAGAATTGCCAATCTCGAGGACCCTTCACGCTCAATAGTGAAAAGACGGTGTATCGGAATTACCAGAAACTTACATTGCAGGAGTCTCCTGGAACGGTGCCTGCAGGTCGTCTGCCACGACACCGAGAAGTTATCCTGCTGTGGGACTTGATCGATTCTGCCAAGCCAGGAGAGGAGGTCGAGATCACGGGTGTGTACCGAAACAACTATGATGCGCAGCTTAACAACAAGAATGGTTTTCCAGTGTTCGCAACGATACTGGAAGCCAATCATGTAGTGAAAACGCACGATCAGCTTGCTGGGTTCAGGTTGACAGAAGATGACGAGCGCAAAATCCGACAACTGAGCAAAGATCCGAAGATTGTGGAGAAGATTGTACAGTCTATTGCGCCGTCCATATACGGCCATGACGATATCAAGACTGCTGTCGCCCTGTCTCTGTTTGGTGGCGTGTCCAAAGTGGCACAGGGAAAGCACGCGATCCGTGGTGATATCAACCTGCTTCTGCTGGGAGATCCTGGAACTGCCAAATCGCAAGTGCTCAAGTATATTGAGAGCACAGCACATCGGGCAGTCTTTGCCACTGGTCAGGGTGCTTCGGCAGTCGGTCTCACTGCAAGCGTGCGGAGAGATCCACTTACAGCAGAGTGGACACTGGAAGGCGGCGCGCTCGTCCTTGCTGATAGAGGCACTTGTCTGATTGATGAGTTTGACAAGATGAACGATCAAGACCGAACGAGTATCCACGAAGCCATGGAACAACAGACCATCTCGATATCCAAAGCCGGTATTGTGACAACATTACAGGCTCGATGTGCAGTCATTGCAGCAGCCAATCCTATTGGTGGTCGTTACAACGGCACGGTCCCATTCAGCCAGAACGTGGAACTGACAGAACCGATTTTATCCCGATTTGACATCCTGTGCGTTGTGCGAGACACTGTTGACCCTGCAGAGGACGAGCGATTGGCTCAATTCGTGGTCAACAGCCATGGCCGAGCACATCCTGTGATGAGCTCAGCTCTCGGCTCACAAACGCAGACCGATGCACCGCAGAGCATGGAAGTTGATGGTGAGGAGACCACGGCTGGGCCAAAGACCGTCATACCACAAGAGTTACTTCGCAAGTACATTCTCTACGCACGTGAACACTGCCGGCCCAAGCTTTACCAGATCGATCAGGACAAGATTGCTCGGTTATTCGCAGACATGAGGCGAGAATCACTGGCGACCGGTGCATACCCCATTACAGTAAGCACTAACTTCCATATGCACAGTACAACGGCATAGTGTACTAACCAGTGTTGCAGGTCCGTCATCTCGAATCCATCCTCCGCATCAGCGAATCCTTTGCCAAGATGCGACTTAGTGAATACTGCAATGCTCACGACATTGATCGTGCCATAGCTGTTGCCATTGACAGCTTCGTTGGCAGTCAGAAGGTGTCGTGTAAAAAGGCACTTGCACGCGCGTTCGCCAAATACACACTTAATCGTCCTGGCACGAACAGGAATTCAGGAGGAGGTGGTTCTCGAAGAGCGCCTCGGAGAGAGGATGTCGCTGCAAGTGCGTAATGTGCATTCGACGAGATGTAGTTTTTTTAATCGTTCAAGAAGATGGCGCCGGTGTTGTTGACATGAAGATACCTGAAAGAGCCAGGATTGTTCAGAGCGCATATGAAGATGAATGTCAATTATGTTCACCCCTTCCTCGCTTACTTGCTTACCCCAAGCTACCTACCTACCGTACCTACCTATATAAGCATGGCGCACCACACCCATCTCCAAGCTCCACATGTCGTGTACCCCGAAAAAAAAAACATGGCATCAAACGACCTCGTGCCCATC
>Ga0065703_1005007_pt1 | contig 11151 bp, 10 predicted proteins | sample SwiRhicommunBV21_FD_59090 | JGI IMG/M metagenome (GOLD analysis project Ga0065703, IMG submission 59090) | Switchgrass rhizosphere microbial communities from Buena Vista Grasslands Wildlife Area, Michigan, USA - BV2.1 v1 | ecosystem: Host-associated > Plants > Roots > Rhizosphere > Soil ...
GATGTCAGTGAAGACAATCTGGAGACGGGCGTGGTCGGGAGTGCCGCTGAGATTAGTACAAGTCGTAAGGGGTATAAAGCGAAGACTGCACGAGAAGACGCTCGTAAAAAGTTCGGCGTGAACGACTCACCAGCCGGCGACGACAGCCTGACCTGGCACTACTGCGGTGAGATTGGCTCCGGCACATTTGGGACAGCACACTTATGGGTCACGACGAACGGCGCAGACAACATCACCGCACGAGTCGTAATCAAAAGTACGTTTTCTTGTCGTGACCCCTTACGAGAGAGGTGGTTCGAGGCCGTGCACTAATAATACATTATTCTAGATTCGTGGGTCAGTGATCCAGATCGCTGGGGCTCCGTAAAATGCTGGCATGGCGACCCTCGAGATGCAGCAAACAGGACGCCCGTCGAAATCTACGCCATGAGAGTGATGCGAGGCAGACCAGGATCGGATCGTGTGGTCGGATACAATGCCTCTTCCGTGGATGACGCCCGAATGGCATATCGAATCATCATGCCGTATTATGCTCACGGATCACTCAATGCGATGGTCAAGGAGTATCAACTGCCTGCGAACGCACAGAGCAATATACCCGAGCCGTTCATCTGGTCCGTGTTCGAAGCCATGACAGAAGCATGTCTCCTCATGGAGAACGGCACAACCCTATCGACGGCCACGCCTCCCGCGGACTGGCACCAGATTGTGCACAAAGACATTAAGCTGGAGAATATATGGTTCGACACGTGCGGGCCAGTCTGGCCATCCTTTCCCCGACCCGTGCTGGGCGATTTCGGCATGTGCGTGCTGACACAGGAAAACGACATGATGAATCCGAGTCACTACGCCGACGACATGGGGACACGAGGATACATGGCCCCGGAACAAGTTCACTTCATTAGCAGGAAAACGCAGGAAAAGCAACTCCTCAGTAGACTCCAGGGCTGGACCAACGTGTATGGCGTGGGACGGCTTATTCAATGTCTGATGAAGAAAACCACAGGCGCTGATGGGCCGAAATGGGACAAGGGATATGAAGACCTGGGTGAAATCTTCACTGCTGCAGAGAAGCTAGCCTACTCCCAGGAATTGAGAAGTCTGGCCATAAAGTGTACAAGGTATACTCCCCGGAAAAGGATCACGGCGAGGAGACTCAAGGGGAAGATTCTGAGAAGGACAGGTGGAGCAGCGGCAGGCGTAGGGAAACCAGATCATGCCGGTGGCCGAAGAACCACTGCGGCTCCGTCGGGCTTTCTATTAGGGTGGGAGACGACTGATCAATATGCGCTCGGCCTGGCCTTCAATCCCACAGTTGGTTGAGCTCGCGAGGATGCCACGATAGGGCTGCCAATCTCAAATATTGTTCCATTTCGACTGACATATCGCCGGTCGTGCTGCCTCCAGACAGTGTTGCTCGACTTACGACAGCCTCAGATCCACTACCGCTGCCTTGCTATATCTAGACCTAGGTCGTGCATCTACTTAGCAGTGTAGAAAGAGGCTCCGCGAGGACAACTGCGGAACAGATTGAGTCTCAACAGGCCTACCACAGGAGGCCCCTGCTTTGACAGTCTGACCTTCGCATGCGCATCGAGCTCACGCAGCCAATCGATGCTTCAAGCACCCGCAAGAGAGAGGTGCAACATCTGCATGAATCTTCACGAGGCGGTAGTCAGACGTTTGATGATGTGGTTGATGCGTTGAGGTAGTGGAAATCAGCTCACCATATTTGTCGACCTCGTCAGGCAGAGCAGTATCTCCATCCAAGTGCTCTGTCGCATTGGGAGTTGGTTTCGTCTCCGGTATCACTCCGTCGTGGTCCATTCGGAAGCTGCATGGCATGAAGTGCCTGTTCGTTGCTCCCCTTTGTTGTTTAAAAGATACCAGAGGTTTCGTGATCATCAAATGTCAGGAGTCATGAGACTGATCGAGCACGCCCAGCTTTCTTCGTGCGTCCACATAATCTTCTGGGTGCCCCTCTTATTCCGCGATGGTAGTAGCGAGCAGCGGCTTAACCTGTTGCCCGTGATTAGCCTCGCCAGACAGTGCATCATCAGTAGACTTACTACTCTTCGAGTTCGACTTCCGCTTTGCTTTCTTCGACTTCTTGGTTTTTGGTGTGCTTTCTTTCTCAGGGCTCTCGTCATCTACCTCACTCGCCTTGACAACGACAATCGTTTCTCCCCCCTCCTCCGCCGCCTTAATCCTCTTGGCGGCGCCATCGAACCTGGTGTGCGTGCCCGTACTCATACTCTCCAACTTCCGCTTCGCGCCCGCCTTCTCCCTCTCCTGCCTCTCCTTTCTCTCGGCATCATACTTCTCATTCCCGCTCAATCCATGCTTGATGAATCTTCCCGCAGCACTCGTGTCCAGCTTGTTCTTGCTCCCTACGCCTGCTGTCTCGGCCGTCTTGATCTTATTGAAGTACTCCTTGACGCGCGTGAGTTCCTGAAAGACTGGATGCGCTTTGGCATCAACGCCATGCAGGCGAAGGTAGGAGAAAAGGATCGACTCGATGGCATAGGTGGCGAGGACGTAGAGTTTCGCCTTGTCGAGGAGAGGAAGTTTGGACGTGGTGGAGCTGAGAGCGGTTTTTATGATGGGAAGGAGTGCGCTTTCGAGTTCGTCGATGTTCGTGGTGAGGTCCTCAATTTGAGGCTGAATCGACTCCATCACGCAGGCGGTGGGCTTTAGAGGAGGAGGTGGCGGTGGTTGTTGTCGTTGTGGATGTGGGAACCTGAAGATGCAGAAAGTATTCTGGTCGTCGTCCTCGTCTCGGCCGAGAATCACCCGTAGACTTCAGCTGCCTGTCACAGTGTGATGATGTATCAAGAACACCACTTCAGTGACATCCTCCTCTGATATTACCTTACGCGGTAGCCAATTGAGGGTTTTAACTACCATGCCTCCGGCCAAAAAGCGTCGTCGAATTTCGACCACGCAAGAAACAGCTCCTAGCCAGCCCGAAGAAGACAAGCACTCCCTCTTCACCCAATGGTCCCAAGCCCGCGGTGTCCAGTTCACCTCGATCAAACCTGCAATTATCCCCGGCCGGGGTGTTGGCCTCCTCACAACCGCCAAGATCTCAAAAGATGACCAGATCATATTCGTTCCGAAAAACGCAATGTTCACGCCCAAAACCGCCGAATCGCACACGAAAAACCTTCGCCTTCGCCTTCGCCTTCTCCCTCCCCTCAAGCACATCTAGCAATAAGCATCATGTCCGAATGCCTCTCCCCTTCTTCCCCCTACCTAACCTGGAAGAAAACATGGCCAACCCTCTCAGACTTCGAATCGGGTATGCCTCTGTTCTGGTCCCCTGAGTTATGCCATCACCTGCCCGAGTCTGTGAAACAGCCTCTGGAGAGAATGCGTGAGGACTACGAGAAAGATCTTACGTACATGTTGAGTCTGAATTGTGATGATCAAACTTGGAAGGAGGAAGACTTCAAGTATTATTGGGCGATTGTGAATAGTCGATGTTTCCACTTCAAACCACCTGGACTCAAACCAGGCTTTATGGTTCTCTGTCCTTTTATCGATTACATGAACCATGGACCCACGGGGACGGGCGTGAAGGTGAGTCAGTCGCCGAAAGGATATGAGGTTGTGGCGGATAGGGACTATGGTATGTATTCGCCTTCCCCCTTTCCTATCACGTCTTTGCATCATCGCTCTTTGGGGTTCATCTCAGGTTTGCCTTCGGGCTTTCATTGCTACCTTGCATAGGTGAGATACAAACTGCACTGCCCTTCCCACGCGTAGTGGTGTGTTACTGACTCCGTGATGCACCAGAACCCAATACGGAAATCCTTGCAACGTATGGATCCCATCCGAACGACAAGTTACTCGTCCACTACGGCTTCTGCCTTTCATACAAGCCCAACGAGCCATCAGATGACGACATCCGTCTCGACCACATCCTTCTTCCAGCTATGAGCGCCAACACAAAATCTCAACTCCAAGATGTTGGAATGCTAGGATCCTACGCCCTCTTGCCGCCTTCCGCACAGCGACAACAGGCGGAACTCTGTTTCAAAACTCAAGTCGCGATCCGAGCCGAGCTACTCACTGCGAATGAATGGGAATACTTCATGTTGAATGGGGAGGACATGACCTCGGATCATTCTGCGAAAGTAGCGGCGTGGTTGAGGCCGAGACTGCAAGGGTATCGTAGCCAGGTCGAAAGGAAGCTCGAGGAACTTGAGAAGCTGGAGATGGATATTGTTGAGGGTAGCAGCGAGGCAGGAGCAGTGTCTTGGTTGAGGTTCAGGTGGATGCAAATTGCGGAGGCGTTGGATGCGTGGCTTGATCAAGAGTAGAAAGGGCTTTCGTTGACGCTGATCGGAATAGAACCTTTCCGGCTGTGCAGGAATCGTGCTCTCGTGTCTCGCGTCTCCTTGCCTAGTTATATAGGCTGGCTGGCTGGCTGGATGGATGGATGGACATGCTCCCGGGCTCATGGATGCTGCTTTGAGCCTTGCTATCGTGCGCCATGTAGCTTTCGCGACGCCCTTTCTCAAGACCCATATGCCTCCTACGAGTCCGCTGCGCCGTCTTTCCTCCTCCAGCCTAGCCATCTCAATCCTCCCCCAACAAGTCATCCAAATCATCGTCATCCCAGCCTCCCTTTCTTCTCTGCACTACCACTTTGCCCACACCCGCATCTCCGCCTCTCTCTTCCGTCTGCTTGGCGACCGCGCCCAAGATATCTTTCAATTGCTCCTCCGTAACCCTCTGTCTCAACTGTCCACTCCGCGCAAGCATAATCAGTCGGTTCTCCACATCCTCTGCTCGTTGCGCATTCACCATTCGGATTCGTCCTAACCGATCTGCGGCGAAGGGTTCCAGGATTTGACCGAGGATGGAGGCTTTTTGCTCGGCGGCAGCGGCTCTAGAATTAGAGAAAAGGGTACGAGATTAGTTGGGTGCTCAGATGAAATTGGGTGGAAGTGGGAGGGGTACTTTTGTTGGTCTTCTTGTGACGCGTTTCCTCCGCCGCCGCTGGGCGCGGATGATTGTTGGGACTGGAGTTGTTGCAAGCGGGCCTGGCGGATCGCCTCGAGGTCGGAGTCAGACATTCTGGGCAGTGTGTGGGAGGATTGTCGTGAAAGAATGAGTGCGTGCCGTGAGTGAGTGCGTGAGTGAGTTTGTACCTACCTAGGTGGGGGATGCTGAGTCAAGCTGGCTGACTAATGGTGAGGGGCTCTCAAAGAGGTTGTGTCTGTTTGTGGAGGTTCGCACCCACCACAGGACACCTGACAACACCTCTTTGTCGGCATGCGCACTCGGGCGCGCAGCAGAGTCGATGAATGCTTCATGATGGAGAGCCTTTGAACGATCATCACCGCCAGAATGGTGCCAGTTTCCACACGATTGCCTCGAGTCAGATGGCCTACTACAGTAGCTACGACGACTTCCAGCCTATACTACTCTGCGGCGAATACGCCTCCAGCACGCGATGGAGTGTCCTGGAGTCACTGATCGGTGGACTGATGGCTCCGCAGTATGCTACTACGGGGCCGCCATAATCGCGGCGACAGAGAAGAAAGCCGGAGAACGGGGAGGCATAGGTTGGGCAATGGACAGGAGGGACAGTAAGACTCAAGGGAGAACATGATGACGGAGAGGTGAGTGCCATCGGGACGGTTCCTGGTCTATCCCGTCACTCGCAACGAAGAAAACCAGCCCTTACAGCTGGAAATCGTGGATATCGTGAAATATGGCGTCCTCCGGCGCCGACACCCGCACCGTCCAATCGATGGTGCGCTCTCTTTCCGACTCATGCCACTTCCTGTTCCACTCCATCAAAGCATCGTAGCTATGGCACTTATGCTGACTCCCAAATAAAGGAAAGTTCTCATCCTTGCTGGTCCACACTGATGGGATGATGCCAGCATCGGCGCTGCACATCAGGCGCTCGCGGACGTTGTCTAGACAGTGATCTATCACCTGGGGATCAGCGTCTTGACACGGTATCACGGAGGAACGCTGCGAGGCTTCACTCACTGATATGGCTCACGCGGAACGACTCGGACGTGAGAGTGTCGTCCTGAAATTGACGATAGTAGTCCTTGTTGTAATACAGAGCTCTCCGTAGTTCGTTCTAGAAGCATCACCAGGCCGTCCATTAGCGCATGACCTCGATACTCTCGGTACAGATCTGGACCATCTCACCAAACAGTGTACATCATGCAGTGCCTGAATGAACACCGGGAAGCCATCCGTATCGTTGGACAGAGTCCCTTTCGGCGCATAGACATGCTTGCGTGGGTCTAGCCCGTACTCGCGACCTATGGCCCCTGGGAGAAGGAAGCCCATGTCTTTGACCCCGAGCTCGTTCCACGCATGGTCGACTTCTTTGCTCGGCGGAGCAGTCCATCGACTCGTTGCATTTACGCGATGGTTGCTGTAGGTGGAGAGCGCGAGGGTCCGATCGAGTCCCGGGAAGACTTTATCTGCTGTGAAACGTATTAGAATCGGCAATGGGCAGGAAACACTGAGCTGGAGAACATACTGCCTACGAAATCTTGATCGACTTCTCGTCGGAGATTTCTCTCTGCATACGAGTAGGCTGAATACGTGGAAATCAAGTTCGTGAGCAGGAGAACGAGTCCATAGAGGAGGATAGGTTTGGTCGACCAAGAAGGAGGGAAGAAAGTCGATCGCCTTCTCTGCTGCAAATCATCGCAAGTAGATGAAGCATCTTCGCTATCCGCTTCTTTGTCAGAGTATAGGCGACGCTGCTCGTCTTCAATCCGGTGAGCGTCTCGCATTGGCCAGGCCAGTGCTGGCATAGTCGGAATTCAGAAGTTGGGTCTCGAGTTGGCTCTGGACGACCAGATGCTCAGCCAGGCTCTGCGTGTACTACTCGATGATATATACAACTCGGTGGTGGATTCTTGAGGAGAACCTCAACACAGCAGAGGCTCTGTCGTGTCTAGCTGGCACGTCAGCTGAAAAGGCAGCTGATCATTTGGTCAGTGATCGGCGCAACCTCGCCGCCGCCGAATGCGAATAGTCGCAAACACGAGGCCTTTGCCGTCGCGAGGTAGCTAAAGCTGTTGATCTACCAGTGCCTATCGCACGGTAACGCAGATGAGTAGTCTCAAGACTGTGACCTCTTGCGGTATAGCGATCAACGGACACGATGGTATAGTAAGCACTGTTCTTCTACACGAATAAAAAGAAGGTCGTCGGGCCTTGTCTTCTGCGAACGAGAATTTCCCGACAATTGATCGAATACTCGCCTCGGAACTCCCGCCCCTAGAGTACAACATGTTTCAGCTTGGTAAGGTACGTACCTCTTCAACTAGGCAACACATGGCCTCTGATATGTACCAGATAAGCATGGTGGCAGTTTGGGGTGGAACATTGGCATGGCCTCTTCTAGGGACAGGTCGCTCAACCATATTTCACCAGATACGCACCTCCGTGTGATGGGTTCCTTCGATCGGTCACCTCTTCACGACCGAATTCTCTTGACAGTTCTCTTTGGGCTCTACAGATCGAAGATCTATCCTCGCACTCGGAAGTGGTAGTCAGAAGCTAGGGAGGTAGAAGCTGTGACGAAGGGCAATTTCGCGACAGAAGCTCGAGCGCAACCTCAACGAAAAGCGCATATAACTTGTCCGCACTATACAATAGGAATTGCCCGCACCCCAGTAAGACTCCGCGTTATATACTCTCTTGGCATTGGCTTCACTTCACTTCACTTCCATCCCATTACGTCACATCGCATAACGCAAAGTGAAGTTGCTCAAGAGCTGTGATGTCACTCACTACAGTGCGGTGATATAGAGAAGTTATGTGCCGGCAGATCGTGCCGTTGACGGTCTCGGTGTCCGTCATTTGGAGAATCCGTGGACTAGCTTGCAGGTACAACCAAGCGAAGTCAGTGAAGCCTACACTATGCACAGGCCAGGAAATTGCGTCTATAAAGCAGCATAGTCCTTGGAGGACAGTTAACTTGAAGTAGAAATAACAACACCCCAGATACACGAGCCCTGCAGGATCGGCGACTCCACACAGCGCATGCAGATCGTGGCATTCCTGAGCTATCCATCCTCAGCGGGAGAAACCAAATATGATACAACGAGTCGTGCGTGCTACTCGGACCACAGTCCCCTGTCGCCTATACCCGCTCGCGACAGTACAAAAAGTCCAACGTCTTATACCAGGCTCGCAGCTGTGCGTGCTTGATACATCCTCGCCCTCTTCCTACGTGCCACGCCAGGCTCTGACTACTTGCCTGCCTCCACTAGGACAGACCACTTCACTCAAACCGTAATAATGCACTTTCAAAAGGAGCTCGTCCCTCTAAATCCGGGACTGCCCTCGTAGGGAGCAGCAGTATAGCCATTTGCGAAGCGCTTCTTGAATTCCCGACACAGGTCGTTATTCTGCTTCATACACATTCCATTCGTATGACCCCTTTCACCCGTACCATTGTGCCCTGGCCACTGGCAGGGTCTGTCCGGCGGACCCAGAAGAACGCCAAAGGGCGGACGGCCGTCACCGTTTCGATGATCAAAAGTTCTCTTACGGGAGGCGACGGACGATGATGATCGATGCGCTTTCACATTAAGGTCAGTGTCTTTACTGCGTTGGATCGAATGCCAGTAGTTCTCCGCATAGCTTGATAGGTCGTGGAACGTCAAGTCCTTTTTAGAGCCGTAACTGTACCCAGCAATGCGGTACATTTGGCTCGTGATACTGATCCAGGAACTAAACTCCGGACCCAACGCACACAGGAAAAACAGGCTTTTGTGGTTATCGTCCAAAACGATCCCTCCTTCAAGACGATTGAAGGCTTCAAAGCGGTTCTCGAATTCGTAACGAAACGACAGGAAATCCGGAGCCTGATCGAGGGTATATTCGTGCAGTCTTCGCCACAGAGACATGACCAGGTCGAAAGTCGGTTTGCATTCTTCGCGCAGAATGGCGCGGGCCGCAGAGACGGTAGAAACGTCCGTGGGAATCTTGGATCTCATCAAAGGGTTGCAGGTTATCCGAATGCACTCGAGAATGGAGTCGTTCATCCCAGTCCAATCGGCGAGCTGCAGCATATATTCATTGTATTCCTCCACAGGGGCATCCTCGCCAGCTTCTGGAGGTAACGGGAGATCTTCCTGTCCTTCAAAGAAATCAATGACGCAAATCTGTCGGCAGACTATTTGAAAGTCTCGCAACCAATCATGATAGTCCGATGGCCCAGTGAGAAGAGGCACTGAGTCTACGCGCTCCAGATCTACACGAGCCATCTCGTAAGCTTCTTGGAATTCCACGGATTCTTCTGTATACCGTGCGACTACTGGCGGCGTAGGAGCGGCTCGGGAGACACGCGAAGGCATATTGTTCAATGTCACGCCGAGGATTGGGGCTGCAGTGAGATGTCGTGAGGATTCGTCTGTTCTCACTCGATTCTCTTCTTATATTTATTTGGTTTCCCAGCGTAAGGTATATAGCCAATGTGGTCTCCGTTCTTTGCGTTGCGTGTCTCCTCCGGTTCCGTGGTCTCGTTTGCAAGATGAGGTACTGCGTACTAGAGTAGAGGTATATATATACACACGGTGCCCGGGGAGGTAATGTGACTCGAGGAAGACATTGGAGAAGCTCGGGCTTGAGAATTCAGTAACGGACGTTTCCGAGTGCAGCACCAGCAAATCATATAGGCTACAACGGACCGTCCCTATCCGTCCCTATCCGAGGTCATCACAGTGGTGAGAGCCGTGAGACTACATATAGGCACCAGATTCCAATTATTTTTCCCTTTTATGCTCAGTGAAACTTGGTGGTTAGAAGTCTATATTCTCTTGTAAGGACCTCTGCAACACAAGCTGCATTTCCAACCAAGGTCCATCTCCACCTAGATCACAATACATGATGAGCTCAATCAAAGGTGAAGTCATCCAGTTCTCCCATGTCCATATTCAGACCTGCGAATATGTCTTCGTCCTGGTTCGCGATGCCTCCTCCGCTCTGGCCGCTAGGTGGTGCATCGCCCACATTCAGTCCAAAATCTGCAAACATTTGATCATTCTGATCGATGTTCATCGCGCTGCTATCCACATTCAACTTGGCGAGCTCGTCAGTGGAGGAAGTATTCAGATGATTGGAGAGGTCCATCGGCTGGTCCATGCCCGACATGTCGGCATTGGACGCCATCGCAGCCGTGTTGGCAGTCATGGTGGCATCGACGTTGCTGTCGCCTGCGTTGTTGTCCAACGTGAGGCCCAGGTCTTGCATCATCTGGTCGGCAGCCTGGTTTTGCAGGGGCATCGTGATCGCGGGAATTTGCGTCGCAAATGACATTTGAGCCTCTACTCGCCGACCGAGCCGAACAAGTGACGCCGCTTGGCTTTTGGGCTTGTCGAGGAGACCCTGTGCGTTGGAGCTCTCCAAACGCACGCGTGACCGCAGTCGTCCCGTCGGCGACGTCCAGTGTGTGGCTTGTTGCGCTCCCATTGGCACCGGTGCGGGCGCACAGATCAAGGAGGTACACACATCGAGTGCAATCGGAACGTTGGCGTACTCGGTCTTGTTGATCTCTGCGATGATCAGCTGCAGGTGCTTATCGCCGTCCAGTAGTTGGCATGCGACAGCAAAGGTCCTGGGCGTGTGCTGTGGTGGCGGATTAGGAGGGCGAGTGGAGGAGGCTGACCATGTGATCAAATCACGGATGGTCCGCTGTACACATCCTTCGAGACTGCCGCTGGCCTGCACCCATTGCTCCATCTCGCCTTGTCGACACCGTACCGCTCTCTGTTGGTGGAGATGTGGTTTGAGGAGCTCCATCAACTCCGTCACTTTCTTGTTGGGGCGCTTGGTCGAGTAATCTGCCAAAGAATGGTAGAGTGGTGTAGCGACCATGGCGAGAACTGCTCGATGCATGGCTTGGGTTTCCGGTGCGTTGCTTGCTGGTTTCAACAGTTTCTCGAGGACGTGGATCAACGTCTCGGCGTCGTGGTGGTCCTCCCACGAATGTTTCGCTAACCAGCCGAGGCCCATGATCAGAGAGGGAAGAAGAAAAGGCTCCAGGAGGAGCTCGAGACCGGATTTGAGTGTGTTCATCGGCAGTACCTTCATGCGGCATGCGAGGATGCTTTGCTCAAACAGCGTCGGCACCAGCGTATAGAAAGCCTGTGG
>Ga0065703_1003615_pt1 | contig 11095 bp, 8 predicted proteins | sample SwiRhicommunBV21_FD_59090 | JGI IMG/M metagenome (GOLD analysis project Ga0065703, IMG submission 59090) | Switchgrass rhizosphere microbial communities from Buena Vista Grasslands Wildlife Area, Michigan, USA - BV2.1 v1 | ecosystem: Host-associated > Plants > Roots > Rhizosphere > Soil ...
TAAGAGATGGGCATTCTATCAGAGCCAGGACGATGGAGACATCAGATCATGGTTGCAGGAGAGCAGAGAGCCGCAGGACGATCATGGTCATATGTGCAGCTGAGAGATGAGGACATGAAAATGTTCAAGACAACACTACGAACATTGCAATTGAGGACACGTCCTAGCCACAAGCCGAATGTGGTCACGAAGCTCGCGGCAGCATTGAAGGTACATTCCGACACCTACATCCTCGGAGGCGGCCTTGATCTTTATACCGATCCTGGCATTTTGTCGCCTGCTCAGGCAATACGGTCGACCTGAGCTGGGAGGACTCCTTTTCCGACCAATTGACGAGCCGGGAAGCCTCCAAATACCAGCGAGTCAAGATCCGATCGAACATTGCAAAGAGGACATTGGGCCAGAAAAAGTGAAATGCACAAAGCGTCAGTTGCGCTGTCCTCGTAGCGATTTAAATGCTGGAGGACTGATTATTCGCAGCTCCTTATGGAGAAGTTGCGCTGGACCGAGCAAACGAGTCCATGTGTGCTCCCTGAAGCAGTGGTAGGTACTTCTCAGGGTGAATACACTGTCCTTCCTTGTCCTTTATGGGAGCAGTACACATGCTACCACTCGGATACCTGTATGCGGAGAAGCTACAATGGGTAAGGTACGGAGGAGGTAGTGTTACTTTTGTACCTAGGTAAACAACAATGTGCCGTTCAATGTCGCCATCGCCAATACCACAATAGGTACGCGGCAGCAGAATGACCTGTTATTCGCAAGCCTTTCCTGATCAAAATAAAACGCTGAAGCGAGCAGTCGAGAATCACAATCCCGTGTCTTTACCTCCTCCTCCTCCTACCACCCACGCGCCAAAAGATAAAAAAACTCCCCACATTTGCCATGTAGAGGATTTCTACAAGGCTGGAGATAGAGCTTTCCCCTTTTTAGCAGCCGGACCCGACCCGTCTCACACATGGTAAACTTTCCAAGACTCCGGGCTTCGTCACCCTTATCTCTATGCACATTACCTATCACACTAAGGTACACTCATTCATGTAGCTAAGGTCAGGTCAGGTATGGTAATGGGGTACATTGTACAGGGTGATAAGTAGGTACCTACATGTAGTTTTTACTACATCTCGTCGTTGTCGGCTCATCTCATCCTCCGCTTTGATATTGTTGGATATTGTATATGTATACCTGACTTGATTTTTTTGTGTGTCTGAGGGGTCGGTATAGGGACGGGATATACCTGACTTGACTGTCTTGCACTTTTTTCTACGCTGCTTCGTCTTGCCTTTTTTTACCCTTGCGCCTTGTTGTAGGGTGAAGGAGGGAGGAGAAGAAGAAAAGGAAGAGGAAGAGGAAGAGGAAGAGGAAGAGGAAGAAGAAGGGAGGATATAGATACGTATACTGAAATATCGCCCAACGACTCGACAAGAAACCGGAACAAAAGAAGAAGAAGAAGAAGAAAAAGAAGGAATTTACCACATCACTCCATTTCGTCCTCTGGACCACCACCACCACCATGGACATCGAAGCAAACACCCCCACCCCGACCCCCTCCAAGCCCACAGCGCCAACAACAAAACCCTCCACCTCCACCACCTCCCTCCAACCCACTTCCTCCTCCCCAGCCCTCGAAACCGGCATCATCACACCCCTCCTCACGCGAAAATTCGATCTCAAATCCATGCTAGCCCTCTCCTTCTCCGTCCTCGGAACCTGGGGAACTCTCGCCGTAGGCCTCTCCTCAGGTCTAAGCAACGGCGGACCAATTTCGATTCTGTGGGGGTTCGTATTAGTTTTTCTCTGCAATGTGTGTATTGCGTTGTCGTTGGGGGAAATGTGTAGTGCGATGCCGACGGCGTTGGGACAGGCTTATTATGTGCATCGGTTGTTGGAGAGTGGGGATGGTAGTGGGGGAGGTGGGGGAAGAGGAGGGGGAAGGTTTGCGAGTTATATGTGTGCGTGGATTAATACATTTGGATGGTGGACGTTGACGGCGAGTCAAGTGGCGTTTATGACAGAATTTATGTTGGGGATTAAAGTCATGTTTAGCGCAGAATGGACCGGAGCGGGAAAAGGGTGGGTACAATTTGTGTTGTATTTGGGCATTACAGGGTTGTTTACCGTGGTGAATATTATTTCGTGTCGGAGAGATGAGATATTGCCGATTTTTAACGATATTGTGGGAGCGTGGTTTTTGGCTTTGTTCGTGATTATTTCGTTGGCGTTGTTGATTTCCGTGGGCACGAGAGACGGGATGCAATTTCAAGAGGCTTCGTTTGTGTTTGGACAGTGGTTGAATGAGACGGGTTGGGGGGATGGTGTGGTGTGGTTTACGGGACTGTTGCAAGGTGCATACGGCTTGACTGCGTTCGACGCCGTGATTCATCTGGTCGAGGAGATTCCGCAACCACGCAAGAACGCGCCCAAGGTGATTTGGCTCGCCGTCTTAATCGGAGCTGCTACGGGATGGGTCTTTATGGTGGTCTGCCTCTTCAGCATTCAAGATCTGGCTACCGTGATCGATGGACCGACCGGCCTTCCCTTTACCGACCTCATCCAACAAACCGTCGGACTACAAGGTGGATGTGTCCTCCTCGTGCTCTTCGTCGTCAACGGTCTCGGGCAAGGCGTCAGTATCGCCACCACAGGCAGCAGATTAACATATGGCTTCGCCCGAGACGCCGGAATTCCCTTTAGTGCATACTTCTCTCACGTGGACCACTACTGGAAAGTCCCAGCGAGATCCCTCTGGCTCCAAGGTCTTCTAGTCGGCTTGATCGGCATCCTCTACTTATTCGCCAGTACCGTGCTCGAAGCCATTCTGAGCGTCGCCACCATCGCTCTAACAATTTCCTACGGCATGCCCATCCTCGCGCTCCTCTTAGCAGGCCGTGAAAAGCTTCCACCGGGAGGCACATTTCATCTGGGCAAATGGGGACCGTTCATCAATTGGGTGTCAGTGATATACTGCAGCATCACCACTGTCTTCTTCTTCTTCCCCTCCGAACCAAATCCTCCCGCGGCGGATATGAATTATGCTATTGCAGTGTTTGGCATCATGTTGGTTATCGCTCTCGGCTTTTGGTTCATAGCTGGACGAAAGACCTATCTGATGACGGACGATGCAGCCATGCGGATTGAAATGGCGAGACGGCTAGAAGGGGAGGAGGACTTGTCCGATGCTGTAGTCATTACGACTTCCAAGACTAGTTGAAATTCCATCAATAAATTCATTCCAATCTACTTACTATCTTTTTACGCCAAAGGTAACCAATCTCCCCAACCCAACAACTCTTCATCGTCATCATCCTCCACCTCCTCCCCCCTCCTCTCCATACAGGTACAGGTACCCCAATTAAGAAAAGAAAGGAAAAAGAAAAAACGACCACTTCCAATAACCGCGAATTCCGCCTTCAAAAGAAAATCTGCTCCTCCTCCTCCTCCTCCTCCTCTTCCATTATAATCATCATCAACTCCCCAATTCGATTCGATTCGATTCAACGCAATGCAACGCAACACAGCAGGAGCGAGAAAGCACTTCCGGCGTAGGTGTGGAAGAAGAAGAAGAAGAAGAAGAAGAAAGAAAAAAGAAAAAAGAATAATAATTAAAAAGTTCATTTCATCGTAAAAAGTACCTAGATAAGGTAGGTACCTATGTAGGATGTAGGACGGAAGCAGCGGGGGTGAGGGATTGAAGTTGCGATAGGTAGGTACCTTAGGTAGGTAGGTAGGTACCAGGTATCAAGAGAAAGACGATACAGGCTCACTCAAACAAGGAGTAGGCCAATTCTCTTGTATCATGTAATTCGTCATCATCATTACTTTCATTCTTCCCTGTTTGAAAAAAGAATTGAACAAGTCAGCCACCAAAAGTCCTACTCTGTGGAATCAAGATTCATGCTACCCGCCTGCGCTTATTTGATGTCTTCTGCTGTTCAGACACCTCTTCACCCTCCGTATCCGCTCCTTTCCCATTACCCTCGGGTGCCGCAGGGCTAGGAGCTTCGCTACTTTGCACACTCTCCACCGTGCCCACTCCCTGCGGCGTAAGATGATTTTGACCTGTGTTGTCGACCGTTTTGCGAATCTCGGCTTCTTTGACAGCGCCAGCAGCAGCTTTGAACATGTCAGCTCCAGTATCTCCTACTTCGCCGAAATAGTCATCGTTCCAGTCCGGATTGGTCTGTTCTGCAGCAGCTTGAAAGTCAAAGTTGTTATCGAAATCGTTGAAATCACTATCATTGACTGCACCCTGCAGCAATTCATCCATAATATAGTCGGGTATGTTGTTATTGGTGTCGTCTCCGCTGAAGGTGGCGCCAGGTGAGAACTGTCCGATGCGATCCTGAATGTTCTGGATGGATTCGTTGTTCGATGCTTGCATGGCAGTCAAGGCTTCGATCTGCTCCCTGTTCTGTTTGATGTGATCCATATGATGTTGCATGTTGGGTGCATTGGGCGAGATGAGTGCGTTGTTCTCATTTGGTGCCCCGCCACCGTGCTGGTTAATCATGGCGAGCATGTTGCTTCTCTGCTGCGGCGTGAGGCCACCAGCGGCGTTTGAGTAGTCGCCCAGGGCAGAGATATCGAATGCAGGCGTATTTTCGCTGGAAGCACTCGTAGCATTGGCATTATTGATGTAACTCATGACCTGGTTATTGTCAGGCACTGAGTGAAGATAGTTTGGTGTGTCGGCATCGTCCTTGACGATTGGACTGGCCGTCGATACTCCTCGACCAGGGATCGCGCTTTCGGCCTGCAGGGTGCTTACACTGTCGCGCTTCTGAGGTGAATTGCTTTCTGGTGGGCTAGCAGACGGTCTGGCAGAGCTGGGTGTTGCAGCATCATTATTCAGCACATTCGGAGCCCCCAGGAGTAATTGCGGTCGCTTATTATAGCGCTGCAGCTGCTGGTTGTTCGCATCAGTCATTCCATCGGTGAACTCCTCAACAACACTACCTTGCTGTTGTTGCTGCCCATTCTGTGTCTGGTTGCCAAACATGTTGACCGCATTCTGCCCACCAGAACCTTCAAGACTCCTGTTGTAGAAGGTGGCGAGAAAGGTCAGGATCGCATTGATGGAGTTTTCATGCCGGTCATGCAGCTGCTGGAACGCTGTAGCTTGCCGGTAAAAGTGCTCGTTTTGCTCCTTCAGCTGGCTAATCATTCGTGAGATCATGCTTTGCTGCTGCTGAAGCTTCTTGAGCTCTGTTCGAACGGCCGCCATCTCTGTTCGAGGCATCTGTGCGAGGCCGTTAGCGCCCAGGTTGCCTAGCTCACCCAAAGGCCTTCCATCAGGTCCTGGCGAGTATTGCCGCTCATCATCACTGTCGCCGTCGCCTTTGAGTGTGCCATCGCGTTTCCGCTTGGCATTAGACTTGCCTGTGGGCTTTTGAATGAGCCACAGCAAGTCGGGGCGGTTGCGACGAAAATATGGATGCGAGTACATGCTGGGCGGCTTCTGACCCTTGCGTGCTGATTCGGACTGACGTAGCGAACCATCTGCGATGTCGACTCTCTTGTGAAAACCGTACATGTTGAGCTGGCGCACGAAAGAAGCGTAATTGTTGTGCTTGAACAGTTCGGGAATGAGGGTTCGAGCGAATTCGTCCTCGTCGAGTACTATGAATGATCTGCCGTCCTCAGACCACTTGATCTTATCGGCGTTGTCCTCCTTGTTTAGAAAGCTTTATCACATGTTAGCGTGTGCTTGATCGCAGTGTAGGAAAGATGGTGCGAGACTCACCTGCTCAGCTTCATCACAAACGGCGGTATCTGCTTTCTCTTTCCCGAAGCTTCCCTTTTAGCTAAAGCAACTTTGGCCTCCAGCTCCGTCTCGCTCTCCTCTTGGCCATTGCCCGTCATGTTGTTGTACCCAGTGCCATTCCAGCCCTCTTGATGGGCGCCGCTGATCTGATTTCCACCGCCTGCCGTCGCCAGCTGATTCTTCGCGCGCCTTACCAGATCGGTGGACGGCGCAGACGCGGTCAGTGTCTGTGGCTGGGCGCTGTCGAAGGTTGCCGCAAACTGATTGTTCTCGTCGAGTGCTGGAGGAGCGAAAGAGGAGTCGGCAAAGCTGGTGGAGAAGTCAAAGTTGGCATTGTTGAAGTCGGCAGTGTTCTCGGGCACGGGCTGCTGGTAGTAGGAGTTCTGTGGGGTCATGGACTGCTGCTGTGCCAACGGCGAGGTGCCTGGCGCTTGGCGTTTGCGCGATCCCACAGACTGCTGCATGGTGGCCCGTGATGATCTGTTTCTTCTTTTTCTCGTGACTCTTTTCTCTCCCTGTCTCTTTCTTTCTTTCTCTCTCTCTTATCTCTCCCTCTCTCTCCAATGGCTCGAGCGTGGTAGAAGATGTGGTTGAGTCGGTGTCGGTGAATGAGGCCTGTGAGTGTGCCGTAGGTGCAGGCAGCAGAAGAGAGCGGAAGAAGTAGAGTCTACAGGGTGCGAGACGCGGAGAATTGTCTTGTATATAGGCGGATGTCTTATTTGGCCTGCCTGGCGAGGAAACGACCAGCGCAGTCCTACACTTTTCGCATTGTTGGACGCACAAAGGTCGAATGAAGGCCTGGGTCAAACAGTTGGAGCGAGTGTCTAGCGTGTTCGACCGAGAGTCCTTCTTCTCCTTTCTCTTCCCGTTCCAAACAGTGAGGGTAAGCGCAGGTGCCCTCGTCTTCTGCAGGCCTGCAGCTTGTTCCGGGCCTCGAGTCCGCTGGTTGCACAGCCTCCTGGTCGGCGCAGGTAGTCCGCTTGTGATATCGGCTCGTGTGGCGTATTCGCTCAAGGCGTGTATTGGTGGACAGTCGGTCGTGATTTGTGTGTTTTGGAGGGGATGGTCAAGAATACTCTCTCGCCGGTTCCCAGAGACGTCAGAAGCCGAAAACCTACTATAGCGCGTGTTTGGCGGGAGGGCGGGAGTAAGCGAGCTGGAGCTGCCCGCGACCGGGGTATTTGTGGCTTGTAATGGAGATTCCCACTACTCTCCTCGATCTTTATCGATTGCAATCCTCGTCGTGGCCGTGAAAAGAGCAGGGGGTGGTGGATAGCTTCCGCGGGCGAGACCACTCGAGGAGGCGAGCACATTGGACATTGCGAGGAAGCACGGCAGCAAACGGACAACTGGTGACAACTGGTGACAAGACCATTCATGAGTCTGTTAATTTGAAGATTTCTGGTCGATATTCGGTGCAGCATGTTCATCTGAATCATCTCCCTCCCGTCATTTCACAATTACTCACTTCTGGGAGTCCCGTCCTTCCCTCCTCCCGTCAGTCCTTACTTACAACTTGGCTCTGCCCCCCTTCAAATCCTCCCACTCCTTCCTCCCAAATTCCCTAAAACTGTCCATTCCCGGTCCCGCCCACAAAATCACATCCTCCCCTCCCGTCTTCTCATGTTTCCCCCTCAACTCCGGATCTACTCCCTCAGCCCTCAACCCCACTTTGTTCTGCTTATGATTGTGAATATGCGAACTCGCCTTCTGAATCCTCAAGAAGACCGGCACGGCATATCTGGGCAACGACTTCCGACACTGCGCCAGTACATCTCTCCTCCAAGATTCATTCTCGATGACCGATAGATCTGAGAGATGCAACGCCGCACAACCCGCACGGCCTTCATACCCGGGGATAGCCACACCATAAACATTTGCCTCCGTAATTCCCGAAATGTGACCGAGAACTTCCGCGACTTCAGCGGTCGACACATTTTCGGATTTCCATCGAAATGTATCACCTAGTCGATCGAGGAAGTACCAATGTCCCTCGTCTGAACGGCGTAACGCGTCTCCGGAGCGATAGTACAAATCCCCCTTCCGAAACACGTCCGTCGCGAATCGTTTATCCGTTGCGGACGGGTTCCGCCAATAACCCCCAAAGGCATCTTTACTCGGTATGGAGACGAGGATTTCGCCTCCTTCATCGTAAGATGTGCGAGTGGCGAAGCCGGTAGTGGGAGACCGGTAGATGTCTCCTGTGTCAGTGTCGATTTTGACGGGGACGTAGGTGTTGTTGTATAAACGGCGGAAGAGAAGACCATGATGGCCGACGCAGTTGGAATAGTAGGAATTGCGGGAATACACGACGAGGGCGAGCATGCCCTCGGAGGAGTTGAAGAATTCGGCGATTTCCGGAATGTGGAAGCGGGATTGAAGTTTGGACCAGACATCTGGTCGTAGACCGTTTCCGTATGCGGTGCGGATGTTGTGTTTGGTTTCGAGAGGGTGGGGAGGGGCTGCGAGGAGGTAGCGGGCCGTTTCTCCGACGTATATGAATAGTGTACTTTTCGAATCGTGGATGTCGGGCCAAAAGTTTTTGACGGAGAAGCGGGGAGCGATGGCAATTCCTACGCCTGCGAGGAGGGCGTTGGAGGATGTGATGATGCCTGTGCCATGGTAGAGGGGCATGGGCGAGTACCAGCAGTCTTTGCCCGGAACGGTGTTGAGGGGTGGGGAGAGGTGAGAGCCCATGAGCCAGACGCGGTTGATGAGGAAGGGACAACCCTTGGGAAGACCGGTGGTTCCGGATGTGTAGATGAGACAGTAGGGTTGAGTGCCTTTCATGCCGTTGCGGAGGGTGTCCGGGGGCACTATCGCTTGGCGAGAAGCAATTTGAGATTTGAGGGTGTGGTCGAGGGTGATAATTGTCATCCCGGCTGCTTCGATGTCTTGTTGGCTTGCGGTGATGCGGGCTTGACAACCGGAGTCGGCGTCTACGATGAGGATCTTACTTTCACACACTGCGAGACAGTGCATGAGAGCTTTTCCTTCGAGATTGTAATTGATGAGTGCAGGACCGGCGCCAATGGACAGCGTCGCAAACATGACCATGAGGAACTCTGCAGAGTTATGCAAGTACATGGCGACTAAGTCCCCGGGTTGCACACCCTGCTCGAGCATCCATTGTGCGTAGCGAGCAGTTTGGTCGTGCAGTTCTTGGAAACTCCAGCTTCGTTCGCGCGTCCAGATGGCTCGGTCATTGGGCTGACGAGCACATGTCTCGGCGAGGATATACCATGGTGATACCTTATCATTTTTGACTACGGTAAAGGGTCAGCTGAATCATGATCGAAGGTGCGATATGCCATACCAGCCTGTGCGTAGACGCGTTCTGCCCTTTTTGATTTGAGCAGGGAACCGAGATCTCTTGTGAGTTGGTATTTGCCATCGAGGTATGTGGCCGTGGCCGCAGCAGCTGCTGCAGTGGCTGCTACTGTTCAGGAATTAGCTTTTGATACATACCTGTACATATGATAGTTGCTGGGGTGTATACGGACCCAACGCCATTGGCGGTGTCTCTCAGTTGTTAGGGTGATGGTGATGAAGCGGGAAGAATGTGTGCTTGACTGTTTGTTGGACAATGTTGAAGTAGCAGTGAAAGACCAACTCGTTGGTAGGTGGTGTAGTGAATGTCTTCCAAACACCTAGACCTTACCGAGCAGTCTGAACTACAACCTACAAGAGCCGGTCCACTACCCATGCCCCACCTATATGCGCTATCCTCGGGCCCTGGGTACGCGGCCTCGGCAGATGCCCAACAGGCTGCTCGGTGTTTGGTGTCACAAATTCACAGTTGCAAACATGGCTGCAACAATTGGTGCGTTCCAGACGTTTCATTCGGCACGGGCAGCAGGAGATATAGCCTAAAGCTGATCTGCCATTACGAATGCTCATTTTCGCTCTTCGTAGACGTCGAAACCTGGTATGAATGCCCGGGCTCTAGCATGATGAGGGCTGCGGCTACCATACCCTTCGAATTTTGACCAGGCGAGGATGCCAGGCAGTGAGCTTCTGGAACCTGGGATTGTTCGTGGAGCTGTCGTCTACGGCATACATGGATCTTGTGCAAGTGGAAGAAGTGATGTCTGGAGACGGGAGCAGAGTTGATTGGGATTGTGATCCCGGCTATACAGTCGGACCGAAGAGTTGTTCCTTTGCCGCTCTTCGCGAGAAAAGTTCAGATTCGGGGCGAGTCGAATTTGGGGAAGCTGTATACCACAACTACATTACACATTTCTGCATACAAGTCATTCACAATGGGAGTTGGTCGTCGCATGGGAAAGAAGCAGGCTGATCCTGGGCCTCTTGATGAATCGCTGGTAACGAGAAAGCGCAAGTCGGGCGCACCGACAAATGGAGCAATCAAAAAGCAAAAAGTGGTCGAGCAACGACCGCAAAAGCCTGCAAAGACGCTGAAGAGAGCGCAGACAAACGTCTCCAAGCAGACAGTGCCAGGAAAGCCGCTCAAGGTGAAGAAGGCGAAGAAAGCGGCAGCCGCTACTCCTCCCACAGACTCGGACGACGATGCGGCATCACTGAACGGCGATGCAATTGACGATCCAGACGTGCTCGAAGATGCTGTCGGCGGCATTGCAGAAGACCTTGACTTCGACGATGATTCTTTCGGCAGCGATGCGGATGACTTTGCCGATGCGCCCAGCGACGACGATGTTGATGTGTCGGACACAGAGATGCGAAAGGGCAAGATGTGGTCAGATGATGAGGATTCAGACGCGGAGGAGACACTGACGGCTGCCAATATTGCGGGTCTGTCGCGGAAACTGGACCAGGAGAGAGCGCAAGAGGCAGCAGAGGCAGCAGAGGAACTGCAAGACGATGCGCTGCAAACGAACATCGCTGCAGCAGAATTGTCCGACGACGAGGAAGGAGGAGCGCGGCTGGCACCAGACTTACAGCTCCTGCGCACGAGGATCACAGAGATCGTGCGTGTTCTAACCAGCTTCAAGGAGCTGGGAGAGCCGGGCAAGAGCAGAGCAGAATACACACAATCGCTCCTCAAGGACATTTGCACATACTACGGCTACTCTCCATTTCTCGCCGAGAAGTTATTCTCCCTCTTTCCGCCACAAGAGGCGCTACAGTTCTTCGACGCCAACGAGACACCTCGTCCCATGGTCATCCGCACAAACACGCTCCGCACGCATCGACGAGATCTGGCGCACTCCCTGATCAATCGCGGAGTCACCCTCGAACCTGTCGGGAAATGGTCCAAAGTCGGTCTGCAAATCTTCGAATCGCAGGTCCCACTCGGAGCCACGCCTGAATATCTTGCCGGACACTACATCCTTCAGGCTGCGTCTTCCT
>Ga0065703_1007134_pt1 | contig 11043 bp, 12 predicted proteins | sample SwiRhicommunBV21_FD_59090 | JGI IMG/M metagenome (GOLD analysis project Ga0065703, IMG submission 59090) | Switchgrass rhizosphere microbial communities from Buena Vista Grasslands Wildlife Area, Michigan, USA - BV2.1 v1 | ecosystem: Host-associated > Plants > Roots > Rhizosphere > Soil ...
GGCTAGGCGATCTTCGATTTATTCGTTTGTCGATATAGGTACTGTCCTGTAGGATGCTGAGTGAGAGTGAACGTCTCTCGTTCTTGTTAAACAATCCATGTCTGGCCTTGAGGTATATTTTTGAGTAGATGTATACTCTTCCCGACGCCTTTTACTACAATTCGTCGATATAGAGACTGCATTTCGGGGAAGTAGAAGGAGGAGGTTGACAGAAGGAGAGAGAGAGAGAAAAAAAGGAAGACGTCGTAAGAAGAAGGGAGGGAGGACCCGACTACATCAGCCGAAAAGATCTCCACAATCTTCAACTTTCGATCAAACACTATTATATTGTCTTCTCTTCTTATATACCTCACCTCTTCTACCTCTCCTCCCTCTCCCACTCATTCTTTCTATCCAGCTATACATCCTCCCCTCAAATCCATCCCCCCCACTAGGACGAATGACACAAAAAGAAAAAAATCTCACGAACAATTCGCCGCCTCCGTCTCAGCCCGTCCATCCGTAGGAAGGCCAAAGAAAATACATCCATTGCTATTAACCAGACAAGGATTCGACTGCAGAATGTCATCAGTTAGTCTATGTTAAAAAAAAGAGGAAAGAGAAAAAGAAGAAAAAGAAGAAAAAGAAAAACGGGAGAGAAAAAAACTAACCTTGTAACATTTACTCCTCCTCACCAACTCTCCATCTTGATTCCATCCTTGACACATTCCATCGGCTTTGTTACAGCGCTAGAGACGAAAAGAAAAAAAAAGGCAATTAGTAGTGGTCTTTTCTTTTCTTCTTTTTCTAGTGCTCTTTTCTTCGGTACATATGGGTAGAGGATGGGGGATAAATTTACAGATTGAGTAATTCTCAAATCCCCTCTCGCGGGTGTAGGTGTGGCAGCGGCGTGAACAGACAACAATGTCGTTGAAATTGTACCGAGGAGGAGGAGGAGAGAAGAAGGGGTGAGGAATTGCATGATTTTGGATCGATTGATGAGAGTTGGGTTCGCTTCGATCGATCGAGAGAGTAGTTGGTTGATTGGTGAGGGAAAAGAAGTAGAATAGATGAATACTCAGAGAGACAGACAGATAGACAGACTAAGAAGGAATCCGAGATTCTATACTACAACTCGTACCTCTATCTATCCCGTCATTTCTTTAGTACGCTTTCCGAGACAGGAACACGAAACCAAGTGCTTATATTCGCTAGATGATAATGGTAAGTAGTCAGTAGTAGTACTACTACTAGAACTACTAGAAGAACTACTAAAACTAGTAGTAGCACGGTGGCAGCATGGGAGATGCTGATGCTAATGAAGATCCGATCCAATCCTCTTGATATATGTATGTATTTCCCGGAGGAGGAAGTGAAGGAACCAAGAAGGAAGACACGGTAGAAATAGAGAAAAAAGCAAAACCTCCATTCATTCCAAAAAGATAGAAAGAAAGAAAGAAAGAAAAAGAAAAGAGAAAAGAGAAAAGAGAAGAGAAACCCGTGGTTCCACAATACCTACCTCCCACTGCCCCAGTACCTCCCAGTAAGGTATCTTGTCTTTGTCTCTTGTCTTGGCTTTCATACCTCTCTCCTACCGACATACCGACCGATCCCGACCGATATTCTGCCTTTGGTTAGCTCTTACATACATGGACCTATTCTCTAGGACGGTACTCTCGGTAGAACTAGATAAAATACAAAATACAAAATACGGATACTATGTAAATGTGAGGTAAGAAAATCTTGCTAAGCCTTTCTTCTTCTGCTTCTTTCTCGTATCGTTCAGTCTGGAGGTATATAAAATCTTCTTCCTTGTTCCTGCTCTTTCCTTCGTTTTCCTCCTCCTCCTCTGGCATATCGTAAAAAAAAAAGAAAAAAAAAAGATCGTGGAGGACGAATTGTCGTCTGTTTTGTCCTGTCTTCTCTGCCTCTTCGTCTTGTCTCCTCTTCCTCTTCCTCTTCGTCTTCTCTCATCTCCTCTCCCCATCTTCTCTCCTCTCCTTTCTTCATCGGGCGGAGGTATATATCCGTACCTATACCCATAGAGTCCATCCATCGTAGGCCAGGTCCAGATATGTAGGTAGGTAAGGTACCTTAGGTAGGTACCTTCCATCATCGGAAGAGCTTGTTTGTGGAGGAGAACTTCCTGATCCATGGCCTGTCAGGAGATGTCCAGGTTTGGTTTTCCCAATACATATCCTGGGGGAAGAAGGTGAATCACTACGCGTAGGAAGGAGGGAGGTCGTCGTTGGGGGCTTTTCGGTCGTATGCATGGGTTTCATCAACCTCTGTCTCCAGGCGGGCAGGCAGGCAGGCAGGCAGGTAAACCCAGGTTTTTATTGTTTGTAGTGACTCCTAATAGAACAAGTCAGTCAATTTTCCCGATTGCGAGGGAAACATAAGAGAGAGAGAGAGAGTTGGACGCACTTTTCCTTTCCCTCCACAATAGTCAAGCCGCGAGATTGTTGATAACCACACTTCCAATCCTCACGCAGTCCCCAACATCATCATCATCACTCATTCATTCATTCCTTCATCATCATCATATCATCCATTTCAAATCCTTTTTCCTTCTTTTCTTTTTCAAAATTGTTTACTCCCCGCCCATCTCCGATGATGTCGAACCATTCTATGCTTCATCCTCACCAACGCACGATCCGGCGCAGTCCTCACCGAAGGCAAAGGTTTATCCAAAGGGGACGGTAAAGGTTTCTCCATCATGCTCGCCGAGTCGACGGCGATGACGGATTTGGCGTGATGGTGATGATTGTTGTTGTTGTTGTTGTTTTTGTGGTTGAGGTGATTGTGATTATTATTATTATCGTCATTCCACCATTCTTCAGCGCACATTTGCGGTGTAGTGCCCGTGCTTTTGATGATCATGTATTCGGAGTGATTTCGCGTTCGTCTGCCGCTTGAGAGGGATCTCCAATCTAGAAAGAGAGAAAAACACTTTGCTTAGTTTCTGGTAAACGGTCGTGGCGAGGGGAGATGCGGGCAAATTACCTTCGTCAATGTATTGCAATGGCCGTTTATGTGACGACCTATGTCCGGCGTCGAGACTGCTGCGTCCATAAATGCTCTTGGAATCTTTGCGAGTGTGATTCCACACTTTCTGGAATAGACCGGCCATTGGATCGGATCGGATTGGATATGTTTATGGTTATGGGGAACAGTTCTAAGGTAATAGGCGAAGAGGGGGCGACAACTCTGAAAATGAACGTTCCCACGAGCGACAAACAGACAGGCAAAACTTTCTTCTCACCATGAGGAAATGGTTGCGAAAGTCGTCCGACGACGACGACAAAACGAGATATATACCATCACTGCTGGAGCTGCATACGTTACCCTTTTCCCCCCTAGGGAGGTAGACCTTGGGGACCAATGCTTGCTTGCTTTTGCTCGCTGTCGCGAGTAAGCCTACCTCCTAGCGCGAAACATAAGCATACGAGAAACTTTAAACCGAGTCGAGCAGAAAAACAACACGTGAGATGTCCAAAACAATAAAAAGTCCGAACGAGTTGTTTGCTGTAAAGAAATGGACTCGGCTGAGTGTTTCATCGCCCCCCCAGTTGCGTCTTACCGTGCGTCTCCTATGCTGGTATACTCGAGTCAGACGAACAGCGAGGGCAAAAGTTGCGCGATGATACATTGCATTTCAGAGAGTATGTAGCAGGTAGCAGCAGGCTCGAGATGTGGCTGGAGTAATCAATGATGTGAGAATATGCTGTCGATGACTTCTTGATGTGGTAAGATAGCGATCTGGGAGATTCGCTCGCTGTGCGCAGCCATTGAAGGCGATATATTCCTTGTCAAAGTCGAGCACGGCAGCGACTGACGAGTCCTTTGATGAAGTGAGCGGTGTTAGTCGACGGGTACATAGGTAGCTGCGAGGGCGTTGCCCTTGGATGGAGTCGTACGCAGCTGTGGCCAATCGACTGAATGAAGCTTCGGTGATCTTGACTTTGGTAGGTTTGGGCTAACTCACGCGCGTGGAGACGAGAGCCACAACACATAGTCACGGCAGAACCACAGCATCAGCGGCGCTGAGACCCCATGCTGCTAGACCAGAGGAGGTTGTTCACCCTGTCGAACTGTTCAGATAGACTCAAGCTACCGATGATTCGTATGTAACTGCCGACATACCAATGACAATTGCACGTACCGTGACTATTTGCTCGGCAGCAATCGCGTCTACTGCAAAAGCTGCATTCCACTGCAATGTGTATGAATAGCGTTCGCTCCATGAGCTGAGAGACGATGTTGAGAGAGATTTTCTGTTGACTGCATGAACAAAGGAGAGATGCCGAGACTGGAGGGAAAGTAGAAAGTAATGCTGACTGTGGGGACAATGCCCGAGTTGCAATAAGATATCAGGCGTAGTTGCGAATACTCTCTCTCTCTCTCATCTATACACAATGCACGCACCACTCCGACTTCGATCGTGTCGACCTCAAGACTAGGAGTGCATGCACAAAGAGATATCATAGAAGCCTGTTAATTCTGCCTCGCCATATGGACAGATCTCGCCGGCATACAGCAAGCTCGCTGATTCCCCTGCAAGCCGCCGCTCTGAATGTGTCCTGCCACGTCCAGGATGGCGATACTGTTGATTGTTGCCACATTTGCTCAATGCGCCTCGTGCGCAGTTTCATTCATCAATCGTGGTGTCGTATAAAAAGGCGCTAATGCGTGGAAATAGAACGAACAAGAAGAGATAAGAGGACATCGCTCATCGCCTTCGCCCGGCTTCGAGGTCGCTGGCGGTGACGTTGACCTCTTCCACTGCACCATGCCCGGTCGGGCTCGCCCGAGGTCTTCTGCCGAAGCGTGGAAGAGATACCGTCGGTATGCGTGATCTCCATGTACGAGTGGTATGGGTGGCGTCCGCTGGAGGCTGCACAGGGGGAGCCCGCTGGACATCCCGTTCTCGTCGAGCACGTTCGAGCGCAGCAGGTGATGGGTGCCCCGTCCGGGCCGCATCGGATATAAAGATACGCGGATGGCCTGCGAACAACATGCGTGGTCGGAAGGGCATGCCATGGCGCCAGGTAGGAGGCGGTTCTGTCGGCAGAGCGCCGTTTCTGCCTCGACGTCCAGAAGTCGCCGTGGTGGTTTCTTCCTCCGGTCGGACCTTCGGCACATAGTAGTCGGCCTTGCACAGAGGACAGCATGCTCGTCTGCTGGTGAGCCACGGGTCCACACATGACCCATGGAAGGCATGCCCACAGGTCAAGCCGCGCACATCATCATCGTCGTCTAGAGTGTCTAGACAGATGGCGCACGTATCTCCCGGAGCCGCCAGCATCTCAGGTGGTGCTGCGGTGGCTATAGGGTCGTCCTCGTCCACCTCGTCCACTTCCGTCGCTGCCGAATTCGTCCTGTCCACGCTGTTCTTCCGCGCATGCTCCAACTCTTCAATGGTAGGCGTCTTCTCCTGAAAGTGATCCGTACTCGCAGCAGCTTCGGGCCTCGGCGCATCTGCAGTAGCACTCACCAGACTCTCCCGAGCCATACTCAATGCCGTCGGTGGGCTTGCCGTCTCAATGGATTGTTTGCCGAACGCATCGATGACGCCGTCCTCGTCCCGGAGACTGCCTGCTCGACTAGGAGGTGCAGTCACGCCGCCCTCTGCTGGAAGGCCTTGAGCTTCTCGTGAGGAACGCCATGTCTTATACTTAATGAGAGGGAAGCGCTCATTCACGTCCTCCATGGACATGAGCTTCTTCTCTTTCCGTCGTCGTCGTTGTCCAGGCATCTGCGCGAGATCGATGGGTTCGCCATTCTCGTTAAGGGCGCGGGCCTGACGGTTACGTTGGTTATATCTGAAGCAGTATTTTACGCCGACGATGATCCTGTGGGCAGCGACATGTGGTTAGCGTCTTGCGGAGATGTGCGTGGGAGAATCGCGGCGTCGGGCGGAATTCAGATCAGGAGAGGATAGCATACCATAGGTTGGTGAAGACGACGCCAAATCCTAATGCAACGAAGAACAGCAGCGGAGAGCTCGTAGGACCACCGCTGTGGTCTTGATTGGCACCGCCACCGGCGCTGTCCGTCGCGGTGGGGAGCGAGCTCGTGGTGGTGGTGGCCATGCCGTGGATCGTCCAGTGTGCGTAGTCACTGGTCAGGCAGAGACTCAATCAAGAGCGCCGCCAAGCGCAGTGACAGTGGTGGTTGTCTCGGTGAAAGCGAGCGGCGAGCGGAGCGGAGAGCAAGCAAGGTTGTTCGGTCTGGGCTGGGCTGGGCTGGGCTGCGCGCAGGTTTCAAGCAGGTGACATGGTTCTCGCTTGTGATGCGTGTTTATCGCCCGTCGAGATGCGGAGAAGCTGAGCAAGCACCGGAATCGACGAGAGTAGGCCGCTGGAAGCAGTTGTTCTGGCGCGAGAAAGGGTGGTAGATGTCTCGGGCAAGGGTAGAAATGGGGATTCTGGCAGTGGGATATGGAGGGCAGATGTACGGTGGTGGACAATGTGGTGGTGGCGGATCTTCGATGGGCGACAAGCGACGATGACCGCGGTCGATAGAAGGTTAGGCTATAGAAGTATGCTGCGCGCTGCCAAAGAAGTGGTGCACCGCGTGGCGTGGCTTCTTGGGCGGCTGAGAGGCTGAACACTAATGTAGTTGTAGTACCGGAGGTAGTAGTAGTAGTATCTTAGTTCAGGAGGTAGAAAGACAAGACGTCCACCCACTTGGGCCGAGGACCTTGGGGAAGTGTCTTTCTTTCTGTTTATTGAAGAGTTGTTGTAGTAGAGACAAAGCAAGTCTACCTTACAACAACAACAGCATCCAGAAAGCAAGCTGCCTTATCCTCGGTAGTTTTTGATTATTGTAGGGGGTGCAAGACGGCGAGAACGTGCCAACGTGGGGCTGGTTCACACTCTCTTCTATGCCATGCCTTGCCATGCCTTGCCTTGCCTAATCAACGCCGATCTATTCTTGCACGTCACCACCCTACACTCCGTACTCCTTCACTCACTTCACGAGAAGGTCAGGTAGAACCCTTTCAACATCCTCACCCCAAACAATGAATAATGAAAGAATCATTCACCTCCATCCTCGCCTGCCCGCCCATCCCTCCTACGTCTAGGCCTGCAATGTATCTATCTATAGTCCTTTCTCTCTCTTCCCTCTCATCACAATCAATCACTCATTATAATTCATTCACTCGCCTTCCATTCACACTCGGCAAATTCCTTCCGATCCCGCAATCCCGATCCAGCTCATCGCCGCACCTTAATTACGTGGCTGGCGGTACTCGGAGGTACCTACCTAGTGCCCGTAAGACCTGTTACCTGATTGAGCACAAGTGAGGTACCTCCCTCTCCCCAGTGGAGAGGGTAGTAGAAGGTAACGCGGGAGGAAGAGGAGGAGAAGGAAGAGGAGAAAGGTAGGCTAGGCTAGCTATCCGATTGCAGAATGGAAGCTTATCAAATACTGAGGTGTACCTACAGGTACCTACGCCATGGCTACCTCCTACCTACTAGGAGGTACATGTACCTAGGAGGTACTACTTATCACTAAACCCGATCCGACCTTTCTCTTTTTCTCAAATTCATCCCATCTATACAAATAAAAGATTTTGATCTGGACGAGGCTTGATGGCTTGATAGCATGACTAGGAGGTGATCTAGGTACCGAGAGACTAGGGCTGGTCACCTCCTACGAAGACTGCTGCCCCCCCAGATGAGAGCTACACGTACCTCCTAGGTGCCTTATTGGCCAAATATCCGCCAAGCAAACTGACGCGTAGAGAGCAGACTCAGCAGAGCGTGCACTCGTGACTCCGGAGGTTGTGAGTTGTGACATGCACATATACCTACCTGTACAACGTTGGTAGGTACAGCTTACCCGAAGAAGACCCGGCTGGGGACGACGTGGAGGTACCAGGTCAGGTAGGTCAGGTATGAGGTATTTATTCATTCACACTGCTGTCGGAACAAAAGAGAAACAAGAGATATCGATTCACGTTTGTGATGAGATAGATTTCTTCTTCTACCTACATGTACCTTACATCTTTAGTACCTTACCTGTCAACCTAAAGTTGTACTCGACTGCGTGGGGTACAGCATGCATGCATCGCATCATGCCTAATGAATGCTTGTCGTATATGAGTGAGCTGTAGAAGTATCTGACGTAGATACCCGACTTTCTTTATCCTCTCTTGGCTGCCGAGACTGCTCGACTGACCTGGCATCACATCCAAGCAAGCACCCTTTGTTGCTCTTGTCTCGCCGCCGTAATGCTCACTCTGCCTAGCCTGGACTCTGTCGAAAGTTTCTGACGTCTGAGCAGTTGAGGCCCCCCTTCACCCCATCCAAGACCCCGTCATCCTTCCGCCCCTCTCAATGCCGAGAATGTTTGCGTGTTCGGTCTGGTAGAGGGTCCTCCAGCATTTCATTATTCTCGCCTTGTGGAGAGGCCTTGGCGCGCTTAGCCACCGAAGACGCGGATGCCTCTCTCTCTCGATTCTCCTCCTGTTCAGAAGGAGTTCGAGCCCTCTTTTTGGCCGGCTTCACGGCCCATTGAATCACGTATCCATGATTTTCCGCCGCCTCTAAGTAGTTCACATGATCTCTGTTAACTTGCGCCGCAGCCCCCAGCCGGTACTCTTGCAGGTCCTCGTCGTCGCTGGGCTCATCCACCAAATTCGAATCTGTCACACGATTCCTCCAATTCTCGATCTTCGGCCGGTTCGCCGCGTCGACCTCACTCGTCGAGGACTTCTCGTAGGCCATATCTTTCAGATGCAACGCGCCCTTGAAGTCTGCGCTTGCCTTGCTCTGCTCGACTTCACGTTGCTGCAGTGCGTGATTGGCTTCAAAACAGTCAAGCCACTTTTGAAATGCGACGTCTGTTTTATATCTCCAGTCGTCTAATTGATCGAGCCTCTCGGCTGGGTTTGGCTGCGTGTAAGCCCATTGCATGTACAGTGCGTGCGACTGGTCTCGGTATGCTCTCAGTGTGTGAATTTCTGTTGCTGAAATGAGGCTGATTTGGGAAATGGACATGGAAAGCAGCCCTTGCAAGCGGACTGCGAGGGGGTGCGCTTGCACTGTTGGAGCTTGAGCGAAGAATCGCTGATGGTGGTAGTTATGTGCCATGCGTGGCGAGAGGTAGGAATGGTTGAAGAATTGTACGCGCTCGCGATAGAACTGACGATAATGCGGTTCTGGAAGGAGTTGTTGAAGTGAAAAAGGTTGGTGTGCCTGAGGAAGCCGGTAATACTGTTGCAGTGGCGATGAATACATGTATATGGCACCGCTGCTGGCACCTCGCGTCGCTGCCAAGCTTGGAATTGCCCGGTAAGAGTTCTGTCGCGATGGCGGAGGATGGCGAGTAGGAGGAGAAGGAGCGGAGGGTGCAGAAGGAAAGAGATACAGGTGGCCTCCTGACGCCATACCTGTGGTCTCTGAGCTCTGAATGAAGTCGTAGGTACCTAAGGTAAGGTAGGTTGGTATCCTTCCAGTTCGCTCCAGATCTCGAATTAAAATGGGGGAGTACCGTAAGTTCAGAAAGCAGCAAGAGTATGGTGGTGTTGTAACCTGGATATGCAGATGAGGTTTCCGGTGAGGTTTCACTCACATCTTTCCATTGCCATCTATTGTTGCTGTAGTTGTTATTGTTGTTATTGTTATTATCAATGTGGTAAAGGCATATATGCACGCATGGGCACAATTCACAGGCGCCAGCGCCTGCACTAGCAGCTGAGTTACTGAGGTGACTGGTTTCTTACGCCCATGTGAATCTCAATTGGGCTTGAGTTGTGTGTGTAAGTGTGTGTGTGCGGACTACGCGAAGGCAGCAACAATGACAAAGTGCTTCATTCAGTAAGGTGTTCCCAGAGTGTGTCTCGGCACATTGGACCTCAGACTCCACGGCCAAGTGAAGTCTCCTTGCTTGGCGATCGCACTATGTCGCGAGTCAGCGCCTTCTACACCGACAATGGACGAGAGTGGCCGATTCGGGCATTACTCACTTATTGGCTTCTTTGACACACTACCAGGCCATGTCACATTAATCATTAGTTGGCTTCTTTTGCACACTACCAGGCCAAGTCGCACAGCTTAAGCCGAGACATGGGATTATAACACCTTCACCGGACAGAGGCTAAGCCCAGAACCAAAATACGTCGACATGGGCTCGGGCCTTCTTTATTGCACGATGATAGTGCGTGGAGCCCAGCAAACCAATGACAGATCAGTCGTGGCAGCAGCAGCAGCAGCAGCAGCAGCAGTGAGGAGACCTACCTCCTAGTCAGACCTGGGTCAACAAGCCGGGCGTATCGCGAGAGGCAATGAGGCCAATCAACCACTTCTGCACTGCGATTGTTTAGATAAAATGTAGATGCGATCGGACCTGGTAGGGCAAAGAGTAAGCGAACGACGTCAATAGCCCGGTCTTTTGATGCCAACTCAGGTACTACCGACTTCTACCCAGCCCATGCAGAACCAACCTGGAGGGAAGAAGACGTGCTCCAATTCGTACCTAGGAAGTAGCGACTCAGCTACCTCCTAACCCCCAGAGAGCTCCAATATGGATGGGATTCTCATGAACCACAGCCTCTCGCTTCTCCACCTGTTGCTCTTCAGTTCGTCTATGCAGGTACGTGGGAAGAGCCGCTGGGTGTTATACAATGAATAGACGTCAGGAATGGAAATTCGACCCGGTAAGAGCTTCATCTGAGTGCTGAAGGGGCTCCTCTAGGAGAAAGTGGAAGAGTGGTCATGGTGACTCTCGACGTGGTCAGCTGGAGGACACCGCGATCCAATATTCTCATCCACACGTCAAGTGGCACAGAGGCCGTGGAGGATGTATATCGTCACCGCACCCACACGCCATCAATGAATCAAGCCGTCGCAATTTCGAAATGAGCCACGCACCAAGGGAGGTAGCAAACGCGCAGACGCTGTCCGACAATTGAGACTGGTCAGCCAAGTCCAACCTCAGACGACGAGCACCAGCCACAACTCACTACTGCCCTCTCCCGCATCAGACATGCCGGAAAGATGGACCTGGCAACGACTGGAGATGCGCGCACCGGTGGCGAAGTGGCGATCTGGT
>Ga0065703_1008660_pt1 | contig 10823 bp, 11 predicted proteins | sample SwiRhicommunBV21_FD_59090 | JGI IMG/M metagenome (GOLD analysis project Ga0065703, IMG submission 59090) | Switchgrass rhizosphere microbial communities from Buena Vista Grasslands Wildlife Area, Michigan, USA - BV2.1 v1 | ecosystem: Host-associated > Plants > Roots > Rhizosphere > Soil ...
CAGGCGCACGCTGGCTGGACCCAGTAGGTGGCTTGGTAATCAGTGGCATGATTGTACAAGCGGGATGGGGAAACACGATGTCGGCCCTCTACGAGCTCGCAGATCGAGGAGTCGATGAAGAGATTCGGGAAAAGGCACAAGTGTCAGCGGCAGCGGCAGCTGAAGCGAATGGCGCGGAGATTCGTGGGTTGCAAGGCATCAAGTCCGGCCAGAACCTGATTTTTGAAGTTGAGGTGCTTGTACCAAAGGATTGGACAGTCATGCGCACTGACGAAGTTCAACTTGCTATCCGAGATGCAATCGCGCAGAAAGTCAGGGGTACCAAGCGTGTCACTATCAAGTTCACCACCAAAAGTACTAGCACTGCTTTTGAAGACGATTTTGTGGCAAGAAGCGACGACCCCGAGCACGGCGCGGATGATCATGGCGATCACGACCATGGGCATGCCAACGGACATGCAACGGAAGACGACAAGCGCAAGTGACGAGCGATCAAAGTGATCAGGAGCACCACTGGAAAGGATCGCGAAAGCAAGGAGCATCAAAAGTCACCAGGAAGCACTACATCCTTCAACATGTCACGTATTATTACGATACCCTGGCGTTGTTCGAACGCTTCTGTAACATTGTGGCTTACTTGCCTTTTGCTAGATCGATGAATGGCTGAAAATATACGACAGCGCAGATTAAGCTCTCGGCTACCACCCAGGTTTAGCACTCCAGAGTGCCTTGTTAGGTGACGACGCAGCAGTTTCGCGAACTTCACATGGGAACACGCACAATATATTGAAGATGGGTGGTCCTTTGCGTTCGGCACTCTCGACTCTGGACACTTCATAGATAACCTTGTTGCAACTGACAGGTACTGTATATAAGCCGACCTCAACATGCATGCTTTGTGGGGTGATGATTGAGCTACCAGACTCGCCAATCAATTCCTCGCTATGCACCCTTTCTGTCTAACTGGTACGAATGAGGCTGATGAGTCTCTGTCCTTGGTAGTGCCATTTGTCAACTTGGCTTCCGACTCCGGGCTGACTTGAAGGCTGATACCTTACCTGATACCTTATACCTGGTAGGTAGCGTAGCTTATGTCATCTGATTCTCTATATAGCAGTTCTACAGTACCTTACCTACCTAGGGAGCCGTCGAAACCTTGTTGCCAAAGATCAGCAACCAGGGCAGCCATCATATTAATTCTCAACAGGGTACATGTGTTGCGTGTGCCTCCACCGTCTTGCCGTCCTGCAAACACTCGCCACCGTGACTTCCACCATTTTGCATTCAACGAGTACTTTCATCTGTGTCTGTGTCTGTTTTTGTGTTTGTGTCTCATCGTACATCCGCATCCGACCACCGGCGCGGGCAGCAGGTTCTACCTTAGGAGGTACATGTACCTACCTGTACTGTACATTACCTGTATTCCTCAGGTTGCCTTCTCACGTGCACTCAACACCGCGACGTCATAAGTGCCTGCCTGACCTCCAGTCCCGTCAATACAGTCCATACCATACCTGTACCTGCTACGAGTACAGTACACACCCTCGAGCGACCTTACGTCGTGGCTAGTATAACGGGCAAATCTGGCAGATCTCGCATTTGAACTTGGCACTTCACACCATGTTTATACGCGACGCGCGGAAACGCGTACTTCGGCAGCTCAATAGTCGATACATCTACGGCCGATATCCTCTGCTGCACGCCATCATCGCCCTCGTCCAGATCACCATGGTATCCATCCTCGTGCGGAAGTTCAATGCATACTATGCGAACAGACCCGTCCTCACCACCATGATCACCAACGCTGTACGTCTGCCGTCGCCGACGAGGCTTGCAGTGCGACTCGGAATTGACTCTTGCGCATAGGTCCTAGGAGGAATCGCGGATACAGTGGCGCAGACTCTGACATCAGTGCGACATCGACAACGGCAGAAGGCGCTCACTCCCCACGATGGCGACGAGAGCATCCTCTCGATTGAGATCCAAGATCTGGACAAGAAGGTGCCCTGGCCCGAACACGACTACCTAACGCCGGCATCCAAGCGTGGACCTCCGCCCTTCGACTTTGAGCGGTTGACGAGGTTCATGGCGTATGGCTTCATGATGGCACCTATCCAGCACAAATGGTTCGGCTTCCTCAGCAGAATTTTCCCCATTGGAGAGGGCAAGGGTACTTTCAACGCCTTCCGCAGAGTGGCCTTTGACCAATTTTTGTTTGCGCCTGTTGGTATGTCAAGCAGTAGTGGAGGACCTACACTAACTGCATCCCACCCTAAATGAGCCTGATTACTGATCTTCTCGTGTCCAGGGCTCGCGGCATTCTTCACATTCATGACGGTCGCAGAGGGCGGTGGCAAGCGTGCGGTCATGCGCAAATTTCAAGACGTCTACCTTCCAGCACTCAAGGCAAACTTCATAGTATGGCCGCTGGTGCAAGTGCTTAACTTCCGGGTGATACCGATACAATTCCAGATCGTAAGTGTACATATATCCACGCATAGGAGGTTAAACGACCCAGAGCTGACCTCGAACCAGCCATTCGTCTCCACGATCGGTATCTTTTGGACAGCGTATTTGTCGCTCACCAACTCCTCGGATGAGGCCGTCGAAAGTCCCGCACGATCACCAGCGGTATCAGCCTGAGCCATCACAACATTGTCCGACCCCCACCTGCTTCCACCCATACCAATACAGGCTTGTGGACATAAAAACTACCGCACTTAAAACTACCGCATAGTCGGAAGGACTCGGAATGCCTTCCTCTACTCCAGCTTGGCGTTTGGGGCATGGCAAGGAGCACAGATAGCATTGCCTCGGAATAAATAGGGCGTCTCTAGCATGCATGTACGTTACTTTTGCGAGATCCTGAAGCGCAGCCACGATGATCCATATGTCAGTATGTGAGTATATTATCAAATACCTGTACGTGTATACCACCGAGATGCTGCCCTCGAACGGACAAAGCTTGACGTAAGATATCCCCGAGACGCTGTTCTTTTTGCCCCGCAATCGTGCAGTTTATCACATCCCAAGTCCGCAACGACTGCTCAATTGTTTATTTCCTCGTTCCACCTCAACTCCATACCTACTCACCCACTTCACATATCCCAAGATGTCTCTCAGCAGCAAACTCTCCATCACCGACGTCGACGTCAAGGACAAGCGCGTCCTCATCCGTGTATGCGTTTCCTCTGGAGGTGCGGGGCTGCGATGACCCAAGCATTGACAGAATATCTAGGTCGACTTCAACGTCCCACTGGACAAAGAAACCAATTCCAAGATCACCAACAATCAGCGAATCGTCGGAGCTCTGCCGACCATCAAGTACGCTGCCGACCATGGTGCCAAATCAGTCGTTCTGATGTCCCACCTCGGACGCCCCGACGGCAAGCCCAACAGCAAGTACTCTCTCAAGCCCGTCGCTGCAGAGCTCGAAAAGCTGCTCGGCAAGAAGGTCACCTTCACTGAGGACTGCGTGGGTCCTGAAGTTGAAAAGGTGGTCAACGAGCAGAGCAATGGAGGCGTCGTGCTTCTCGAGAATTTGCGGTTCCATGCGGAAGAGGAGGGCTCGAGCAAGGACAAGGATGGTAACAAGACCAAAGCCGACAAAGCGGACGTCGAGAAGTTCCGAAAAGGACTGACTGCTCTCGGTGATGTGTACATCAATGACGCCTTTGGCACCGCACATCGCGCGCACAGCTCGATGGTGGGCGTAGACCTCCCACAGAAGGCTTCTGGTTTCCTCGTCAAGAAAGAGCTAGAATACTTTGCCAAAGCTCTCGAGAACCCGCAGCGGCCATTCCTGGCCATCCTGGGGGGTGCGAAGGTTTCGGACAAGATTCAATTGATCGAGAACATGCTGGACAAGGTGAACTCTCTGATCATTTGTGGCGGGATGGCTTTTACATTCAAAAAGGTGCTGGACAATATGGAGATTGGAAACTCGCTGTACGATGAAGCGGGCGCGAAAAAGGTCAAGGAGCTGGTCGAGAAGGCCAAGAAGCAAAATGTCTCCATCACTCTTCCCGTGGACTACACTACAGCAGACAAATTCGCGGCAGATGCAAAGACTGGCTACGCCGAGGACAAGGACGGTATTCCAGCCGGATGGATGGGACTCGACTGTGGTGAGAAGAGTATCGAGCTCTTCAAGAAGACGATCAACGAGGCCAAGACGATTCTGTGGAACGGACCTCCTGGCGTCTTCGAGATGAAAGCCTTCGAGAAGGGCACTCGGGCTACGATGGACGCCGCAGTTGCCGCGGCGCAAGACGGCAAGATTGTCATCATTGGTGGTGGCGATACTGCGACTGTCGCAGCGCAGTACGGCGTTGAGGACAAGCTTAGCCACGTCTCTACGGGTGGTGGTGCATCACTCGAGCTGCTTGAGGGCAAGGACTTGCCTGGTGTTTCGGCGCTGTCCGAAAAGTCGTGAATACAAGGTGGTAACAGGAATAGAAGTAGTAGCAGTAGCAGGCTATGATGCCCCCACCTCAGTGGTTATTGCGCTCAGATGCGCAGCTGCAAATAGTGTTGATACCTGATCGGCATTCCAGTTAAACGCTGCAGCCTCTCGTCACTGCTGATGCGTCCCAGCTGGTCCCCAGACCAGGGACTTGCGCCGTATTCATGCCCTCGCTGGCTGTCGTCTGTTGCTTCGCGAGGGGCGCTCTCATATGTCATATTCGTGCCTCTCCCGTCGTCCCTCTCCCGTCGTCGTCGATGTCGTTGTCGTTGTCGTCGACGCCGGTGCTCATTTGCCCATCTTCTTCAGCTCCTCCTTCAACTGTACCGAGAAGTCATCGGTCGTGTCGTCGTCGTCCCAACTCTCCTCCCAGAGATGCGTGCTTCCCGCCTGTTGGCCAACCTCATCTTCTTTTCCCCAGTCTGTTGTCCCGCAGCAGCAGCAAGGTCAGCAACAGCTCTCCCTCGGTCATCCATCCATCCATCCATCCATCCATCCCACCACTCCTGCCAACAACAAGACCTTTCTACTCACTCACCTTCGACAGGAAAATCCTCAAACTCGTCATCCTCCTCTAGTTGCGCGGCTTTGTTCTGGGTCGGCAGGGGCTTCTCGGTAGAGTTAGAGGTGGCGGCGTTGGCTGATGCTGCTGCTGGTGCTGCGTTCGCGGCCTTGTCGGGTGCGCCTGGCATGATGAGCTGTAGGGATGTGAAATGGGTTGGTGGCTTCTAGTTGGTTTGCAGTTGCAGTCATGTGCTGGTTGGCTGGTGGATGAAGAGGGAAGTGCAAGGTACCGTAGCAGTGTAGCTTCTAGGTTGTCGACAGAGCCGCAGAACGGAGGTACCTGAATGCCTTGGCGTCATGAATCCCAGGCGTTTTGGGGGCAAGCTTCCAGTTTGCAAGCAGCCCAGCCCAGCCCACCGCAGCCAACACCCGACTTCACTTCCGCCCTCCCACCGCCACCCACTCCACTCCTCGCGGACGTCCTCCAACAACCGCCGGCCGTCCAATGTGCGGTATTTTCTGTGCAGTCGCGAGACATGGCTGCCATGTTGTACCCTCTTCGACTGTCAAACAGCGGCTCTTAGCACGGGGTCCAGACGCATCGAAAGAAATCCTCTTCACTGTGGGTGGAGCATCAGGGAACGATGTCGTCTCTCTCACTCTCTTCTCGACCGTCCTGTCTCTTCGTGGGCCCGTGACCACCGAGCAGCCTTTCCAACAACACGGTTCTTCGGACTCGGCACTGTGCTGGAATGGTGAAGCATGGAACATCCGGCGCCAACGCCTAGACGAGAATGACAATGACACGGCTGCTGTCCATGAGCTGCTCTGTTTGGCGCTCTGCCCGCTGGGGCAGTCTGAAACCAGACTGCAGGAATCTGCCGTTGCCAGTGCCTGCACTGTTTCGAGGACTCTGGCCCAGATTTCCGGACCATACGCGTTCGTCTACTACCACAAGCACACGTCTAGGTTGTTCTTTGGACGAGACTTTCTGGGCCGCCGTTCCTTACTGTGGAAAGTTGGCCAACACGGAGAGCTTCTGCTCAGCAGCATTGGCGATGGGTCACTGGATGGCTCTTGGACAGAAGTGGAAGCGGATGGCATTTATTGCATCGACTTGAACTCAGCCTCCGACGCGGCTGCGTTACCAACTGCTGATGAGACCTCCGCAATTTCGATTGATCCACGTGTGTTCAAGGTACCATATACGGTTTCACACGCTTCAGATGATACTACCTCTGTAGGTTTGCTCGACTCGGCTTTCGGAGTATTCGTACTCATATCCAGGTAGGTTATTCCTCTTCTGTCACTAAATAGGAACGTGCCCCAAATCCATAGACTTCACGAATGTTCCCCGTCTGTCTCCACGCTTGGAGATCTATTGCGGCAGTCACTGTTGCCAAGAACTCGGGGAATACCACTAGACCAGCCGGCAGATCAATCTGTCCATCGGAATGCCAGAATTGCAGTCCTTTTCTCGGGAGGACTCGACTGCACACTACTGGCAAGGCTCTGCCATGATCTCTTGCCCCTGGAAGCTACTATTGACCTGCTCAACGTTGCATTTCAGAATCCAAGAGCTCACAAGAATGCTGGAGATGGTGCCTATGAGCTGTGCCCAGATCGCATAACAGGTCGAGCCTCACATGCCGAACTGCTCAAAGTGTGTCCGGGACGAAATTGGCGCTTTGTTGCAATTGACATTCCCTATACGGAGTACCAGGACCATCGTGCACAAGTCATTGATCTGATTTCTCCCCACAACACCGAAATGGATCTCAGCATCGCCTCTGCGTTGTACTTTGCAGCACGCGGGAGGGGTCAGGCTGCCAGTCTGGAGTCTGGTGAGGTCATACCATACACGACCCAGGCACGAGCTCTCCTTTCTGGACTGGGTGCTGATGAGCTGTTCGCTGGATACACACGCCATGCTACCGCCTTCAGACGACAAGGATTCAAAGGGTTGCTAGATGAATTGAGCCTGGACGTTGGAAGACTTGGCAAGCGCAACCTGGGCCGCGACGATCGGGTGATCAGCCATTGGGCCAGGGAAGCAAGATTTCCGTTTCTTGATGAAGCTGTTGTACAGTGGGCACTAAACTGCCCTATTTCAGACAAGTGCGACTTTGGTGCAGTCGAGGCTAGCATTGACAGTATTGATGAAAACACGTGCGCAACCATCGAGTCTGGCAAGAAGGTGCTTAGGTGCCTTGCCTGGAGATTAGGCATGAAAGGCGTGGCCCAGGAGAAGAAGCGAGCGGTAAGTCTGCTCTATATATGAGCGTATTCCTCTCTAAACTTGCCGCAGATCCAGTTCGGCGCTCGCACTGCCAAGATGGAGACCGGTAAAACCAAGGGCACTTCACTTTTATCGTGAAATGGCAAGCTATTCTGAGATAATAGTTGCCCCCATAGTAAGTTCCTACCAGCTGCTTTCACTAGCGATGCGATGATGATGGAATGTGTCCTTCCTAGAGCACATTCAGATACTTGTGAGATGCTACATATCCTGACCTAGCCCGCCCTAGAGGGTGCGGTTTGGCAGCGAAGAGACATCGATGACCTTGTTAAAGGCAAGTCTGAGCAACGCCCATAATAGTCAATGTCGTTTTATGGCAGATTCGCTTTGTCATTCGTCAGCTAATGATATGATTCTGTCAGCGCAGGATGGATAGTCAGATGTGATGAGTCCTCGCTTCTTGGCGACCGTCTCATTGAGCTCTTCCAGGGAGACATTGTTTGCTCTTAGCACAGGTTCAGACTCACATGAACCCAACATCTGATTGAACGTGGCGATACACAGTGCGCGACCCTCCAATCAAATTAAGATCACACAATATGAGAATGAGTGGCTACCACCACCGTCATTTGAAGAAATATGTTCCTGTACAAAAGTCACGCGTTCCAGGTGGATTGAGCCAGCCATGTGACAAGAGGAGACCAAATGCGAGGTGGAACGACTACTATTCTGCAACGACTCCTCAGCGACAGCTATATTGGTCCCATGCCCTCGAGTGTAAGAAGCAATCGCTGGGAATTGCATTGAATGTTTGCTGAGTGTGCGCGTGGTCGGTTCAGTTAGGCAGGCTATATGTGCACGTTCCGATAGTCACTTTATTGGGACTTGTGCTGACAGGAGTAAGGTCGTAAGTGCCGGGTGCATGTGTTAGGGCAGCAAGCAGGTCAACGCTAGAAGGTAAGTACCTTACTTAATAACCCTCGAGCTCTCCAACTTCTTTATTGTTTCAATACAGAATAGGAATACCTCGAGGACTCTTACAACTACCGACAAATACGAATCGTAGGAACATCGACTTATACTATTGGTACTACTCTGTGCCTTTATTCCGACTTCACCTTGTGAACCAGCCACAGCCATCTCTCTTCCTGCATCAAAGTTAAAACCATCTGCGACATTTGTTCGGGACTACCAAATGTCTGTCTCCTTGACCAGCGCCGTCACGGCCGCTGCGACGAGCATCTCCACAGGACTAGCGGTCTCAGCAATCAAGGCGTGCCCAAGAGACCTTGTTGTAATTATATGATGTCCACTTCTGAAAATCCGGAAAGCTAATGAGATACAGGGTATCAGTCCTGACGATGACCAAGGCAGCGATGGCGTTTTCAAGACGCAGTCAGGCAGCGTGGTATCTGGGAAGTCCACAGTACGTGTTCCTGAGTCCCGTTACTCTGTCATACATGACCACCCCATTTCTTGGTTATGGACAGGCGCTCTCTTGTTTTCATTAAGCAATTGCAGTCGCAGCTGCACTTCATGTTCAAACTGACCTTCACAGACTTCTCCTACGATGCTGTCGTCCGCGCTCCGCCCTGCCAGAACCTCTGGCCCGAGAAGTCAACAGCGTCGCAGTGCAGAAACCTTAGACCTCGACTTTCAATCTGTCACCGATGGGCTCACGACTTCTCATTCGACTCCTGTGACTCCACAACTGGGCGGTCGCGGGCTCGATACAGCTACAACTCATCTGTCCTTTGGGCCAACCACTCTCCGCAAGGTTCTGGTCCGTACAGGCGAGCCACCTCAGCATTACGCTCACCATGCAACTGGGGCGGTGGCCAATTCTGCTGGCGGACAGGCTACCAATGCTATCGACGCGATGGCTGAGACCGTGTCTAGCGTCTCTAGTCTGGCGACCCACGTGCCTCTTCCACCTGGGAGCTACAGAGGTCCCATGATCGTTGATAATGGCACGATGCCTCGATTGCGAGCTTCTGGTACCGCCGGTTTGGGCACAACACTTGCCTATGAAGTACAAGAGCTCCCAGACACGTTGACTGAAATCAAATTTAACGTGTTGCCGATGGTGCAAGCGCCAGTATGGACGTCTGGCGACAAGGGAGCGTTCTTCTTTGTTCCCATCACACCGGGCCGAGAGTCAGTCGAGCTCGAGGAGACGTTGTCTACAGGACAGCCATTGTACCAAGCCAATGGAGAGTTCAGCGCAACAGGCGTCTTCCTTGTCGATGGCGTGCCGCTGTTGAAGTTGACGGGGAACTCAAGCAGAATCGTTACCACGGAACATGCGTTGGCTGCTGAATCATCGAATGCACTGTCTTCCAGTGCAGACAGTATGAACGTCACAGAAGCGCCTGCTCCGACACATGTTTCGCCTGATGTACAGCTGCGATGGCTTGGCCGAGGAAAGCCCAAAACAACAGCACATGCCACGAAACCGGTATCGCATGCCGCCAAACCGACTGCTGGCAAGGGAGGTGGACTGCTTGGTCATCTCGCAAAAGGCGTCAAGAGCGCAGTTGGTGGCCACGGAATTGCTATGCCAAAGACCAAGACCCAGACGCATCACACTGGCAAACCGACAGCAACTGCGACAGCGCATGCTAAGACCGGACATGGTAAGAGTATCCACACTGCAGTCCACGAACCTAGCGGACCCCATCCCACAGGCGGACATGGGAGTGAGCATTCTGCTCCCCATGGACAGCAGGCCCATGGGCATGCTACCCAAAATGACACGATGGCCACGCCTACCGGTGTCTCGGATCTTGGAGGGGGCCATGCCCAGGAGCACTCATCGCATCCACCTTCGAAGCCCCAAAGCGAAGCATCAGGTGAAGATGGGTTATTGGGACCAACAAGTGCTGACGAAGTGGGAGTGGCAGGTGGAGACGAAGCGGGAGCAGTAGGTGAAGACGAAGTGGGAGCAGCAGGCGAAGACGGAGTAGGAAGCGCAAGTGGGTCTGAGAATTCTGAAGCGACTCACATGGAGGAACCTGGTGTCGGGCTTTGACTGAGGCCACGAATGACAGGGAGATTTGGGGCGCGACAATGCGGCGACATGACTTGTTGACGTTATCTTGCGAGTGAATTTTTGCGAGTGAATGGGGCTGAGTGTAATTTGAATTCATACAGATTGCTGCGAGAGATTGATTCAAAGCGATGCCAGCGAGCGACTTGCATGTAGGTAGATAAAACATCATTTTTGCCGAACTTCACTTGTTATCTGTCTCCCGTCCCCCTGATCCCGTCCACTCGTAACCACTTCCAGGTTGACTTGGACAGTTTTCGGTTCTCCGGTTGGGGCCGCAGGTCTCGGGTCGGGTCTTTCCCCACGTTCGGGACGGACCGTCTCCTCACTTGGCATCAGCCACTCGGCCTCCTGCGGCGGGTGCCGAAGCTAGCGCGGAGATTCGCGCCGATCTTCTGCAGACCGCACGGCGCACGCACGCATGCCTGCATTCACATGCACTGCTAAGAGGTAGCAACACAGCAGAAGCCGCGTCGTGCTGCTGCTGCCGCCGTTTCTTTCCTCACAACACCAACAACAGCACACCACTCGAACCACCGCTGCCGCCGCCACCACCTCCTCCACCT
>Ga0065703_1000194_pt1 | contig 10743 bp, 6 predicted proteins | sample SwiRhicommunBV21_FD_59090 | JGI IMG/M metagenome (GOLD analysis project Ga0065703, IMG submission 59090) | Switchgrass rhizosphere microbial communities from Buena Vista Grasslands Wildlife Area, Michigan, USA - BV2.1 v1 | ecosystem: Host-associated > Plants > Roots > Rhizosphere > Soil ...
AATTAGCGTATAAGGGCAGTCTAAGAGTTAGTAAATTTCTTAGAATTTTATTTTTAAATTAAGCAATATTAGTAATTATGACCTTTCAATTTGGTGAGATGGTCAAACTGATTTAAACTTAAAGGCTTATTCAGTGAGTCACTTTTTTTTGAAGTCTTGAATAGATCAAGGCCTTTTAGGGTATTTACTGGAGTTTTATTTTTGCGTTTTTTAAATTTATTTTTTGAGTTCTCTTAATATGAAAAATATCGGTTTAGCCATTCTAGCAATCAGCCTTTCAGGTTGTGCTGCAATGAGCGTAGAAGAATGTAAGACTGCGAATTGGTCATTAGTGGGTGAGAAAGATGGTTCAAAAGGTTCGTCGCCACGTTTAGATCAATATTACAAAGCATGTGGAAAAGCCAATATTGTTCCAGATCAAAAGTCATATGAACGTGGGTATAAAGAAGGTCTAGGGTATTATTGCCAGCCAACAAATATTTTTTATAACGCTTTAGAGGGTAGTGGCAATATCAATGTATGCCCAGTTGAGCAGCGTAATCGTTTAAGACCTTATTATCAGGCAGCTTCCGATTACTACAATGCAAAAAATGAATATGACCGTTATGACGAAAAGTTTAAGCAATATTCTGATAATGCTTACAATGAAAAATTAAAGCCAGAAGAGCGTGAACGTTATCGTAAGCTTTTAAAAGAATTACAAATTGATCGTGACCGTATTAATCGAAACTATTGGAACTCAATTCGCGATATCGAACGTTTCAAATATGATCATGGATTAAAATAATATTTTAAAAAGGATTGATCCGAATTAGATCAATCCTTTGTTTTTTTAAAGGTAATAACTCGTTTTTGTCATTAACTTTGAAATGGCTGTCATGGTGATTTTTACTGCATATGGTAATTCAACACCACCTGCTTCAAGCGCTGTATGGCGATGATGTAATTCATCTTCATTCATTTGCTCTAAAATTTTACGAGAGCGATCATCTTGAGCTGGTAGCTGTTTTAAATGGTCTTGTAAATGAAGGCTGACTTGACGCTCCGTTTCAGCCACAAAACCTAAGCTATATTTATCACCAGCAATACCCGCAAGAGCACCCATACCATATGAAAGCCCATACCATATTGGGTTTAATAAACTGGTATGACTATTTAGCTCTTTTAAACGAACTTCACACCACGCTAAATGATCTTGTTCTTCAATTGCTGCTTGTTGCATTTCTTTGCGTACATTTGGCAATTTCGCTGTTAATGCTTGTCCATGATAAAGGGCTTGTGCACAAACTTCACCACTATGGTTAACTCGCATTAAACCTGCGACATGGCGAGCATCTTCTACACCTAGTTTTGCTTCAACTGATTCAGCTGGATTTTGGCGCTGTGCTGCTGTTGCACCTGGAACAAGACTACGTAATGCTTGATCAAAAGAGTTAATGAGCTGATCAATTCCAGTATAGTGGCGCATAAATTAGTCCTCCAAAGAAAGATGTGCTGTGGCAAGCATTGGTTTTAGTCGTGCTAGAAGCCAAATACTAAAGATTGCACTAAGTACAGCTGTAATAATAAAAAGTATTTTAATATCAATTTTTAAAACACTTAAGATTAAGATTGAAAAAATTGCAGAAGAAACCATAAAAACGGCATTTAAAATGTTATTAGCCGCAACAACACGGGCACGATGTGAGCGCGGAGAATAAGCCTGCATCATGGCATAAAGGGGAACAATATAAAAACCGCCGCTAATCCCCAGTAAAGTCACTGCTAACATTACATGATAGTAAACCCAGCCTTGAGTGAATATATCTTTTAAAGTGAGTAATGCACCAGTTCTTTCGGGTACAAAAGCTAAACTGGCAGCAAGGTAGAGCGCAAAAAACAGTAAGGCCAATAGCACCAATCGGCACCATTTTAATATTAATTTCTGAACCACCAATTTTACGGCATAGAAGTGACCCAACACCAATACCGACTGAAAAGAAAGTAAGCAAAAGGCTGACGACATTTTCTGAAGCATGGAGATTTTGCTGGGTGAGCTGTGGAATTTGAGTTAAATAAGTGGCTCCATAGAACCAGTACCATGAGTTACCTAACAAAATAGTGAACACTAAAGGTAAGCTTTTGGCATATTTAATGGTTTGAAAGCTTGTACGAATGAAATTCCAGTCAATCTTTAAGTCTGGAGCAGCAACTTTTTGAGGTAAAATGAAGCGACTACATAAATAGCCTATGCAAGCAATAATCACAACAGTAAGACTAATCCATAATAAGTTCCCATGTGATGATGCAATTACAGCACCACCTAAAATCATCCCAAATAAAATTGCCATTGAAGTGCCCGATTGAAACAGAGCATTACCAGACATTAACTCTTGTGGTTTTAAAATTTCTAGGCAAAATTGCGTACTTGATGGGGCCAAAGAATGTTGAATGTGTACCCATTAAGAATAAAGCAAGAAGAAGCAACCATAAGTGCCCCAATAAAAAACCAGCAGAACCAATGAGCATAATAATAATTTCTAAAATTTTTATGCCACGGACGAGTTGTGAACGCTCATATTTATCTGCAATTTGTCCAGCAGTGGCCGAAAAAAAGAAATAGGGCAAAATAAACAAGAGAGCCGCTAAGTTATTAAGAGTACTTACTGGGGCAGATTGTTGCTGAATCAAACCATAGGTAATCACTAATAATAAAGCTTGCTTAAAAACGTTATCATTTAATGCGCCAAAAAACTGGGTAAAAAACATCGGTACGAACCGACGTGATGTCATCAGGTGCTCATCTTGTTTCATCATGTGCAAACTTCATTGTGTTTTATAAAAAAATGTGACCGAGTGTTAATTTGCATCGAAAACCATGTATGATATTTTTAACGCTTGATTAAATGAAAAATCAATGGTTTTGAGTGAGTTTTACACTTACCTTGGTGCGTTTTATTAAAAAATAAGTCTAGAGTTTTCTATGCCTTCTAAAATTAAGTTTAAACAGTCAACTCTCACTCATTCTATGCATTTAATTTTAAAAATGCAGGGGATTCCTAAACTTATTTGTAGCAGCTTGTTGTTAACAGTTTGTGTAACCCCAAGCTTTGCTCAAACTTCTGTCGCAGCTAGTTCGTCAACTGCAAGTGCAACTGTGTCTGATACTTCAGCAGAACAATTAGCGTCAGTGGATCAGCAAACTACTGCTCCAATTATAGATATTGCTACACTTGTTACTCAAGCTCAGCAACAACAAGATAGCTTGGCTATATTGCAACAACAAGAACAATTTCCAAATCAAATTGACGAATTTAAGCCAATTACACTGGATAATCTCGAAGATTTACCAGATATGCCTGTTGACCAAAACATGGCAAATGAAATTTATAGGGTAGCGGAAGAAGCTAAAAATGAAGCGCAAAGTTTTCAAAATGGGACTCAGAAGCTACCTGAAGTAACGGTAAGTGATGCAACGCAGTCTGAAGTACAGGAAATTAAACAAGCACCTGTAAATATTGACCAGCTTATGCAAGAGATTCAATCTGATAGCAAGATTGTAGTCGAAGCCAATGAAACTGGAAAAACCTTACCAGAGTTAACGCCAGAGACTGATGAACCACCTGAACAAGCTGGTTTCTTTAAGCGTATTTTAAATAAAGTGCGTCCGCCACGTGCAATTCCAATGGAACAAGTACCGCGTATTAGTGCAGAAGTAAGTGGTGCTTCAGATTTGCTGGCTAAAAACATTAAAGGTAAGTTATCGACATTTACTCAAGAGTCATTTGAGGATTTCAATGCTGCTTTACCTCAACTTAGAACATTAAGTAATCAAGCAGCACAGGCAGTTGGTTATTATAATGCTGAGTTCCGCTTTGAAAAATTAAGTTCGAGTCGGGTTCGTGTAAATGTTACGCCTAATGAACCAGTACGAATTAATGAGCAAAATATTGAATTTACTGGTGCGGGTGAAAAGCAACCACAGTTTCAGGTTATTCGTTTAGTTCCTGATCAGGATGTGGGTGACATTTTTAACCATGGTTTATATGAAACCACTAAAAGTCGTATTGTTGATGCCGCATCTAATAATGGTTATTTTGATGCTTACTGGCGTTTGCATGATGTGAAAGTGAGTCAGCCAGAAAATAAAGCTGATATTAACTTACGCTATGAAACGGGTGAGCGTTACAAATTAGATAAGGTTGAGTTTCGTATGAGTGATCCATCGAAACCTTTGCCATTAAATTTGAATATTTTAGAAAGTATGGCGCCGTGGAAAGAGGGCGATGACTATGCATTTTGGCGGGTAAATACTTTAGCAAATAACCTAACCAACTCACGTTATTTTAATTACACTTTAGTTGACTCTGTTAAACCAGATCCAATTGAAAAACGACTTGAGTTACCACCAGATTTACAGGCTTTGGTCGATGAACAAAGCATTGATGTTGATGAGTCTAATTTACTTTCAGCTGAACAACGACAATTGGCTAAAGCACGTCAATTAGCCACATCTAATAAAGAAGTTACACAAAACGTAGTCGATGAAAAACAGTTTGCAGGAACACAAAAAACAAAAGAGGCCGAACCTCAAACAGCGATGTTGCAAAGCGCGCCCGTTCAGCAGGATGAACAAGAAACTGAACAGGACCGCCTGCAAGCACAAGCACGTGAAACTAAAAGAATTCCAGTCATTGTGACTTTAAATGCAGATAAGCTAAATAGTTTAGAAACAGGTGTTGGTTACGGCACCGATACAGGTGCACGTTTACGTAGTCAGTATCGCCGTTCTATTGTCAATAAATATGGTCATTCTTTTGATGCCAACTTGGAAGTCTCACAAATTCGTCAATCTATTGATGGCCGATATAGTATTCCCTATAAACATCCGTTAAATGATTATTTTAACATTGTGGGCGGATATGAGCGTGAAACCCGTGATGATATTGGTCCAGATGTAAGTTTACTTACTGAATCCGCTGTTGTTGGTGGAGAGCGTATCATTAAACGTCCGTTAGGGAACTGGCAACATACTTTTGGTGTCCGCTATCGTTTAGACCGTTTAACCCAACAAGGTAATGTTGATATTTCTGAATTACCAGATGCTTTTAAAACTGCCGCATCAGAGCAAGAAGCATTATTATTTAGTTATGAAACTTCTAAAACTTCTAGTAATACACGTTTAAACCCAACTAAGGCTTTTAAACAAACCTATAAAGTAGAATTAGGTAGCGAGAGTTTACTGTCCGATGCCAATATGGCAATAGCAAGTGCGGGTTGGAGATTTATTTATTCTCTTGGTGAAAATGATGATCATCAATTCGTTGGAAGATCTGACCTTAGCTACATTTTTACCGATGATTTTGACAAAGTTCCATACAATCTTAGATTCTTTACTGGTGGTGACCAAACCATTCGTGGCTTTGACTATAAGAGTCTTTCCCCAGAAGTAGATGGATATAAAATTGGGGGACAAGCTTTGGCTGTTGGTTCTTTAGAATATAACTATCAGTTTAAGGACGGTTGGCGAGCCGCTGTTTTCTCTGACTTTGGTAATGCCTATGATAAAGACTTTAGTAATCCAGCAGCTTATAGCGTTGGGGTTGGAATTCGTTGGAAGTCTCCAATTGGGCCAATCCGTTTAGATGTCGCTTCGGGTATTTCAGATGAAAACCATCCGATTCGTTTACATTTCTTTATAGGCCCACAACTTTAAAAATAAAATTTAATTAGGTTTATTTTATGGCGGAAGTAGAACAGCAGCCCACTTCGGCACCTGGCTCACCTAAGAAGCGACGCATTTTGCGTAGCTTCTTGCTGACGATATTGATCATATTTTTATTATTAGCGTCTTCGTTAGTGATCATGATGTCAACAGATCGCGGAAGTCGTTTTTTATTAGATCGGGTTTTAGACGCTCAGAAAATAATTAAATATGAATACGAGGGCGGGAACTTACTGCGCGGAATTATTCTTAAGAATGTTTTGGTGCAATTAAAGGACGTTGATGTTTCATTAGATAGAGCTGACGTAGGCTTAGGCTGGCGCTCTTTATTATTAGAAAAAGAAGTGCATTTGAGCCATGCGGATGTGCGTAACTTACGTATTATTAATAAAACTCCGCCTTCTGGTAAGGCGTTTGAATTTAAGCCCATTAAGTTGCCATTTGTTCTACGAGTTGATGAAGCTGATGTTGATCATTTAGAAATTAAGCTAGCAACCTCAGATGTAAGTTTTCATGATGTTCATTTGCAAGATGCACTTTGGTCAGAGACCAAACTCGAATTTAAAAAATCCAGTATGGATATGGGCTATCTCTCAGTTCACAACGCCACAGGAAAAATGGATTTCAGTGGTAAATATCCATTAGATGCAACAGCAGATTTAAGAATCCCATCTTTAAAAAGTTTAAATATTCAAGAAATTAAAGTCGCAGCTCGCGGAAGTTTAGATACTTTAAAAGCTGGTGTTGCAACAACAACTCCCGATTTGTTAACGGGTTGGGTGGTATTGCATCCTGTTCGTGATGAAGTTCCAATGCAAGGTGAGTTATTACTCAAAAATTATCACTTACCTTTATTGATTGAACAAAAATTATTTGCAAAAAATGGTGTGATCAAGTTTCAAGGCGATATTAAACAACTTAATTTGGCAGTTGATACAGATTTAAAGGGTGAGAATTTACCTGAAGGTCAATACAACGCTTTAATGAATACTGACTTGGTTCATCAACTTAATATTACCGATTTTAATGGCCAAGTCATGAAAGGTGCTGTTAACCTTAAAGGTTTGGTGAATTGGAAAGATCATGTTACTTGGGATATTAAAGGCCGTTTAGACCATATTAATCCTAAAGACAAAGCAATTCCTCAGGTTGTTCAAGACTTTTTACCGCCAAGTTTAGATGCTGCTGTTGCTTCAACTGGTTCTTTGGAAAAAGGGACTGAAGTATTTGCTAATGTTGATTTTGACCGTTACGAGTCTTGGAAACTTAAGTTTAATCAGGCGCCAGAAAAAAATAATAAGCCTCAACCGATGCTCATGAATGTAGCTTGGACGAAAATAGACCGTGCAATGCCTTATATTGGGTGGTTAAGCAGTGACAGTGGTCAGGTTGATTTAACATTACGTGATGGTCAGCAAGATATTAAAGTTGCTACAAAAGTATATCAGCATGAAAAAACTTTATTGCCAGCAGGACAATATCTAGCCAACTTGAATGTTAAAGATAATGTTTTGAATGTTCCCAATTTTAGTTTTACTGCTGAAAAAGGTAGTTTAACTGGTCAGGCTAAAGTGTTGCTTCCTACCGAAAAACGTCAGTTGGTTTGGAACGCATTGTTAAATGCAAAAGATTTTAATCCACAAAGTATTCATGCAGCAGCGCCAGTTAATTTGTTAAACGGTTCGATTAAGGCAAATGGTTTTGCTAAACCAAACCAGCAAATCATTCAATTTGAGAAAATTGATTTAACGGGTCGACTGGCTCAAGCAGGTCAAGAAACTGTAACTTTAGGTGGTAAAAGTACAGCAGCATTATTATTCAATGATGTGAAAGCTGGTGGTGGCTTTAAAGGTTTTGCAGTTAATTATGATGGATCTTTAAAAGCCTTAAAACAGGCAAATGGTTTATTGAAGTTTTCTATAGCCGGTACACCAGATTTTATTCGAATTAACCAGTTACAGCACGATGGCGTCGCTGGAAAAATCTATGCAACGGGTTCTGTAAATTTAAAAGATGGCATTGCATGGGATATTAATAGTTCATTGGTACGCTTTAAACCCCAATATTTTACCTCAACTGTAAAAGGTGAAATTTCAGGGAATCTGAAAACTCAAGGGGTTTGGTCAGACCATTTGAAACGAATTAATATTCAGCAATTGAATCTTGCAGGCTTTATAAATAATAAACCTGTTCGAGGTAAGGGTAATTTATCTTTATTGATGGACTCTAATCAAAAGGGCTTTTTTCCTCAGCAGTTTGAAGCCAATAATTTATTTTTAGTGTATGGGCAGAATCAGCTACAGGCGACAGGTAATGCACAAAATCTAAAAATCAAGCTCAATGCACCTGCACTCTACGAGTTATATCCGGGATTGCGTGGTCGAGCTTATGGCGACCTAAATGTACAATCGCAGCCACGTTTAAAAGCAACAGCAAATATCGCGGTAGATAACTTTGCATTTAATACTTTAGTAAGTGTGAAGAGGTTGAGTATTCAAGGGGAGCTTCCAACATCGGAAACAACACCGACTCAATTAACCGCAAAATTAGATAATTTGCGTAGTGGAAATAGACAAATTCAGTCTGCCGAATTGAATTTAACTGGAACAAGAAAAGCGCATCTATTGAAAGTACTCGGTAATAATAGTATTTCCAAATTCTACGTTCAGTTGGCAGGTGGGTTTAACCAAAATAATGATTGGTTAGGTCAAATTCAAAAAGGAAGTTTTGATTCAAGACGAATCCGTCTGGCACAAAATCAAAATGCTCCAGTGATTTTTTCTTCGGCACGGTCTGAGTTATATGTAGGTCAACACTGCTGGCAAAGTGCGAATAGCCAGCTCTGCTTTGACCAGCCGGTACGGGTAAGTAAAGCACGCGGTAATATTTCGTTTGTAACTCAGAACATGGATTTAAGTGACTTCGCGGCATTTATGCCAGAAGGCTTAGCGATGACTGGACAATTAAATGGTTATGCCAAGGCAGCGTGGGTAAATGGAGGCAATCCAAAACTTGATGCCCGTTTAATTACGCGCAAAGGTGAAATTGGTTTAGCTGCGGAAGATCCTCAAGACCCTGCAACCACTCTGGCTTATGATGAACTAAGTGTTATTGCAAAAAGTGTATCAGAAGGTCTATTGTTCCGTGTTGATGTTAAAACACCTGATATTGGTACAGGATATGCGAATGTTATTATCAATCCATTCCAGCCATCAATGCCAATGCATGGTGAGGTCGCTTTTAATGATGTTCAATTAAAAGTCTTGAAACCATTTATTCAAGATGTCCGCACACTAAGTGGAACTTTAGCCTTAGCTGGTAAAGTCAACGGTACATTAACTCAGCCACAGTTTACTGGTGAAATGCGTCTGAAAAATGGTGCAATCAGTATGATTTCGCTGCCAGTTAATTTAACTAATGTTCAGGTTTACTCATCAATTCGTCAGAACATCGCAACCATTGATGGCGCGTTTAACAGCGGTCAAGGTGTAGGGCTTTTAAAAGGTAGTTTTGAATGGAAAGATGCACCGCGTCTTCAATTAAACCTCAAAGGTGACAATTTACTTGTACGTCAGGCGCCATTAATTACTGCAATTGCCAATCCAAACCTTACACTTGATATGTATCCTTTCGATAAGCGTTTAAGCTTAAAAGGGTCAGTAGATGTTCCTCGTGCACGAATTTCAATGCCAGAAACAACTGCTCCAGTCATTAATACTTCATCAGATGTCCGCATAGTTCGACAAGGCCAAGATCCGCTTGCAATTTTACGTGCTGCTAAACCTTGGGATATCCGAGCTGATATTACTGTTAATATTGGAAAGCAAGTAATATTCCAAGGCTTTAACAGTAATATTCCATTAGTTGGTCGCCTAAATTTAAGCCAACGTGGCTATGAGACTGCAATGAGAGCTAACGGGGCAATTGGTGTCAGTCAAAAAGTGAAAATTGAAGCTTATGGACAAAGTCTAGATTTGAATCGAGCGATTGCGCGTTTTAATGGTCCATTGGCAAACCCAACATTAGATATAGATGCAAACAAAAATGTTCAGGGTAGTATGGTTGGGGTACGTGTTACAGGTACTGCGACATCGCCAAACATTCAGGTTTATAATGATGCGGGACTATCTGAGCAAGAAGCATTGAATGCGCTTGTTACAGGACGTATTAATGAAGGTTCGAGTGGTTTAAGTAATGCAGAAGGATTTAAGTCTGATGTAAATAACACCATTGCTGCTGCTGGTATCAGTATGGGCTTGGGTGGTACACGTGCTTTAACTAACCAGATTGGACGTACTTTCGGTCTAAGTGGATTAGCTTTAGATGCTCAAGGTACAGGTGATGATACTCAGGTGAGTTTAACTGGCTATATCACACCGGATCTGTTTATTCGTTATGGTGTCGGTGTGTTTACACCAGTCAATAAGCTTACGTTACGTTATCAAATGAACCGCCGTTTATATCTAGAAGCAAGTCAATCTTTAGAAAGAGCGATCGATCTTTTCTACAACTGGCGTTTCTAATAGATGGAAATTAAGCATTAGAAAAGTACGTTAGTACTGTGAATACCTTGATTGGTTTCAATCACTAATAAATAAATTAAAAGCCCACTTCAAGTGGGCTTTTAATTTAATAACACCTTCATAACATTTAAAAAAGTTGAATATTTACTATATAAACCATCGATTCTCTTAAAAGTAAGCCAACCTTGAGTAGACTTCTGATTAAAGAAAATTCACTTGAAAATTGCTGTTTTATAAATTAGTTTTCAGAAACATTAAATGAAATTAGATTGATAATACCTTGTTGATAAGTGCAAATAAGGTGAATTTTTCAAGGAAATAAACGTGAAAATAGATACTTATGTTGAAATAAAATATGGCAAGGATAACGATACAAATATTAAATATCGTGGGCTGATTCACAAGTTAACAGCAACATTGTCGTTAACGCTTTTGTCATTTGGATGGTGCTCCACTGTAAATGCTGCACAGCAACAAATCGCTTTAGTGGGGACATGGACATCTATCCCTGATGCG
>Ga0065703_1018762_pt1 | contig 10717 bp, 14 predicted proteins | sample SwiRhicommunBV21_FD_59090 | JGI IMG/M metagenome (GOLD analysis project Ga0065703, IMG submission 59090) | Switchgrass rhizosphere microbial communities from Buena Vista Grasslands Wildlife Area, Michigan, USA - BV2.1 v1 | ecosystem: Host-associated > Plants > Roots > Rhizosphere > Soil ...
CTGTCTTGGTAGCGGGAGCATCTGAGACAGACGGGATATAGAAAATGACAATGGTAACTAGGGCATCATGGGGTGCCAGACCGAAACAAGGCGCGTACAACACACTGTCCAGTGCGCCGTATGGGACAACGATCCATTGGGAGGGTCCCACAATGGGGACCCGTCAACACTCAACGTGTGATGACCTGATGCGTTCAATTCAAAATCAGCATATGGACGTCAATCAATGGTCAGATATAGCATACAATCTTTGTGTGTGCGTTCATGGCGTTATCTTTGAAGGACGAGGACGCGGCAACGGTAGTGCAGCCAACGGCACGACTGAGGCAAATAAATATTGGTATGCCGTGTGCGCGTTGGTGGGTGAAGGGGACCCGCAGCCTCCCGAGTTGATTGCGGGACTACAGGAGGCATGTAACCTTATTCGGTCATGGGGTGCAGGTAATGCGGTCAACGGTCATCGGGATCATATAGCAACCGCGTGTCCCGGTGACGCACTGTACTCACAAGTTTTGGTGGGAACGTTCAACAATGGTGCGGCATCGACACCTGTACCACCACCCGTGCATACAGAAACTGCACCAACATTTCCGTTACCCTCAGGGCACTATTTTGGACCCGCAGAGGGTCCGGCTGAGTCGCACAGTGGCTACTACTCGCAAGCCGATAGAGATGATCTTGCTGACTGGCAGGACCGAATGGCTGAGCGAGGATGGTCTATTGCCGTTGACGGATTGTACGGCACCGAGACTGAGGGTGTCGCAGCAGATTTCCAAAAAGAAAAAGGTTTGGGAGTGGATGGTCTGATCGGGGTAGAGACGTGGGGTGCGGCATGGACGGAACCTGTAACGTGAGTTGATATGGAATGAGCCCAAACCAGATATATGACTTGCCGGACGGATCAACGTTTGGGCTTGATTTCAACTACGCTGTATGGACTCCCGGCACAACTATTCGGTTGTCTAATGTTCCGTGGAACTCTGACTATCGTGACCTTGTGTATTTCCCTACACAGGCAGCCCTTGATGCATATTTGACAAGTCAAGAAACCCCAACGTTCACGTTCAACAATATGACGTATGCGCGTCCCGGTAATCCGGTGCGTGTGAACTTACCGTTCAATGCGTGCTATAGGTTCAACTACCTCAGAGCCACCAACGCGGCTCAGCCTGTGCTCCCGAACGGGTTGGATACGGCACGGACGTTCTACTATTTCATTCAGGACGTCCGGTACATTGCGCCGAACACAACAGAACTCATTGTGCAACTAGACGTTTGGCAGACATTCTGTCGGGACGTTCACATGGGTAACTGTTTTGTTGAGAGGGGTCATATTGGCATTGCAAACCAAAACAACTTTGATGACAACGGGCGCACATACTTGACGGTCCCTGAGGGTCTGGACTGTGGCAACGAGTATGTCATTTCCGCTCTGTATGAGCATGAGATTGCATCATCAATGGCTGGTGTGACCGAAATTGGTTATGCCGTGCTGGTCACATCTACGGTGTCGTTACAGCCACCCTACGGGGATATGACGGCACCCGTGCTGGTGACAGCGAACGGGTCAAATTTCGAGTTCCTGCCCAATGGGTGCGAAATGTATTATTTCGTGCATCCTAAGGACTTCTACCATTTCATTTCCTATATGGCTGACAAGCCGTGGATCACACAGGGCATTGTGTCGATTACGGCCATTCCACCATTCGCTACCAGTGAAATGCTTAATGACCCGTTTGTGTTCGACCCATCATCGCCTGACGGGACAGCCTATATTCTCAATGGTTGGAAACCACCTGACCAAAGCATCACCCTCGCGCCTAACTTCCGAAATGTAGTAGCACTAGGGCGGTATGCGTTACTGAAAAAGTTCCTCACCTATCCGTACACGCTTGTCGAGTTGACGTCATTCTCGGGTAACCCGATCATTCTGAAACCCGAGTGCATTCCCAACTCTGACTTGTCCGTGCTACAGATGATGCATCTTGCACCACCCTCACCGCGCATCGCGTTCATGTGTCTTGGCTATAACATGGCTAAAGGCTATGATGTCACTAATACCTATAGTGGTGAGTTTCTTGATATGGCTACAGGCATATTCGACCTACCTACATTCAGCATTGTCAATAATGGGTATATCTCTTACATGGCATCGAACCGTAACGGGATAGCCTACCAACACACGGCTGCCGACTGGTCACAACAAAAAGCAATTCAAGGCACAACCCTTGGCTACAACAATACGAGTGCGGGTCTCAATTTGCAGCAGGACATTGCCGCATTGGACCAACAGAAAATAACGCAGTCATCACAACTCGCAATGGATATCCAACGGCAGCGCGCCATGTTGGGCGCTGCCAACGGTATTGTGAGCATGGCAGCGGGAGCGGCATCCACTGACCCGATCAAAAATGCTATTGGTGGAGCGGTAGACGTTGGTAACGCAATGGCCCGATATGCCATTGAGTCAGGGCAGACAGCAGGGCAGGCAGCCATTGACGCAGGGCAGACACAGCAACGTGTCGGTGCCAACGTGGCAGCCGGTAAACAGGTTCGGGACAGCAACTACAACTATGGCAATTTCGCAGCACAAGGGGACTACCAAACCGCAATAGCGGCGATCAATGCCAAAGTGCAGGACGCTAAAATGATCCAACCCACAACGTCCGGTCAGGTGGGCGGCGACGCATTCAACTTGGCTGTATACAAGTGGGGAATCTTTGCGCGTCTAAAGACTTTGCAGCCCGCAGCAATGGCTCTCATTGGGGAGTTTTGGCTAAGATATGGTTACGCAATAAACCGTTTCACTGTGATGCCATCCACGTATCAGGTCATGGACACGTTCACGTATTGGAAACTACGCGAAACATATATTACTAGTTCAACGTGTCCTGAGTCATTCCGGCAGACGATTCGTGGCATTTTTGAAAAAGGTGTCACGGTCTGGAATGACCCAACGAAAATAGGTACTGTAGATTTGGCGACGAACCAACCGTTGCCGGGGGTGACCCTACCGTGAGCAAACAAAACCGCAATGACTACGTTGGAAGTATGTACGATACTTTCAGGAACAATCCGAACCGTAATCGCAAAGCCATACAGGAACGTATGTATCTGCGATTGCTGACGGAGATAGCATGTGCTCGTTTCAAGTGGGTAGGACTCCCTGACAGCATCGACCTACGATTCCTAGAGTTGACCCTGTTCCACCGTGCACTGTCCGTGTTCTATTGGGATGAGGATTTCGAGCGCTACATGGCTCTGCGGGCCAGTGGTACCGGCAAGATCAATATGTATGACAACCCGACGACGTTCACGGTCATTGGTAACACGATGGTCAATAAGACTCTCAAGGCTACCGACTGTGTTCCTATTTGGGCTAACTATCTGCGGGTACCTGATTGGGATATTGTCTCGATTTTCTCGACACGGTTTGCTGAGTTGGACCGGACGATTGAGATTGATATTCTCGCACAGCGTCATCCGTTTGTGCTGATAGCGGACGACAACCAAAAACAGTCTGTGCTCAATGCGTTCAGGCAGGTACAGGAAGGGCAGCCCGTTATCGTCGGGACACCGACGTTGGGGGATGCCATTGCTAACCAGTTCTCGTTATTCGATTTTAACATGCATCCCGATGCAGTAGTAAATCTGCAATTGGTTAAGTCGAAAATGTGGAATGAATGCATGACAATGTTTGGCATCAACAATGCCAATCAAGATAAACGGGAGCGGTTGGTTGTCTCCGAGGTAAGTGCGAACAACTCTCAGGTGCTCATGGCTCGCAATATTGCATTGGACTCACGACGTTTGGCATGTGAACAAATCAATGCGAAATACAATTTGGCTGTGCAGGTTCATTGGAATGTTGACATTGACAACATTGTGCAGGAAATCCAAATGAGCGAAAACCCCTTGGTCGGTGAGACGTGAACACTATCATGCGCTATTTTGAGTATGAGCATCTGACTACTGGTGACTTACGTGATATCTCATACATGTGTGCATCATTGGCCGATGTCATGGATGTGAGTCTCAAAGACTCAGCGGAGAAAAGCGCAGGACTACGAAAACTTTTGGAAGCCAAAGACTGTTTTGTTAGGGCAGCGCTTGATGGTGTGAATCCGGTGAAGCAATGAGCACTTTTACAATTACGCTCGGGGAGATTGTTGAGTCAGAACTACCCGTGTTCGACCCGAATAACAAGTATCCGATATTTGATGAGGCGTATCGTCAGGGGCTTGAAATCAAAATCATCAACCACTATTGGCTGTATGAGATTGGGCAAGAGACGATCCAGATTTTTCAGTTTGCGATGAACCGTAAAATGTGGGAAATCATGCCTTACTACAACCAACTCTATGAGTCGCTTATTGAGTTGGACCCGCTAGCAACAATGGACTACACCGACATAGCCAACATTCATTCCACCAACGACACGACGACAAACCAAACAGGCACCAACTCAACCGAGAGTGATGCGAAGTCACGCGCCGTGACATCGGATACGCCGCAGGTTCACCTGTCGGGTGATGAGGACTATGCGACGAGTGCAGCGGACAGCATCACCAACACGACGGGGAGTGGGTCAACGATCACGGACGGCTCGCAGAACGGGACGACGGACGGCAACACGGCTCGCACAGTCAAAGGCTCACAAGGACATCAGGCAGCATTGCTCATGCAGTATAGGCAGTCAATTCTCAACATTGATATGAATATCATTGCCGATTTGGAATCACTCTTTATGAGTCTTTGGGATAATGGTGACGAGTTCGCCGGAGGTGAAATGTATTATGGCTGGACCTATGGTTGGATTGGGTCCCTATAACGGTGGATATAGGTATGGCCCTGTCAATCAGGTCACACCATTCACCTACAGGGATAACGCAACATACCTGACAATCCTCAACGATCTATCATGCAGGCTCAATACAATTATCACGGAAGTCAACGACGCTCTGACGGCTCAGGATGCCGAGGTGCAAGCAGACCTCGCGGCCATGAAAACATATATTGACTCAGAGATTGCGCGACTAGAAGCCCTGATTATCGGTTCGCATGACGAGTCAATCGCATTTGACCCAACCAACGGCACGCGTACAGAGGGATTGTCTACCGTCGTCTCACGAGTCTATGATAACGTTCGCATCTATGCATACTTTGCCAAACAGTATGACGATTTGAACATGACAGCGGCAACCTATGACGGGATCGGATACAGCGCCCGACACTTCGACTTGGGTGTGACCTACCCAACGTTCAACGACGTAATGCCATAGGAGACTGTGATGGGCGCAACCAACCGTACACCCAATAAGCAATTGCCAATTTTCATTGATGATGACAAGCCGTCGTGGCTAGGAGATTTCAACGACGCCATGTATAAGATTGATGCCGAGTTCGGTAGGATACAGGGAGTGCTCAACGATCTACAGACACAAATCAATAACCTGCCACAATCGCAAAAGAGTTAGTCATGGGATCGTCAACGCAGACACCAACTCTCGATCTTCCTATTTTCGCTGACAATGATCGGCCAACATGGCGCGGTGATATCAACGATGCGTTCAACAAGATTGACGCACAGGCATCCAGCGTCAATAGCGGACTGACTAATAGATATACTAAGGCAGAGGTTGATGCACTCCTAGCGGTTAAACAGGTCAAGGACGCTGACGTTGTTCTCGCCCGCGATCATGGTGTCCTGCTGAATGGAAGCGTGGACGACACTACCGCTGTCAACAATCTGATTTCTGCGTTTCCGGGACGTGATATCAAGTTCACACAGAATCCTGCAGGAAACGCAACGCTGCTTATCAATGCCATAGCCAACGCTGGTGCTGGGGGGCAGCAAGTCGGAATCATGCTCAACAGAGTAGGGACACGACTCATTTTTGAGAATGGTGTTGTGGTCAAAGCGATTCCCAATGGCTCAGACCACTATTCCATTATTCAGGTGACGGCAGCCGACTGTGCTCTGTTGGGTGGCATCATCCTTGGTGACGTGGACACGCACACGACAACCACCGGGGAGTGGGGTCACGGCGTTGATATCCAGCCGGGGGCTGACCGCTTTGTCGCTCAGTACACCAAGGCAACCAAATGTTGGGGTGACGGGTTTATTGTTTATGGTGGCGCTGGTGGCAGGCTGCTGTCTGTTGTTTCGGATAACAACCGTCGTCAGGGCTGCTCAGTCATCAACGCAACACGTTTCAGGATTATCGGTGGCGAGTTCATCAATACGGGTGTGACAAAGTGGACAGGTCCCGGTGCTGGTATTGACATTGAGCCCAATGCTGGTAGCGCCAACAATGTTGACGATATTCTTATTCTCGGTGTCACCGCAACGGGCAATATCGGCAGCGGGTTCCTCGCCTCATCCAACGGACAGCGCATCACAGGAATCATTGACTGCTGTCTTGCTGACGGTAATGGTAATGGGACCACTAAGGTTTCAGGGTTCACATTTGCGGGTGCCACAAACAAGATTCGCGTCAAGTCCTGTACTGCTCTGAACAATTATCTTGACGGGTTCCTGTTTGACTCAACAACCGTTGGCCTTAAGGCTGTAGCCTGTGATGCTGAGGGCAACCTGAGGTTTGGGTTCACCAACCAAGGAACGCGGATCAAGTTCAAGACCTGCTCCGCAGATTTCAATATGCAGACAGGATTCTATTTCGATCCCGCAGCGGTCACCCCTCGTGCCATTGGTTGTACCGCTGAGGGTAACTCGCAGCAAGCCACAGCCACCTATCAGAATTTTGATATGCAATGCCCTGATGGCAGGCTCATTTCGTGTTTCTCGGATGCGGGCACTCAGGCGAACAAACCCAACTATGGTTTCCTCACTCGCAGCACAGGACTACGTGCTCGTTATATCGGTTGTGACGCATCAGGGGCATTCGCTGGTGGTTTTGTCAATGACCAGTCGAACACGGCTCAGTATGAGCCACCGATCGGTGTTCCGGTAGGGGCCACCACAGTGGTTGCCGGGGCTCAGAATGGTGCAGTACCCCCGGCACCAACAGTGACACTGGCGTCACGGAACAATGCGGGTAATGTGAAGTTCGGTTCGGGCACGGGACCATCGGCAGGGATGCAGGTGGTGGTGACGTACTCAGCCGCTTATGTGGTGGCACCTGTGGTGACGCTTATTGCCAAGAATGCGGCGACTCAGGCTCTCGGGCTGTACCCATCCATCACGGGCACGGGCTCGTTTACGGTGGGGTCATCCGCAGCGCCCGCAGCGTCACAGGCTGGGGTCACATATGAGTTTGACTACCTCGTGCGCTGATATGAAATGTGGGACTCTACCGCTGTCGCCGTTGGTCTTAAGGCAATCGGTCAGGTTGAGTCATCCATGCGTTATGATGCGCTTAACCCTACGGACCCTATAACTGTTGGATTCTTTCAGTGGTTCGGGACACGGGCAGCACAAATCCTTAATCGCATGAAAACCGAAAACTCATCGTCATGGGTGGGGATTGAGGACTCGCTGTTAGCATCGTTGGCTGACCATGCCGACACTGATGTGTATTGGACAACTCGTTATTTGAATACGGCTGAGGGTAAGTCGATCAAACCCGTGCTGGTGGTGAACGTTTCCATTCAGGACGACCAAGCAAGTATTGACCTTGAGGCATACAGGGTTACGGCTGTTGGTCAGGGAATGAACTCTGATACCAACACGGACGCGGTATTGTTTTTCTGTAACATGTATAATCAGTCGCCGCGTGAGGCTCTTAAAGTCCTTGCCAATGCGGGACCACAGTCGGGGATAGACAGGCTCTATTCCTACTGCCTCAACAGTCCCGTGCTTGGACGATATAAAACCCGATACCAAACGGCATACACGATCATCACCACTCACGATACGTCGGGTGTCGGCACGGGTGTGAGCACACCGGACCCGCACACGGGAGGAAACCCGTCGTCCACTCGTCCGAGCACCAACCTAAATCGGATCAGTGTGCGAGGGGACCAACTCGTCGTCCACTACAAGGACGGTCATACGCTCCTGTGCGTCCCGGCAACGGCAGGCAGATGGGTCCCACAGGTCGATCAGACGATGGGGAGCGCACCTCCTGTGCCACCTGACGGGACACCACCCTCAGGAGTGCAAGCGCTGTTGGCTCAGTGGATGGTAGATCATCAAAACCAGTATGCGTACAGTCAAGGTGCGACCCGTCTGCAGCCTGACACTAACGGATATACGGACTGCTCAGGTTTAATGTATTACTGTTATGAGCAGGTAGCGAATATTTTCATTGGCACATGGACGGGTGACCAAATCAAACACGGGACGCTCATCACCACTGACCCCACGGTTGCCAAAGCCGAAACGTCATTAGTAGTGGGTGATGTCGTATTCTACCGATGGTCGGAGACAAGCCCGTCAACCTACGATCATTGCGCTATGTATGTGGGGTCGAACCAAATTCAGTCTCACGGGGGACCGGACAACGGTCCTGACTTGCAGTCGCACTCAGGTGAGATAGACTATGCAACAACCAACGGAGGCTCAATTATGGTGCGACGCTATGTATAACGCATATCAGGGTAAACACTATGTTTACACTCAAACTGTTGGTGAATGTCTACGGCTCAAAATCAAGGTATATCGTCCTGACGGCACATTGAAAACACTCAATGAGTTGTTGAGAGAGATATGTGATAATGAGCAACGTATCCCGGCTCCCCGATAAGCCACGACTCAACTACTACACATATAGCGCGGTACTGTCACGCAATGCCGTATTCAACTTTATTGTTGGTGCGCGAGGTGTTGGCAAAACTTATGGTGCAAAGCGTAAAGCCATTCGGGACTATATCCATCGTGGGGACCAGTTCATTTATTTGCGTCGGTATGGTACAGAGTTGAAATCTGCGTTACCATCATTGTTCGCAGATATGAAATCCGAGTTTCCTGATGTGGTGTTTCGTGTCACAGGCTCAACTCTGGAAGTCTCACGCTCCCGTAATCCCCGTAAGCCGGAATGGGAGGTGATGGGATGGGGGATCGCGCTCTCACAGGCTCAGCAAAAGAAATCCGTTTCCTATCCGAACGTCAAAACCATTATCTATGACGAATTCATCATTGAAAGAGGAATGGTTCATTATCTGCCAAACGAGGCTAGAGCGTTTAATGATTTCTATTCTACAGTGGATCGATGGAAAGACAAAACTAGGGTATTTTTCCTAGCCAACTCAATCAGTGTGATGAATCCATATTTCATCGAATACGATATACGGCCAAACAAGGATACGGAATGGATCGTCACACGCGACGGATATATGTGTGCCCACTTTCCTCGCTCAGAGGAATTCGCCAAAGGTGTATACGAAACCCGTTTTGGACAGTTCATATCCGGTAGTGAGTATGCGGACTATTCTGTCGGCTCAACATTCGGCGACAACGACGACACAATGATCGCTCGCAAAAGGCCAGAGCACAAATACTATTGCACGCTGGAAACCAAAAACGGCACGTTCAGTATATGGATTGACCTCAACGGACCATCATTCCACGTCCAAACCAAACGGCCAAAACAAGAAATATTCTGGACACTACTACCCGACAGGATGGACGAAAACAAAGCACTCGTCCTATACACGGATAAAGTCATTCAGTCATTCCGCACAGGCTTTGCCCGAGGGCGAATGACATTCGGGACACCACAGGCACGTAACGCATTTCTCGGATTGTACAAACGATGACACGCGGACAAGAAATAGTCATAGCCCTACTGGTGGTGCCCGTGCCATTAGTGGTTCTCGTTGCCGTGCTACGTGGGTACAACATTACGATAGTGATGCAGAGGAAGGGTCAACAATGACAGTGCTGGGCATCATTGGAATTCTGCTGATCGGAATTGGGATTCTGGCCGTGCTGAACCTACTCGCAATCAGCCTGCCTATCGGAATCGTGCTGATCGTGATTGGGATTATGCTGATTCTTTTTGACTGGCGAGGCCCTGCGATTCGTCGCCGTCCGTAGATTTGTGGGTGGTCCGACTTGTACGGACTGTACCTCTTATTAATCAAGGAAGTAACCAGTATACAAACGTCTGGTTATGCATTTATAACTTGCTTGGATTAAATTAGGTAGCACCCTTTATAATTAGTCGCCCATAGATTTCAGAATCACATTGAGCGAGGCGAGTCGTACAGCGTCCTTGTCATGGCCGGACAGCCGTCCTAGGCCCTTGACCTGATAACCCTCATTGTACGTGTAGGCAGAGCCGAGTTGGCTGCCTGTACGGTCCAACAACCGACGTCGGGCTGACTTGCACCGAACACACAAAAGAGTTTCCAAATAGTGTTTGCGCTGTGGAATATAGACGGCTGTGTAGGGTTTCCATGAATGACCAAAGTCCCGACACATCAGAAAATCCTCTGGCATATCGGTAAATACATTGGTCAACTCTGCTGAGCGTTTCCTGTCTGCTTGGGCATGCGCTCAGCCTACCGGGGAGTGGGGAACGTCGCAGGGGACTCGCGTCCGTGGCGTAAGTTACTCGCAGGTGTTGACATACCAGTACAGTAGGAATTAGGCGAAAATCGAACACCCGTACAGACTTCCCCCTCCCTGAACCGTGCTAGCATGGCCGTAGACCGCCCACCACAGGCGGCCATCTGAGACTGCCCCTCCCTCTCCTGTCGGGTCGGGGTAGCCTCTCAGGGGAGTGGAAATGACCCCCGGTATCTTTTGGGC
>Ga0065703_1006970_pt1 | contig 10699 bp, 10 predicted proteins | sample SwiRhicommunBV21_FD_59090 | JGI IMG/M metagenome (GOLD analysis project Ga0065703, IMG submission 59090) | Switchgrass rhizosphere microbial communities from Buena Vista Grasslands Wildlife Area, Michigan, USA - BV2.1 v1 | ecosystem: Host-associated > Plants > Roots > Rhizosphere > Soil ...
GCTCAGGTTACTCAACCCTCCAACCCGACTGCTGCACTACCTGTACCCAGGTAGTCAACCACTATCCATCCCGTCAAGAACGAATGACCGACGGCAGTCCTTTGCTAACGACGATGACAATGATGCTTAGCGATGAAAAACAGCAGCACCATCAGCAACTTCGCATTTAGAACCATTCTCCAAATTGAACGGCGCCATCATACATTGCCCGATTGCTCTGTTCAGACGAGCTTCTTATAATTTCCGAGGCCACATGCTCGACTGGTCAATATACGCGCCGAGATTCCTTTCCAATCTGTAGTGTACACCGTTCAATGTCTTGGTCATGGTAGGCGTTTGTGAATTCCGATTAGCCCGCCAGCGCTGCTTGATCAATAAGTATGTTGGATCCTACATGTCTGCAACGGGTTGCTGCATTTGGCTGCCCAGCTACATCATCAGAGCAAGGTATGCATCATTGTCCAGGTGGTGTTAGTTCGGCGCCTTCATACAGCTAAGCAAGAATAGTTAATAGCACCGTCGGCTGCAGCTTCCCTGCACCAACCACAGAATCCATGTGAAACGTCCAGCTGTTTCGCCAATCATATCGAAGATGATGGTAAGCAGTTCACGTATTGCGAACAAGACACCTGCTGACCACTTCGGTCACCTTGAAAGCAGAATATCCTTTAATATGCAGTTTGTAGAGTGTCCTGTCAATACATTCCACTGCTGCAAACAAACTCACACTGCAGCGCAACGTCGGCAACCACACTTACCTTAAGTATTCGACACCATCACCTCACTCATTTCTTTGCGCGACTCCATATAAAGATGCTTTCTGTTCGATCAACTCTCCACCTCACGTGCCGCCGCTCATATGCAAATCTCCCACGCAGCACTTTGAGCAAAACTCGACAAGATCGAATAGGTGCTGCCGCTGCTACGATATACTGGTGCACAGTTGTGGGAGCTCCTCTCGGGACTGCTTTCTGTGTGAGCCAACGTGCGAGGACGGACCAGAAACTGGCGAGTTTGTAAGTTCAGTCCTTCATACCCAGTCACAAAATTTCCAAAGCCTACCACCTTGAACGCAGTGTCTGACCTTCTGTAGCCGCCCACTGAGCTTCCGCGATTGCCTGCCCGGGTCAAGTCTCGATGATTATGCTGGGGCGTACATGCGGCTGGGGAGATGAAGAGGAGTTCGGGACTGTAACAAGAACAGAAGGTATACACTACCTAGCACAGGACTGGGTTTGGTATCGGCATGGCGTTCGTGGCTGTTATCGGGATCATTCCGAAGAGAGGAGTTGTATTGATAACGCAGCGGGAGCAGTCATCCTGCCAATGCTCTCCAGGCCGATTGAAATGACGAGGTGTTACCCCATCGGCTGTATCGTACAGTTTGTATCGTATACTCCAGTCTATGCATCGTCTTCACCATGCTCTTTCTACCCCATGCTCCATCGCTATGCTGTGATCATTCCATCGTCTGAAGCGAGGCGACAGCCTTCACCCAAAATATGCACATCAACTGAATCGATCCCCTTTCCGACTCCGAAACGGCTCTTTCGCTTCATATCTGCTTTCATGATTGTCCACGTGTCCGGTTGGCGCAGGATCGTTCCCGCCTTCTACACTGGGACTGGGCCGATCGCTCGGTGATATCCTATCCCCTGGGGCAGTGCTACTCAGAGCCTTGTTGCGCATGACTTGTTCCTGCGCTCGTAATCGCTCGGCCTGTTGTCTGGATTTCTCGATAGCTGCGGCTCGTTCGTCGCGGTCCTTGTTAATCTGTCGTTTCGCGAAATAGTAAGAGCCACCGCCAGCGACGATCAATGCTCCCCAGCCATAGAATGTGGAGCGGATCTATTCGGATTTAGTGGTGAAGGCAGTGAAGGAAGAGGCGCGATCATACTGTGTTCATGGTTGCAAGAGGGAGCGTATCGATACGACAGACGACTCGAAGTGGTTTCTGAATCAAATCTGGCGTCGTATGTAGGCAGGGCAGGCTGCAGGTCCTGACTATGTAGAGTATCGGATGATGGTCGCCGGCCTTCTCGCCGACTCTGGAAGTGAGCGGGATTGCCCTAGCTTCGCCGATATAAGGTTTCTCGGTAAGCATGTGACTAGTGCACATCCCCGTGGCTGAGGGCCTGAGGCTGAGGCGGCCCTTGTCCATTGATGACTTCTCCCACTCTTCCACTTCTATCTCCCCCCTCCACCAGCATCGCGGCGACGTCTGTCTTTGTACTACCAGCGCCCACCACACACTACCCACGATGCCGCCGAAGCGTAAGGCCACGGCCGCAGATGGACGAGCGAAAAAGAGAGTCGCCTCTGGTGCGGGCACGCCGGTTTCCCTGGTCAGCGACGATGACTACGACGAGAGCGACGATTTTGATGAGGAGGTGGAGCGACAGGCAGCGCCCGAATATGACAGTGAGTGGTCATCATGCACCTCCCACTGTCTGCATGTATTCGGGATGCTGAACATGTGAAATGCAGAGGTTGTAAAGAGATACCAGCCTGCCACATACCAGAAACCTACCACCTCGCACGGCGACGTCGCAAGTCATCTGTTCAAGGCCGGGCGCGACTTCTTTAACGAACCGCTGAAACCTGATCATCATTTGCGCCCATTATGGATCGAACCCAAGAACGGGAAAGTAGTCCTCGAGACGTTTGCGCCTAACTTCAAGCAGGCCCAGAACTTTCTGATCAACATTGCCGAGCCGCAAAGTCGGACGACGAACATGCACGAGTATACCATCAGTCCCCACAGTTTGTTCGCCGCTGTATCTGTAGGCCTGACCGAAAAAGACATTATCCGTGATCTTGAGCTCTTCTCGAAGACGAAAGTGCCCGCGAATATCATTGACTTCGTCCACGAGGTGACGCAATCGTTTGGTAAGGTAAGGCTAGTGCTCAAGCACAACAAGTACTTCATCGAGAGCAACGATGCGTTGGTGCTTCAAACGCTGTTGCGTGACCCCATTATCGCTGGAACTCGCGTCGAAGAGACAGAAGAGCTAGTTACGGAAAAGGCGGCGCAAAAACGGGATCTCATCATCTCAGGCACAGCCGAAGCAAGAGCGGACAGAGAAGCATTAGCACAGGCTGCTACAGTACAGAAGCGGGGTGACGATGACGAGTCGGACGATGAGTTTGGTGGCCGTGAAGCCGAGAAGACTATGACTGAGTTTCTGCGTGAGGAAGAAGACGACGAAGACACAGATCTGGTACACTCCTTTGAAATCGACGGAAACAAGATCCAGCTAGTGCAGGAGCATTGCAACGTTCGGCTTAATTTGCCACTCACAGAAGAATACGACTTCCGGGCAGACGACATCAACGCGACCCTTGATATCGATCTACGGCCAAATGTGCAGATCAGATATTACCAGGAGCACGCCCTCAGCAAGATGTTTGGCAATGGGCGAGCCAGAAGTGGTATCATTGTCCTTCCTTGTGGCGCTGGTAAGACGTTAGTCGGCATCACAGCAGCCTGCACGGTGAAGAAGAGCGCCATCGTCCTCTGCACGTCTGCCATGAGTGCGGTGCAATGGAAGGAGGAGTTCAAGAAGTGGTCTAATATCAATCCGGACGACATCGCAATCTTTACCAGTGGTGAGAAGGACATTCTGAATTTGTCCAAGAAGGCCGGTGTGATCATATGCACCTACAGTATGGTGACGCAAAATACTCGACGCGCACACGACAGCAAAAAAGTCATGGACTTCATCACGTCTCGAGAGTGGGGCCTCATGGTTCTCGACGAAGTGCATGTCGTTCCCGCTGAGATGTTCCGACGAGTGACGGAACGTATCAAGACGCACTCGAAGCTTGGTCTCACTGCGACATTGCTGCGAGAAGATGACAAGATCAAGGATCTCAACTTCCTCATTGGGCCCAAACTGTACGAGGCCAACTGGCTGCAGCTCAGCGAAGAGGGCCACATTGCACGCGTTCAGTGCGCAGAAGTTTGGTGTCCCATGACCACCGAGTTCTACAAGGAGTATCTCGACGCCAAAACCACGAACAAGCGCAGTTTGCTTTCGACAATGAATCCTCGCAAATACCAAGCATGCCAATTCCTGATTGACTTCCACGAGAAGCGAGGTGACAAGGTCATCGTCTTTTCCGACAATGTCTATGCGCTGCAGAAATATGCCACCGGACTGACCAAGCCATACATCTATGGAGACACATCGCAACGAGAGCGAGAAATTGTGCTCCAGAACTTTCAACAAAACGATGCTGTCTCTTCCATCTTTCTTTCCAAGATTGGTGACACCTCCCTCGATCTGCCTGAAGCGACTTGCCTCATTCAAATCTCATCACACTACGGCTCTCGACGTCAGGAAGCACAGCGCCTGGGGCGTATTCTCCGAGCAAAGCGCCGTAACGACGAGGGGTTCAATGCATTTTTCTACTCCTTAGTCAGCAAAGACACCAACGAAATGTACTACTCATCCAAGCGGCAAGCCTTCCTGGTCGATCAAGGCTACGCGTTCAAGGTCATCACGCATCTCAATGGCATTGAAAAGATGCCTAACCTGGCGTTCAATACGCAGCAGGAAAGGATGACGTTGCTAACTGACGTTCTCCTGCAGTCTGAGACTGCTGGTGATGTGGAAGACATTCAGGATGACCTATTCAGTGATCGGAATGTGTCTCGATCCAAGAAGAAGGGCAGTGGAGTCCGGAGGCAGGCTGGTACTTTGTCCTCGCTTGCTGGAGCTGACAACATGGCGTACATGGAGCATGAGAGGGGCAAGAACCCCAACAAAGCTCTTGCGAAGCCAAGGAACCAGTTCTTCAAAAAGAACGCTGCTGCAGCGCAGCGCAGAGCTAAAGCCCAGAAAGAACTCAACAATTATGACGATTAAGGTAGACATGGGTTTCAGCAGCACCTCTACACCCGACACCGTCATGGACAGGCGTATGGCCACAAGCAGTTCTTTTCACAGTTTTCGTTCCGCCTCACTGAGGTGGGCGCCAGATACCTAACGACACACATGATCTGATCAAGCGATTTCTGCCACATTTGGTAGGACATGTACCTATACGAAAGACTTTATGTATCTTTTATATCGAGCACAACAACATCGTCTTTGTATGCAGTATTAGTAAGCGAATGATGCCTTTGTCCCGATGCATTTTGGCTTGTTGCCTCCCTACTTCCGACCTTTTCCTTCCGACGCACGCTTCCATACTTCCATCGCGAATACGCCCGCCATCAACCGACTGAATATTCCGTGTATTGCAATTTATATGGATTGGCCAAGCTTGAATCAACGATGACGGACGAGACCAGCGAGGCCGACGGAAGAAGCACGCCACACGCTCCGCGGCCGGAGAAGCGGCGACGCATTGAACGTGTCGTCGCGGCATGTGATCTCTGCAAAGCACGGAAGGTGAAGTGTGATGGCGAGCTTCCGTGTGCGTACTGCCAGCGGAAGAAACGTGCTGATACTTGCATCTTCACTGCCCCGAAGCAAAGGTCACATGCAAAATCAGCAGGCAACACGCCGACTGTTTCCGGACCGCACCAGAGCTTCATTGGACCTCTCCGACATGCCTCGTCGTCTGGGCAAGCAGGCTCGTTGGCGCATGTGGACGAGCCCGATGACTGTGATGCGAGCACGGATGTTGCCCGCAGGAGACGAACGTATAGTGCTGGTGCTGAACGCAGACCGCGTACTTCGGATGGCGTGGGCGAGTTTGGCGCTTCGCTCTCACGTACGGACAGTCGGGAGGACCATCAGAATGACACGGCTGTACCATTAGAAGGTCGCATTCTTCGGGATGCACAGGGCAAGGTCATCTTCATCGGCGATTGCGCGCCTCTTTCGTTCTTGCAAACCGTAAGACACCTGATAGCATCTGAGGTGGACGTCGAAGGCCTGGCAGTGGCTGCATCCCGTGACTCGATTATCGAGGTAGCCAAGACCAAAAAGGCAGATGGTCCTACGAGTCTTATTGTAGACGTGCGTAATGTGGAAATGCTGGTCGGGGAGTACGTGGTTGCAGTCAGTGGTCTGGCAGACCTATTCGAGCACACACAGCTGCTGCACGAAGTGAAGGCATGGGCCAGTGGCTTCACATCACACCAGAATGGTACGTTGATGCAGTGCCTATTCCACAAACATGATCGACAACAAGACGACTTCGCGTACTCGACTCTTGCAAAGGCTAACGGGCGTTCAGTCACATCTGCTGTACACTATCTCATCCTAGCCATTGGCGCACAGCAAAGTAACGAGGTTCAAGCAGAGTCTTGGTTTGAGCATGCCAAAGATGTGCTACTCAAACACCTCACTACCAGTATGACCCTCTCCACGGTACAAGGCTTCACTCTTGTTGCTGTCTATATGCTTCGCGCATTTCAGCCCAACGGCGCGTACCTGTACTTCTCACTCGCCGCAAGAACAGTAAGTAGAATATCATTGGGAGCCATTCTGTGTCTCCCATCAACGTCTGAGCGACGTTTCCAGCAGCAACGTCCAATGAAACCTGTTCAAACGTGAGAAGATATTACTTACATGCAATCTGTTACTCCTAGGCATACGCCATTGGCCTGCACCGCACAGAGGTCAATGCTACTTATGGTGCAGCTGTTCGAGACACAAGAGATCGAATCTGGAAAAGCTTGAGAGTGGTGGATATGCTCATCAGTAACTTGCTGGGGAGACCTCCATCAACCTCAGACGTGGATTGCACAGTCAAATATGGCAAGCACGGCGTAGCTGAAGTCTCCTTTGGACATTCACTGCACATCATTGATGCAAGTGTACAGATCTTCATGATCATCGAACGTGTGGTAGTCGAGGTATATTCACGAAAACGAATATCACTTCGCATCGCGAGCTATGTCTCGCATCAGCTCAAAGGGTGGGCATCGATCTGGCTGCGCTTCTTATCAGACAGAACCGCGGCATCGCCATTCTCGACTGGTAAGTTGTTGCAGTGCATTGCCCCTTTTCCCCTTTGTCTCGTCAAGCTCAGTTGAAAGGTCCGACAACCTTGATCACCGACTCAACTGGGACATATGCGCTCCAGAATGCTTGCTCACCTTTAGCATTCTCAGGTGTGGGCGATCAAGATACTTTCTCACGAGAAGTCGTCGTTGGCGCCTGCTCGACATTATGTTCGTACTACTATGGCATCATGTTACTCACCAGACCATTCTTGATTTACGAGCTATACGAGTACATGGGCGCATCACTCAAGGCGCCGGGCACACACAACGAACACCAGGAGAAGCGCAAATACGCCGATGCCGCTCTTGATGCCGCTACGTCCTTTGTGGAGACGTTGGAGGTTGTTCTCAAGTCGAATCATATGCCTCAAAGGATGCCACTGGTGGTGTAAGTATGAGATGCCCACTGTCACTCACAGCACTGATTCCTCGTAGATCCTGGCTTTTCACCACCTCACTTGTGCTTGCCGTTGGTATTCTGGGACGTTCTGGTACGGCTTTTGAAGACCACTGCCGAGCCTCGATAGCATGTCTGGACTATTTTGCAGAAGTTGATCCACATGCCCGGCAGTATTCCCTTGTCGTTCAAGCATTGCTCAAGACTACGACGACCCATGTCAAGGCTCGTGAACTTCGTCTTCGCAGTCAGAGAAAGCAAGCATCATCACAGTTGTTCGGCTTACTGCCCCTGGACAACGAGATACCAGCAGCACAGCAATCGCAGCTCGATCAGGATGCATCAGATGCTCTCGATCGTCGCCCTTCTACTATTGGCGCTCTCGAGTAAGTCACCCTTGTTGACCCCGTTCTTTGGCCGTATGATCATGTCTTAGCGTATGACGTTACAGCATAGAGGCGGATGTCACAAGGAAGACCAGCCATGTTCATCAGTATCGTGATTTGAAGAGTCATTTGCTGACGTTCTATAGAAACTCTCATGGACAGGATGCTTCGACTGAAACGGCGATACCTGACTGGACCATCTATGATGCCGACTTCTTCGCCCTGCCCTGGCTCAATGAGAGCGATCAAGGCCTGCAAGACTTTCTGCAGCCTGGAAGACATACCTTGGACGGCGAGAATCTGGCCGATATACCTCTGTTTCCCATGTATGATCAGATGGGCGGAAGTTTCATGTGATCGAAACAGCGGCGCCTCAACACTCAGGGGCGGCACTTGCACAACGCTGGCCTCGACGGGCATGTCATGTCGGCCAGTGAACCTTTCGTAGCGGTGAATGATGCTCTGCGGCCTCGCTCTTCTCACCTAGCGACTGTAGCCTCTCTGGTCTCGTCCCTCGAAGTCCTCAAGAACGGGATCAGCTTTGTCCCACCTGTACCCACCAAATCTTTCGTCATCGGCTCTGCAGATGCCAGGGTCGTTGATGTCGAAGCGATGTCTCGTCGGATAATGCAGCCTTCTGGCTTCGGCTGACGACTTGGTATGATGATGTATCTGGTCACCAAGGCAATGTGTGTGTTGCGAAACTCGCTCAGACTCGAGACTGCTTCATTGTATGCACGGATCAAATCACTGTTTCCTCGCGACTCATCCAGCCCGTTGACATAGTCGCGGATGTTGGCAATGCTCTCGATATCGTCCAGAAAGCGCGCATGGGGACCCGGCATGTATTGTCGCATCTCGTCATGGAAGCCGTTACATCGGTCGTGGTTGATCTGCAGTACCGCATCGAAGAACTGGAGCAGGGAGCTCTGTCCATTGCTTCCCCCGCGGTACTTTCTCCACGATCCTTTCCCTTCGCCTTCATCATAGAAGACCCCATTGGGCAGACCGGCCGTTTCCATATTCATGCTCCCCGCCAGAAAGGGACGAATGTGATGGTAGAAGACCTGTGGATGACATCGATCATCCATCCGCTCAAGCAGTTTGCCGATATCAGTCATACTCTGTTTGAAGTACGTCAAACTTTCCACAATGGTCGCATTATCCTTGCGCTCGACCGCTTCCATGGCTGCCAGCATGGCGTGAATGAGTGGTCCTGCGCGCGCTTCCATGGCATTCGAGATGATGAGAAACCACGATTCATCATCTGTCCCCGTTGCGGTATGCAGCGCGATCAGATTACTCGGTTCCGTGAGATCGATGGCTCGCCCACTACATTCGTTCAATGGTCGCCAATTCCAGAGGTTCAGCGCCGCGTAGGTCGCGATGGGTGGGACTTGTAGATGTTCTGCTGTCGCGAGAAATGGGATCGAAATCTGTGGTGGGAGACGCTGTACAGAGCAAAAAAAGCAACGCACTGTTAGCAAAAAAAGAATCTTTTGAATAATTTATTCTTTCTTTCTTTCTTTCTTTCTGACTTACCTCCTCCGGCTCCGGTCCCGCCCAAATGTACGCCTGCGCCACGACCGCCAGCAACGAATACGCTCGCTGCCATTCCGCTTCCGACGCGAGATGTTCCGTCGAGAGAATCGGAGTGCTGTCGTTGACCACTTGGCGGATTTTCTGCTCTGCAATCAAGCTCGAAATTTGTGAGATGAGAATTTCCCATGGTTCGTAGTACTTGTGCGGAAGATGGCTGAGAGGTGTCGTTTCTGGGAGGAAGCCGTTGGAGGAAATGTTGTACGAAGCCAGGGCGGCCAGGGAGGGGAGGAGGGGGACTCGAGAGGGGGACATGATGTGTGGTTGGGTGGGTGTGGTTTGTTGATGGGTGGTGGATGGTGGATGTTGTAAGGAGTGAGAGAGGTAGGTAGGTGTTGGAGAGACAGATGTGTTTTTTCCTGCTAAAGGTGGTGTATGTAGAAGAAACAAAACAGTAGGGGGATTGGTTACCTTGGGAGTCAATCGGTCAGGTTATCACTATGGAAACTAAGATACTTGTCACTGGATCCACTTTTTTTTCGCAAGTGAAGGCAGACTTGTGCAATAATTTACATTCACTCATCATCATATTTTTTTCTTCAGCAAGGGGAGATTTTTTGGTGGTGGGTTGGTATCAAAGAAAGGGGGGAGGGCGGATGCTGGTCAGGTTCCGACGGGAGGTCTATGTTCCGTCAAATGGATGTTCCGATGCTCTACTTCCGATGATTTGACCAATGATACCTCCTACATGGCCGCTTTGTCGGAAGCAGATGCCCTTATCACCTTCCTTGTCGGTCATTCACTTCATCGTCTTATGATGATTTTCATCATCATCGGAAGCGGAGACAAGTGAAGTGTGTGCATAAGTGAAAAGTGGAGGGCGACATTGATTTTTTGATTCTACTCATCTCACCATCATCAATCACACCCCTTTTCCACCAGTCTCGACCATCATACACCGACAAGGCCAAGACCAGCATCCATCATGGACGCCACCCACGCCGTGAATCTTCTTCGTCGAGGGGAGAAGCCCGAATGGCCAGCCAATGCCGACTCTCTGGAATTCGCCAACTCTCTAGACAACCACAAAGATATCCTCCCGACTTTCCGCAATGACTTTGTCATTCCCACCAAAGCACAGCTGAAACGCAAAACTCTGGCCGACGACGACCAGACAGCGGCCATCGCATCCTCGGTCGACGATGAAGCCATCTACTTTTGCGGTAACTCGCTCGGTCTCCAGCCCAAAGCCATGTCGGAATATTTGGCTTCATATCTCAAGACGTGGGGCTCCATTGCCGTCGGCGGCCACTTCACTCGGCTCGAAGAGTCGCCTCTCGTCGCCTACCAAGACATGGCAGCGGACTGCTCACGCAAAATGGCACCCGTCGTCGGCGCCGCACCCGAGGAAGT
>Ga0065703_1006263_pt1 | contig 10537 bp, 7 predicted proteins | sample SwiRhicommunBV21_FD_59090 | JGI IMG/M metagenome (GOLD analysis project Ga0065703, IMG submission 59090) | Switchgrass rhizosphere microbial communities from Buena Vista Grasslands Wildlife Area, Michigan, USA - BV2.1 v1 | ecosystem: Host-associated > Plants > Roots > Rhizosphere > Soil ...
GGACGAGACGGTATTCTATTCTGAGGAATCTGGACTTTGAGTTGGCCGTATCTGTCTGTTCCGAGTCGTGGTTTTTCCGCAAGATACGTCGGTGGAGGAAACAGATCACGATTACTATCCGATATGCCTAAGCCGTATGAGTCTTGTCTTGTATGAGTGGGACGTAGCCTGGTGACACTAGCTGGGTATGGCGACTCTTGTGTCGTGACACGTTCAACGTGTGAATAGGATACGATCTTCTCATCAAGCGCAGTGGGTGTCGGAGCACGCGAGACGGCAATTTGCTTCTGCCCGGCAAAAGACGAGTCTGGACCAACAGGCATGCCGAGGTGAGCCTGCTGAACTTCTGGTGTTGCCGAGAGCGGCGACATCATGGATGTATTTGTTGTCTGCGTCAAAGCACGAATGGTTTTCCATCTTGGCTGCGGAGGAGTTCGAAGCTCATCTTCAGAGGGCGATGAGAAAAACGACGCTCTAACAGCCTTGTTTTGTATGGACGGTGGCTTCGATTCGAGATCAGGGTCGTGATGGCCGCCTGGCGTGTCACGAGTGGGCGTTCCTTCGGCTCCATTCAGCTCTCCAACCGCTGCTTCAGCGGGTGAGTCGTCCACATTTCCAGTATCAGTGGCATAGCTATAGCGTGCGGGCTGGTACACGCTCTGCGAAGGACTCCACTCTTGGGCAGAATCCTGCACATACAGGCTAGGGAAGCGGCGAGCAACGTCAAAGTAGGGCGCTGCAAGTCCCGTACTCGCGATGTAGTAAATGTCAAATGTTTCAGCCGCGGTATCAAGCATTGCCGGGGCTGTCAATGATCTTCGCAAAGACTTTTCATTTGCAGGCTCAGATCCAGCGTCATGCGACTTCATCGAGACGGGTGCTGAGCGTAAGACCTCATCGCCCGTGTCCGCCCCAGGTAAGTCCGACTGACCCATCGCCGCAGCATCTCGCAGTACTGGCGTACGGTCCGAAGCCGCAAAAGGAGACGGCTGCGGGGCTGACTTAGCAGAGAACGGCGAGAGAACATTCCACCATCCTTTACTGCGCCTGGGGGTGGGAAGACCTGGGGTATCATTGCCTGTTGGCTCTCCCGAGCGGGATTTTGGAATCGAACGAGATGTTTGTGGAGACTCTAGAGGCGAGTTGTCCTCCTCAAAAGTAGTGGTGGCCGTGAGAGTAGAAAACCGCGATTTCAGTCCAGTCGCGGCATTCCTCGTGAAAGGCAGTGGAGGCACAGGAGGAGCTACAGATGTGGTCATGCAGTTGGTATAGCGAGAGTACACACTTGACGCAGGCCGGCCTCCCTTGACTGGTAGAGCCTGGGAGCTACAGAATTCGTCTCGAGCTGGTGTGACCACAATCATTGGCGCGGCATTCCCATGTCTCGCATTCGGATCCTGAGTGCTGATAGCATGATTGACCTCTGAGCCAGACGTCTTATGTTCGGAATTGAGCTTCAGAGGTTCTGGCCTTCGTCCGAGCAGGCGCCGATGAAATGGTACGGCCTGCTCTGACTCCAACGGAGTTGCCACAATGGCACCTCGCTGACTTCGCACCGAGACATTGGCCTGCAACCCGGTGACTGGCTGCTCTGCGCCAGGATAAACGGGTGTTGTCTCTTCGAGAGGCAACTTCGATGCTGCTTTTCGTGCCTGTGATTCGGAGAAGCTGATGAATTTCAACTCGGGGATTTTCGTTTCGTATGGAAAGACCTGCTTCTGAACAGCACAAGTGGTGTCGATGCTGAGTTGGCCGCGGACCTTTTTGTTCTGCTTCTTGTCTAACTTTGACTGGTGGCTGAACATGCTGAGTGATCCTGTTGGAAGTAGAATTCTGGGTGAACCTGTGGGGAGTAGAATAGCGCCAGCGCTCTGATTATCTGGTTGCTCAACAACGCGGAACAAAGGAAAGAACGACTGAAGCACGCGCAAAGAAAAGCGTCACCAAGGGAAATCGTGCAAAGGCGGATGTATGAGAAAAAGGGTAGATTACCATGGCCGCAGCGAGCAGGCAGATATTCGAAGACGAGGCCAAACTGATGCAGCGCACTGACCTGTCCGCACTGTCTCGGCCCAGGTCTAGTGAGTCTAGTCAACAGAGGAGCCGCCAACGCAAATTGGCTGGTGGAACCATGAAGCATTGTGGCCGGAAAGAATAGAGTCAATAGAGTACTTCTCGGCCCAGTCTGTTGCAGAGCGTCGAGAGGGAAAAGGGCGACAGCCAATCAAGGCCTGCTGCTCAAGTTGTGCGACTGCTGTAGCCGCCGTCGCCGTATTTGTTTACTTGGCCCGGAGGTGATCCCGGTCTCGATGAGGCGCCTCAGGAGTGGGTGACACATGGTCTCGGAGGAAAATCATGTTGCAGACTCAGAACAAATCGTGTCGTTCATTGGAAGGATTCAATGTTCATGTTGTTGTCGTGAACCGGGAATCACAGGACACAGGTTGTTCGCTTCAGAGCGGCGTGCCGCGCCGTGAAGAGCCGTGCCGTGCCGTGCCATGCCTTAACCTGGTTTCTGCCTCAGAGTCAGACTCTGACCATAACCTATGACGTCGTCTTCCGACACTTTGACAGGCAACGACACAACTTGAACCTCCATCGCGCAGTCAATGATACATTCAGTAATAACTGAACACAACTGTTGAAATCACTGGCACTGACTCAGAATGGCTTCGAATCAAGGCTACGGCTCAGAATACCAGGCGCCACAACAAGGCCTGCCGTCCACGAACCCATGGGCCGAAGAACATAGTCCCAGTCAACAACAACAGCAGTACGCATCTCAGCAGCCACAACAGCAACATCTGCCACAGTCACAGTACCAGCAACCTCAGCAGCCATATCAGTACCAGCAACAGCAACACAATCAGCAACCCGGGTTTGCGGCCCCGCCAGGACCCCCTCCAGGCAGGGCGAATACTTTCAACGAAACAAGCTTTGTTCCAGAAAGTGAACAGAGCGAACAGCGGGAAGCCCTCGAGCACTTTGAGATGAACAACTCGAAGCCTGAGTCCCAGACGGATAGAGACGTAGCTCAACTGGCGACAGAATTTCCGAACCTTGATTCGTCTTTGATAGCTGCGCTCTATTCAGATTCACAGAATTTGGGGGCAACAAGGGAAATGCTGCAGGAGTTGGCTGCTACTGCTCAGTAATGGAATTGACAACGCGATATTGTGGGACGATGAGCAGAGATGTAGGAGATGCGTAAAGTTAAAGTCTATGCACATCAGTAATGAGATTTATTATATTATCCTTTCACCTCCATCTGCGAGCTTTTGGCTGCCTGAGGTTGACGCTTCTTATGCCCTGAGCTTTCCCCGCAAAACGTCACCCCCATGGCAATCTCTCCGCAAGCACGTGCATGTGAACACACATCATTCAATGTCTGCGACTCCAGTCACCTTGCACATCGACCAGCTTCGAGAACATCTGGAAGCAGCGACGGCGTTGATGTGACACCGCAAATAAAGTGCCAGCGCCGTGTGCACACCTACCTACTCCCACAAATCCTTTCTATCATGCCTCCGTCACCACTGCGAAGTCTACACGGCAGACGGCTCTGCATCCCGAGCTTCACGCGCAACTTCACTTCCTCGCGCCGAGCATTAGCAGACCACGTTCGAATTGTCGAGGTGGGGCCCAGAGATGGCCTGCAGAACGAGAAGACCAGTATACCAGCAGAGACCAAGATCGAGTTGGTGAATCGTCTGGCGAGGACAGGCCTGAAGACGATAGAGGCGGGCTCGTTCGTGCACCCAAAATGGGTTCCCCAGGTACGGTATTGCTGGGTCGAGTGGGTCAATGAACAACTAGATATTGAATGTATACAGATGGCAGCTTCCGACAAAGTCCTCTCATCCATGCTTACGAAACCACCTCCCGGCGACATAACTTATCAATGGCTACTCCCTAACATGAAAGGTCTCGAAAACTTCTTCAGTGTCATGAATAACAGCTCCTCTTCAGGAGATAGCGCATATCCCACACCTCCTCCCTCACCGACGAACGATGCCGGTCCAGCACTGAACACGTCTTCTCAAGACCCCCAACGCCATGCCATCCTCCACATCAGGCGTGGATGCCATGTCCAAATCTCGAACCACGAACCCACAAAAACATGAAGTGAGCATATTCATGGCCGCAACCGAAACCTTTTCCCAAAAGAACACAAATTGCTCCATCGCCGAATCACTCTCCCGTTTCGCCCCTCTCATCACTTCAGCCAGTCAAGCCGGCTATCCAGTCCGGGCCTACATCTCCGTAGCACTAGGCTGCCCCTTTGAAGGCCCAGACGTCGATCCTCACCGGGTAGCAGAGCTATGCGCCACACTGCTCGAACTAGGTGCAGATGAGATCAGTGTGGCAGACACCACAGGAATGGGAACAGCGCCTGCAACGCGTGAGTTGTTGAAGACGTTGAAAGAGGCAGGAGTACAGAATGAGGATCTTGCCATGCATTTTCATGATACCTTTGGGCAGGCTTTGATCAACACTATGGTCAGTCTGGATCATGGGGTCAGGACTTTTGATTCTGCTGTGGGAGGACTGGGTGGTTGTCCCTATAGTCCGGGCGCTACAGGGAACGTGTCTACAGAGGATCTAGTACACTTTTTGAGTAGTCTTGGAGTGGAGACGGGGTGCGATATGGAGGAATTGAGTCGAATTGGAGACTGGATCACGAAGGAGATTGGCAAGGGAAATGGCAGTAGTGCCGGGAGAGCGACTATGGCGAGGTTGACGAGGGAGGGGAGGGCGTAGTTGTCTTTGCTAGCACGCGTGGAAGTCGCAGGTCAAGGATATCATCCAACATTGCACAGAAGCTATCAAACGAGATCTCAACATTGCACTTTCCACACCTGCAGTCGACTAGACTGTGATGATGGCTTCTGGTCGCATGTAACTCAAATTTCCGCCACAAATACTGCCAGGTGAGGTGGGATGGAGTCGCACTGGAATCGCCCATCTTGTGCAGCTCGATCTCAGCTCATGTCTCAATCGTGGTCCTTGCGTCTCCTGGCCAAATCGATCTGGCTAATCTTTGACGTGCCCGTTGTCGTGGCTTTGAAGCTCTCGCCGCCAAGGAGGTGACCAGTGAGTCCTATTGCTCTCCAGATGATGGGTCAGATGCTCTGCAACCCGCAATCAAGTCTGGCTCAACGTCCCCAATCGGCACTTCTATGCTCGTCATGCAAGATTCGCATTGGATCAGTGCCCGGGAGAAACAGCTGGCAGCAAGACAGAGAGGACGATCTCTTTGTAGAGTTGGTGCGCGTCTCAAGATGGCTGGTTGGCGGTAGGGCTAAGATCTCTAGCAGCTTTTGTGTTTGCCTGTTGGGAGCCGCCGCCGCCGCCCATCTGCTCTCGAAATGTTTTACGAATCTGCAAATAGGTTTAGCTTTGTTTTCTTCTTCATTTTCGCATGACGATCATGTCTGTAACGTAACGTACGCCATCAAATGGTGTGCCGCCATCGCCTACGTCCAGAAATAGCACTCCATAAACGCAGACGAAGACGATGCTGCCCCATTGAGCAAGCTTGACTCCCTTGGTCCAGTTCGGTCGTGCCCACTTCAGCTTTGCTCGACGCCTATAGCGTCTTTCCAGGCGGAATTGATGCTTCTGGGAGAGCTTGGTGAAGTCCGGAGGCCATGTTTTCTTGCATTGGTAGGGGTTGTCTGCTATCTTGTAGGGGAAGAAGGGCACATTCTCAGGCACCTGAGGGGCCCTGCTGAAGAGAGATGAGAAGAGGGAGGCCATTGGATGTGTTGCCACCACGTCACGTTGTGGTGGATGTGGATGAAAGGGACGCTCGCCGAGGCGGCCGAGTCCTAGGAGGTAACAGCGCGAGCTCGGCGCGAAATGACGCCGAACAAAAAATAGAGCTCTCCAAAAAGAGTCACAAGCACACACGACTTAGTAGTTACACAATCACACCCTCTACCACCACGACGACGTCGCTCGCTCTCCGTCTCCTCTCGCCGCGGCTGCGTGGCCTGCGCACCAACCGACTGATCTTCGCAACCATGGCTTCCGCCGCCGCCGCCGCCGCCCCCACGGCGGGCAGTCTGGAGATCAAGAACACGGACAAGCGCGACACGCTCATTGCCAGCGAGAAGAAATACCAGCAGCAATGGCAGGAGAGCAAGGTCTTCGAGCAGGACGCGCCCTCTCTGTCAGAAGTGCCCTTCCATGCCATTGCGCCCAGTGAGCTGCGCAAGAAACACCCCAAATACATGGTTACCATGGCGTATCCGTACGTCAACGGAACGCCGCACGCGGGGCACGCATTCACGGCCAGCAAACTCGAATTCGCCGTGGGATGGGCACGTATGCAGGGCAAGCGGGCACTGTACCCTCAGGGCTTCCATTGCACTGGCATGCCCATCAAGGCTTGTGCCGACAAGCTGGTGCGCGAGATTGAGATGTTTGGCCAGAACTTCGAAAAATACTCCCCTGAGCAGCCTAGTGAAGAGGCGAGTGCTACTCCACCTGCGCCTGTGCAGGAGACGACAAAAGAGGATGTCACCAAGTTCTCTGCGAAAAAGTCAAAGGCGAATGCAAAGGTCAACTCGGCTTTGAAATACCAGTTTCAGATCATGCTCGCCATTGGCATCCCGATTGAGGAGATTCACCACTTCGCTGATCCGCAACACTGGCTGCAGTACTTTCCACCACTTTGGAAGCGCGACCTCGACAACATGGGCTGTCGAGTGGATTGGCGACGATCGTTTGTCACGACTGATGCAAATCCATATTACGATGCTTTTGTGCGATGGCAGGTGAATCGCCTGAAGGAGATGGGGAAAATCAGGTTCGGCAAGCGCTACACTGTTTACTCGCCTAAGGATGGTCAGGCGTGCATGGATCACGACCGACAAAGTGGCGAAGGAGTTGGTGTGCAAGAATACACTGCCTTGAAGCTTTGCGTCAAGGAATGGGCAGAACCAGCCAAGAGTAAGATTGAGGGCAAGATTCCTGCAGGCGGCAAAGTTTACTTTGTGCCTGCAACCCTGAGACCTGAGACGATGTACGGCCAGAACTGCTGCTTCGTGGGCCCAACGGTTGATTACGGGGTCTACGAGGTCAAGAAGGGCGAGGAATACTATTTCGTTTCCCACCGTGCTGCAAGGAACATGGCGTATCAAAGCATATTTCCGACCTGGGGAGAGTTTCCTAAAGTCGCCGATTTCAAGGGGTCTGATGTTGTCGGCACTCTTGTGAGCGCTCCATTGTCCGTCCACAAGGAGGTTTTCATCCTTCCCATGGAATCGGTCAAGCCCAATAAGGGCACTGGAGTTGTCACAAGCGTGCCATCTGACTCTCCCGATGATTATGCCACGACGCTCGATCTGCAGAAGAAGGCTGAGTTCTATAAGATCAAGAAGGAATGGATCGATAAGGAGATCGTACCCGTCATTGAAACACCCGAATATGGAAATTTGATTGCGAAGAAGCTTGTTGAGACGATGAAGATCAACTCACCGAAAGACGCAAAGCAACTGGCCGAAGCGAAAGAGATCGCATACAAGGAGGGCTTCTACAAGGGCAAAATGATCGTCGGAGCTTATGCTGGAGAGTCTGTCGAAACTGCCAAGCCCAAAGTACGTCAAGATTTGATCGATGCTGGGGATGCGTTCGCCTATGCCGAGCCTGACGGTCTCGTCATGAGTCGGTCCGGGGATGACTGCGTAGCTGGTCATCTGGACCAGTGGTTCATGAACTATGGCGAGCCTGCAAAGTCTGGTGATCCAGAATGGCAGCCGGCAGTCCTGAAACACGTACAGAACGCAGATGGCCAGGGCCTCAACACCTTTTCCACCGAAACAAAGAATGCGTTTGAGAAAGTGCTCTTTTGGCTCGCGCAATGGGCTTGCGCCAGAGGCTATGGACTTGGGACAAAACTTCCGTGGGATCAGAGTCAGCTCGTTGAGAGTTTGTCGGACTCCACGATCTACATGTCGTACTACACCATTGCCCACTTGCTCCACAAGGACATTTTCGGCAAAGAGAAGGGACCAGCCAATGTCTCGGTGGAACAAATGACAGATGATGTCTGGGACTGGCTGTTCTGCAGGACCGATGAGATTCCAAAAGACTGCTCAATCCCCGAGGAGACTCTTCACATGATGCGTCGAGAGTTCGAGTACTGGTATCCACTGGACCTTCGCGTCTCTGGGAAGGACTTGATCCAAAACCATTTGACCTTCTTCCTGTACGTGCATATTGCTCTGTTTAAGCCAGAGTACTGGCCACGTGGAGTCCGTGCCAACGGTCACTTGCAGCTCAATGGTGAGAAAATGTCCAAGTCCACAGGCAATTTCCTGACCTTATACGATGCAACATCGAAATTCGGTGCTGATGCCACTCGTGTCGCTCTCGCCGATGCCGGAGACACTATTGAGGATGCCAACTTTGACGAAACAGTCGCCAATGCCAACATCCTGCGCCTCTTCGAGCTCAGACAGTGGTGCGAGAATGTCGTCACTGACGCGCGTGTGCTCAAAGAAGGCGAGACTTACGCCGAGGTTGCAAAGAACGAAAGACACAAGACCAACGATGCAATTCTTCGAACGGGCAAGAAGGTGTTTTGGGATGAGGTGTTTGAGAATGAGCTGAATGGTCTGGTAAAGGAGACCGAGCAGCGATACAACGACACTGATTACAAAGCGGCTCTCAAGAGCGGATTCTACGACTTCACCAATTCTCGCGACTTCTACCGTGAGGTCACCAAGGCTGCAGGTATCGGCATGCACCAGGATCTGGTTACCAAGTATGTGGAATACCAGGCTCTCATGATCACGGTCGTTGCACCCCATTGGGCAGAACACATCTGGAAGGAAGTCCTTAAGAAGCCCGATACTGTACAGAACGCTCTTTTCCCACAAGTCGCGGATCAACAGCCCAATCTCACAGCGGCGCGCGAGTATGTTCGCACCACTCAGAACAACATCACCAGTGCCGAAGGCGCTCAGCTCAAGAAAATGGCCAAGGGCAAGCAGACCTCGTACGATCCCAAGAAGGACAAGAAGCTGAGCATATTCTTCGCGAAGAAGTTCCCTGCGTGGCAAGACAACATCATTGACATTGTGCGCCAAAATTTCTCCAACATGAAGGTTGACGTCGGCGCAGTGAACAAGTCTCTGCCCAAGACTGAAGTCAAGCGTGCGATGCCGTTCGTGAATAGCTTGAAGAAGAATCTGGAAAGTGGCATCGCGGCAGACACGGTCTTTGAGCGCAAACTAGCTTTCGATGAGGCTGCTGTCCTGGCAGAGATGGTTCCTGGACTGAAGCAGACAGTACAAAAGTGTACAGTGATTGAGATTGTCTTGGTCGACACGGAAACGAAGACGGGCGAGATTGTTGCTGGTACACCTGGGGTCAAGATTGGCGAACAGCGAGCAGATTTGCCACCATCGGCGGAAAATGCTGTCCCTGGGCAGCCCACGTCGTTTTTCGAGAACGCTGTGGGTGTATAAGTGCACATGTCTATGATGTGAGGGATTGCACAGAGTTGTGCAGATGCACAACGATGATGACGGTACGACGTGCTGTTCATATGCAGTGACCATGAAATCAATGAGGTCCATGAGACACCAATGAACAGACAGAGTAGAGCAGATACATGTAGCATGATGAATCTTCTCTCTCGTCATATGCAATATCTCACTGGTTCTGGTTCCCATGTATGACCCCAAAAGTCTTCATCAGATCTCGCCTCTATGTTACATCTGAACCCGAAATTTTACCTACCTGACCTCCTCTCTTCGTCCACACAAAAACACACACATATAGACCAAGTCTCTACAATCGTGCTTTATCCTCAACAATTTCCTCTCCCAACTCATTAAATTCCAACTTCCTCCCCGTCCGCAAACTCTTCTGCAACGCATCCCCAATCTTCACCGCGGTAATAGCTCCCGACAAGCCAAACGGCAACTCCTTCCCATCAAGCACACACTCAGTAAACTCATTCGACTCAGTCACAAACGCCTCTTCAAACCGATCATAATACGTCTGCGGCACCTCCCTCCGAATCCCATTCGCCTCATGCACCTCGACCAAATTCTTCTGCGGATTCCCATTCACGACAATTTTACCATGTGTGCCGATAATTTCCGTCGTGTCGATTTGTCCGGCGGCCATCATGCGCGAAGCGTAAAAATAGGCGATTTTGCCGTTGTGGAATTCCACGATGCCGACGCCGTTGTCGACGTCTTGGTGTTGGGAGAGGTCGGTGAGTCGTGCGTTGATTCCGACGGCTGTCACGCTTTTGATGATGCTGTCTGCGCCGAAGTACCAGAGTGCGAGGTCAATGTCGTGGATGTTGGCGTCGACGAAGATTCCGCCGGAGAATTTGGCGTACTGTATATATCGGTGAGGAGAGAGAGGGAGAAGGTGTTAGTGAGAATGGTGAGACAACAGCATATATAGGTAGGTAACACAGATTTCTGGTGGTGGTGGTGGTGTAAGGTATACATACTTGCACAAAGTAGTCATCATCGCGATGCTTGTCGCAGGTCTGTGACCGCAGTAT
>Ga0065703_1000183_pt1 | contig 10515 bp, 11 predicted proteins | sample SwiRhicommunBV21_FD_59090 | JGI IMG/M metagenome (GOLD analysis project Ga0065703, IMG submission 59090) | Switchgrass rhizosphere microbial communities from Buena Vista Grasslands Wildlife Area, Michigan, USA - BV2.1 v1 | ecosystem: Host-associated > Plants > Roots > Rhizosphere > Soil ...
TAAAATTCATGCGGGTGATTTCAATAAAGGGAAAGGAACCCTAAGCTTTATGTTTGGTAAATGTTCAATTACTCCTCCTTATGGTGACGGTGATAAATGGGCGCCAACATCACATCCTATTACAGCTGAGAATATTGAGGAAATTTCTTTAGCCACTGAAGAGAATGTAAAAAGAGTTGGTGGCACAGTTGGATGGGGGATTGCTGGGGCGGCTCTACTTGGCCCATTAGGTCTATTGGCTGGCGTACTATTAGGTGGAAAAGGAAAAGATATAACCTTTATCTTAAAACTTAAAGATGGCAGAAAAATGCTAGCAACAACTGATAGTAAGTCATATACAAAACTTTCCGCATTAGCCTTTTAAACCGACTGAAAATCACATTTCACTATAAAATTTTAATCTTGCTGTGCATTCTGCTTATAGTAGGCACAGCTATTATTATAAAAGGCTTGTTTGAGGGCTGATATTCAATATCTACAGAGCAACCCATTTCTCATTTAATTTTTATATTCAAATTATTTTCTAAAAATATATCTGCTTTAGTTTTCCAGACATTAGCAGGGAATGTCGCCTATGGATTGCTATTTAAGAAGTAGGGATTGGGCAGCTATATTTTTTAGGTATTTCGGTACTCTAGATATAGTAAGTTTATTAATGGCTAACAATAAATCTTGATCAATGCTATTGAAGCCATATGTGTGACAAATATTCGTACAAAGATAGTTGAATAATTGAGCCGTAACTTCAGCATCTGCTTCTGCGCGATGAGCTGTGCCATTAAACTGAATGTTGAATAAGTCTGCCATTGCCCCAAGTCGATAACTGGGTTGATGAGGTAAAATACGGCGAGCAAGTTTCAAAGAACAAATGAGTCCATTGTGTGATGGATTTAACTCCTGTCGAATACTTTCTGCTTTTAGGAATTTCTCATCAAATCCTGCATTGTGAGCAAGTAAAGGATCTGTTCCAATAAAGTCCAATAGAGAAGGAATGACTTCTTCCACTAAAGGAGCATGATTAACCATATCTTGAGTAATACCAGTCAACTTTGTGATGTAGTATGGAATATTTACACCACAGTTTATTAATGAAACAAAACGTTCTGTGATTTCACCTTCTACAATACGTAAAGCCGCGACTTCTGTAATACGATCACCAGCCTCAGGGCTGACTCCTGTGGTCTCGAAATCAAGTACAATGATTGGCGAAACATTCATAAAACGCTTTCTCTATTAGAAATTAGGTATTAAAAGCACAACACTTTTCATCATAATAGCTTTAAGTCAAAGATATCACTAAGTTAACTTATCTTAATATTGAAATTATATTAGTAAGTGATATGTTTACCTGTTAGGTTATGCCGAGCACAGCCCATTTACACGGGCTTATAAAGAGTGGTTGGGTAAAGCGCCACAATAAGCCCGAGAGGAAATGAATAACTGAGGGTAGAGCTTCTTAAAATAAGATGTGCATATGTTTTGAGTACTTATTCGTCGTTTAACGCACATTCAAAATTACTTGGATTTTCTTTGCATCTCACTTTTTTCAAAAAGTTCATCATTTTAGGGTCATAAATACCTGCCTTGGTTAGCTGTATTCGTGCTTCACGCATCATTTTTATATAGTTTAATTGTTCATTTTTAGGAATATCCATCCAATATTTTGAAGGAATATCACTTTCATATTTGGCAATAATTCCAAACGTTCTATTTAATTGGCTGGCTACCCAAGTTCGCGACTTTTGCCCAAAACCTGCTTGAAACTGATCTTTACGAATAATGAAGTTTGCCGAAATTTGAGTTAAAGGAAAACGAATGATAGCTCCTTTCTCACCTAACCCTTTGTGTAGTTCAAAAGGTTTAAATGCAACAATAGGAGCGGGGACAATATCAATTTCATGGTTATTAAATTTCGCACCCGCATTGGTGACGTCTACAGATACAGCCTGACCACCAACATGTTGCACAAGCTTTGGTTGGGCTTCATCATATTTAAATACCCCAATTTTTTTACCGGCAGCTTTAGCGAGTGTATTGATACTTCTATCATTTACAAATAAATATGCGGGACCAATTGTGCCTAAACCTGCAATTTCGTAAGGACCTACCACCATGTTTTTTGCTGCCATCGGTGAGGACAATAGCTTATAGGCATTAATTGCCGTTTTCATATTTGTTAATGCACCAACTGCATCTAAAGATCCTGTATATTTATTAAACTGACGCCCACGTAAGCCACTAATAATAGCCCCATCACATTTTCCGACTTTTAAATCTTCAGCTGCGACTCGTTCATCAACATATGCTTTTAAAGATATATCAGCTCCCCATTTTTTGGCTTCAAGTGCATAATCTTTGGCTAGAGCGAAAGCATCTCCCGATTTACCAATTGGGTCAAAAACACAGACGACTTGTTGCTTGGCGTAAATAGTTGTTGTTAAACATGTGCTTGTAATGAATAAAATAATTTTAAAACGATCCATATTTAGTTATCCATTATTTAAATTATAAAATTTATTTTATAAATCTGGGTTAGATTAGATATGACATTTCAACAAAAATTTTAAAGGAAAAAGTCAAAAGACAGCTTTGACTCAGGAAGCCATTCTAGTTCATCACTATAAAACCAGAATAACGATTATTTTTAGAATATTTTTTGTCCGATTTGCGGACAAAAATCTCATAAATCGGTATTTTCTCTATTCTTTTTATATCCTTAAATAAACTTAAAAATTAGTTTATCCATTACCTAATGGAGATTAATTTATGGAAATCTTAAAAACAAAAATTGCAATTATGGGCTCAGGGCTAAAGGGTCTATCAAACAGTGAAATAGAGATCTTTGTGAGTAGCGTAAAGCATCGTATAGACCTGTCTAAGTGTTGCAAGAGTAACAAAACTATAGGCAATGGATAGACCTAAGAGCTCAAAGACTGGATGTAAACAGATCAACAAGAAGATTGGAAAACGATTATTAGAATTTAAATTATTTTTTGGAGTTAAATATGAGATTTAAAAAAGGATTTTTAGCACTGAGCCTAGGTTTGCTCTTTATAAACTTGGGATGTACAGACAATGATAGTGCCGACAATATTGGTGCTAAAAGTATTTATGTTAATGGAAAAATTTATACCGCTAAAGATAAAGACTCTTTTCAGCAAGCCATCGCAATTGCCCATGATGGAACAATTATAAAAGTGGGGAGTAACGAAGAAATTAAAAAAATTGCAGATAGCAATACACAAGTTTTTGATCTTGATAATAAAGTTTTAATGCCAGGTTTAATCGATAGTCATATTCATGCTTTAGCTTCTGGTGTAGAGGCTGTATTAGCAACCATGGATAGTGATGATACAACCATAGATATTTCTAAGGTGGAAGCAAAACTTAGACAATCGAGTCTGGATGGTACGGGTGTTGCTGGAGATGTTCTATTTTTAAATGGTCTATCGTCAGAATATTGGGAATTAGCTGACCAACTCTCCAATGTATTTAACAATAATGAATGGAAAGATCGTCCAATTGCATTAGTGGGTAGCGACCATCATACGGCATGGGCAAACCAAGCACTCTTAAAAAAAGCAGGTATAGATGCGAACTTCATTCAGCAATTAACCCCAGAGGATCAGCAAAATATTGCACATAATGACAAGTTTGAACCCACTGGATTTGTGGTCGATTCTGGCTGGGACATGGTGAGTGATAAAATTCCATCTGTATCACATGATTTGCTTTATAAAGGCTCTAAAGAAGCGGTCAAATACTATAACAGTTTGGGTCTCACGGCATGGATGGATATTGCTGCAAATGCCAGTCCCAATAAGGGAATTACCAATATTCAAAATACAGAGGAAACACTGGGGATGATTCCTATGTATAAAGAATTATCTCAGAAAGGAGAGTTAACGGCGCGAGTTTCTGGTTTGCATGTAATCAACTCAAAAAGTACACCTCAAGTTTTTAACATCATTGAGTCAATCAATACTAAATATAAAAACATAGATAACTTTAATTTAATTGGAGTAAAGGTATTTGCGGATGGCGTATTAGAGTTCCCAGCCCAATCAGCTGCACTACTTGGCCGATATTCTAATAGTAACAAGCAAGGGACTTTGTTATTCGACCCAAATACCTTTAAGTTAGTTGTTGATGAAGCTGACAAGCGAAATATGCTGGTTCATATCCATGCTGTTGGGGATAGGGCTGTACAGGAATCTTTAAATGCAATTGAATATGCTCGTTCAAAACGTCAGAGCAATGTCCCACATAGTATTACTCATCTCCAGCTCGTAGACCCTAAAGACTATAAGCGCTTTAAACAAAATAATGTGATTGCTTCTATGCAATTAGCATGGGCCTACGAAGACAGTTTTAACAAAGAACTGGTAAAACCTTATATTGATGCAGCTTCTTATAAGGGGATGTATCCAGCACATTCGTTGCTTGTTAACGGCGCGACAATTGCAGGCGCAAGCGATGCACCAGTTTCAACAGCCAATCCTTTTGTGGCCATGGCTACAGCAATTACAAGAAAAGGAATTGAAGGAGATGTTTTAAATCCAGCGGAAGCGATTGATCGAGATACCGTATTTAAGGCTTATACGATTAATTCGGCTAAGGCACTTTATTTAGATAAAAGCATCGGCACACTCGAACCGGGCAAAAAAGCCGATATGATTTTAGTAGATAGAGATATTTTTAATGTTTCACCTGAACAGTTGGCTGAAACAAAAGTGGTATGGACCATTTTTAATGGGAAGAAAGTTTATCAACAATAATCTAGCAATTTAGAGCTTGAAGTGAGCTGAAGAAAAATCAGCTCACTCACTGGGCTGCCTTATAAAGCAGTATTTCTAAGTTTTGGTTTATATTACAAATAGAGTAATGTGAAAAAATTTGCTCAAAATTAACATGGTTTAAATAATATTGAGCAAATATATTCACAAAAAGTCTTTTTTATAGTATCTTTGAGAAAATATTTGCTCATTTACTCCAATGAAAAAATTAACAATACAAGCACTACTTGATGCGAACTGGTTAGATATAGCAGAACTAAAATTATTAGAGTCTAAACGGGGCTCGGCGAGTGCAAGTGAATTAGAGTATGAATTGGATTATGCAATTCAATATTTAGACAGGCGGGATGAGCACGCCTGTAGTTTATCACTTCCTGTACAAATACTTGTAAAACATGAATCGAGCACATGGTTTGGTTTTTTAGATGATATCGTGCCTTCTGGTGCTGCACGACGTTATTGGGTGAATTATCTAGATTTACAACGTTTAACCCATGCCGAGCAAGATAGTATCTTATTAGAAAAAGGGGGAATTGCTCCTGTTGGTAATTTACGAATTAAAGAGGCGCTTCCTCCTATAAATCCAGAATCAACCTTACATTTACGTTATTTTAGCAAGGAAGATGTTGCTGAGCGTAATATTGATTTTTTGGAATACGCTCAGCAAATGGGTGCCATTAGTGGTGGTGCAACTGGCGCAGGCGGGGAAGCTCCCAAATTACTTATCCGAGTTTCACCAGAACAAAAAGTCTGGATTGATACGTATCAAGAAAATTTTGATCAACCAGATCAGCATTATTTAGTGAAATTTCCAAGAAATAAACGCAGTGAAATTGATTGTGACATTCTTAGGGCTGAATATTGTTACTACCAGATACTCAATGAGTTAGGTTTCAATACGATTGAAACAACCCAAATGAAGCTTATTGAAGGTACAAAATATCCGTCTTTGTGGCTACCACGGTTTGATACAGAATGGCGTAATCAACAATGGCATCGCCATGGCTTAGAATCTGTTTATTCGGTGCTAAATAAAATCTTCTGGTAGTCATCTTAACCATTTTGAAGTAATTGAAGATCTATGTAGATTACTGACTAGCATTGATTCAGATTTTGATGCTTCACAATTTATCTGCGAATGGTTACAAAGAGACTTACTCAATATTATTTTCGGTAATTCAGACAATCATGGTCGCAATACATCATTTCTAAAAAAATCTGGAAAAATTTCTCTTTCTCCTATTTACGATTTTGCCCCCATGAAAGCCGATCCAGAAGTAGTGATAAGGTCGACCACTTGGGGAAGTTCGTATGAAGAAGGCGGTGAATATCGTTGGGCTCAAATTACCCAAAAACTTGCGCCTTTTTGTGATCCCAATTTATCTCTAGGCACGTTAAAGGCTTTGGCACGTAATGTTGTTGGACTAAAACAACGATTGGTTGACAAAGGGGTACCAAAACAAATTATTGAAATGCCAGCACTGTCATTTGATTACATAGAAGCTAAATTGAAAAGATGGGAACTGCTATGAATATAAAAAATCAGACCCAAGACCGTCAGCAAGTTCTTATCGATTTATATAAACAATATTTATTGAGTGAGATTACGCTGGGACAATTGCTGTCGCATTTGCGAAAGAATGTACTGGGTTTGTCGCAAGAACAATATGCTGCTTTGGTGGGTATAAGCCGTAGGACTTTAACTGACATTGAGCAGGATAAAGGTAAACTTACTCAATCCGTGTTAGATAAGGTGTTTAAGCCACTGGGTTTAAAAGCAGGTCTTGTACCTACGCATGAACATATTGTTGGAAAAATTATAAAGCCATCTGAATGAGTGATTAACTTGGTAAACGATTAAAATTCAAATAGAACACTAAGGTGATAACTTATAAAATATTTGGTTCATGAACCTAGCTATGAATACATATTTTCCTACTAAAAAGGTCTTAAGAATAGACTAAATTTTTCTAGGAGAGTGGTGGCAGTCCACCACTAATTAAAATGCTAAGGCCAGGGTTTTGATAGCTACGATTTCTGTTTGGCTTTTTGGCGTAAGACATACAAATATAAGTTTTCTACTTTTTCACGTGCCCATGGTGTGGTACGTAAGAATCGCAATGATGATTTAACACTTGGATCTATACAAAAACATCTAATTTCAATTTTACGATTTAAGCCTTCAAAGCCACCGTAGTAATCCAATAACTCATCCAAAATGTCAGCAAGTTTTTTGCCGTGTAAAGGGTCATTGGAGGCGTTCATAATAGATCAACCATATTTTGGGAGACCATCATTATAACCTGAGCTAGTTGAAAAATGAGAGAGTTGGAATTTAAACGTAATTAACATAGAAAATTACAGCTTAAAAGCAATGTCGATGATCAAGAGATTACAGAAGTAAAGCTGATGGTCTGGGCAATACAAGATAATCACGTTGCTGAGCTGTAGCTACATACAGTGTTGTGTAGGCTACAGTCTTTAGATATTCTATTTAACATAAAATGAAGTTATGCGACTTCAGAATGACTACTTATTAATAATTTCCAAAATTTGCTCTTTTGATAACTCATATTCTTTATCGAATTTTTCCCATGTTTGTAGCATCTCTTGGTATGTACGAATCATTGGGCAATGTGAGTTTAAGTTACCTTTTTCAATAACTTCACAAAAACGACCATCTTCACTAAGTGCTTCCGCAAAATACATTAGTGAACCTTCATTGTTACCATCAAAGCCTTTAAAAATAACATCTTTTTCTTTTAAATCGCTCTTATCATCTAATTCTTCATAACTAGATAAAAGTGCTCTATGCAATGAGAGTACATTTACAACAAATTCAGCACTTTCATTATCTAAATCATCATCAATATATTCAAAAATTTGTTCATATAACCATTTGTGACCATCCCTCAACTGTTTTGCAATTCTAAGAAATTTTTCAGTGTCATACTCATTATCAGCCTGTCGGCTCAAAATTTCATATTGATTTGCAAGGATTAATCTTTCTACATTGGTTAACGTTGTTGATCTTGACATTTTTCTTCTCTGTGGCATTAATTATTCAGTATATATTGGTATTTTTATTTTACTTTCAAACTTTTAATTAAACTTTTATAGATTAAATTATGGAAACTGCATTAGATATTGTAACAAATCTTCTAATTGATGCCGAAGATTTATGGGAACTTGAAGGAAATGTTGATAAAGATCGATATCGTTGTCCAGGGTGTGGTGTAAAGGTTTCACCTGCATCTTATCTGCGAGATGAGAATCTAAAACGCCCTTATTTTTTAGAACTTCGTAAAACTGATCCTCATAAAGATGATTGTGATATAGCCGGAGAGAAAAAACTCAAAGCCAAAGCTAGGAAACAAAAAGTCTTCAATGAAAATAGTACATTACCAAGTTTTATACCAACTAGTTTAAAGCTAATAGATACCAGAATTAAAACGAGTGATGAAAGTAAAGAAAAATCCCTGTCATCAAATTCACAGAATAAAAATGATAGTGCATCAACAGAAGGAAATGGCATTCGTCGCAGTACTGGTACTGCTCAAAATATTAGACGTCTTTGTCAATGTTATATAAATTATCCAAATGATAGAGATTTACCATTAAATTTGCCTAATATTGGAAAATCTACTTACGGAAAATTATTTTCACATATTCCTAATAAAAAGATAGTAACTATCGATACCTCAAGAATTTTATTAGCACCAATGCAATTTTCTGAACCAAAAATTTCAGATACTGAAATTATAATTGAGCTATCGAGAGGTATTTGGAATGATAATTTCACTAAACTTATTGAAAAATATAGTTTAATAGTAGATATATCTAACTGGAGTAAAGCTAAAAAAACAATGTTCCAAAGGGAGTTAGAACTAGTTCGAAGACAAGCTATTCATACAAATGATAAAAAGAAAAATAAAACATGGATATTCTTTTTAGGAGAGCAGGATGTTCATGATTTAAGCAAATTTCATGTACAAGATCACAGGCTTGTATGCGCTATATTTGTAGAAGATTTAAAATAGTTGATAAAAAAGGAGTCCACGTCTTCTAATGGTGGACTCTTGTAATTTTTACATTTCGATAACAAAAAAACTTAAGTTATTATTTTTTAAAGATTTCAAAAAACGAAATTATATATCTTGTATATTCAATATATATCATTTGGTCGTATGACTATTCACTGATTGATGCCCACTTAGAAACCTATAAAAAAGCCAATGCTGAAATTCGTGAATATTTAGGAGAGTAGGGCCATGGATAAGGCGTGTGATCTAATTAATAAAATCCAAGACTTCGATAAAAACATTCATCAACTTAACGAAATCTATGAGCAATCTAACTCCATCATGGATGAAATTGTCTTAGGTGCTACATATTTGGAAATTGATCTTCGTGTTTGCCAAAATCTTAAAGATTATTTGAATGGTGTTGTTCAGAACAAATTGAACCATTGCCAGCAGCTCATCACTAAAAAACAGAAACAGCCACAGGACAATTCAGTCGTTCAAACCTTTGAACACAAAATAGCCAATGTACTGGTAAATACGGTACATCCAACTAAGCAAGGTTCTCAGACCCCAATTTATAATATGCGGGAAACGATAGGCGATAAAACTTACAATTTTTGGGGAATTAACGATATGACACTTTTAGAAATCTTAGGAATTGTATTTATTCTGATAGTAGCCATGGCTACAGCTACTTTATGAGCTGGCGAGCACTTCGTGAAGATAAAACAGAGGATTGATAGAAGGTCATAGCCACGCAGACTTGCGTAGGCTTGACTGATACGCAAGTCGAGTAGCGATCTTATTTCTGCATAACTTATATTATGTTACTTAGGATACTCAGCAACGTGAATTATAATCGTAGATATTCACGTTGCTGAGCTGTGGCAACAAACAGCGTCACGCGACAAATAAGTTGTCATTTACTCTGACTAAAAAACAATATGTTAGAATTCAAAACGACAGAAAATGACAAGTAAAAATGACACATGAAGTGTCATTATTTTATTTTTTATTTTCAATAACTTATTTTAATTTTATTTGAGGTGTTAGTGTTATAGAGTTACTATAGTAATCTCTATACTAGTTAGATTTCTGTTTGTTTAAAAATGTCTTGAGTGGTATTAGCTAATGAAGAGCTATTACAATTTTTAATATTTTTTCTATCAATGCCCTTGTTCTTGGTGTGATCATTTTGACAAATTTTTTCAAGGACAACCTATAAAGAAAGGCGATACTTTATCTACTATGGGAGCGAAGAAGATAGTGCTTACTCCTAAAGCTGACCAGAATTATGTGGTTCAAGAATTTTTAATGAGGACGGGTAAATAAGTTAGAAATACGGATTTAGTTTTGCTAGTAAGTTAAGTTGTTTGAAAACAAGCGTAAAAAAAATCCAAAGATGGACTTTTTTTATTTGGTGAAAACTATAAAAGTTGAAGAGTCTTACCACCTTCACCAAAAATACCACATTAATAATTATTTATTGGAGCATGCTATCAACAACATAATTTCAGTCTAGTTCATTTTACTAATTTCATATTTACAAATTTTCACGTTTTTTAAGGCGGTATCAATATTAAAGTTATATAAAAAAGTGAAAGGAGATTGAATTACTTGTATTTGGAGTTCAATTGGTAGTTTATGTAGATAATAATAATTATTTCCTAAGTCAATCTTTATTGATTTTTTGA
>Ga0065703_1007129_pt1 | contig 10291 bp, 9 predicted proteins | sample SwiRhicommunBV21_FD_59090 | JGI IMG/M metagenome (GOLD analysis project Ga0065703, IMG submission 59090) | Switchgrass rhizosphere microbial communities from Buena Vista Grasslands Wildlife Area, Michigan, USA - BV2.1 v1 | ecosystem: Host-associated > Plants > Roots > Rhizosphere > Soil ...
AATGGAACTGAGTTGAAAAAATCTTAATGTTTGTGTTCGTGCTTGGTCTCATGTTGGAATTATGCTCGAATCTTGTGAATGTATGAACGACGATGCTGCTGTTGCTGTCGTGGAACTACCTTGGTCCTAGAGTAAGGATCCGAATGCTGGTACATGTAACCTGTACTTTTGATGTATCGATCAGTTGGGAGGGTAGCCACATCACGAACGAGGCATGCAAAGAGCCGTTCGAAGCTGAACTCAAGCTGTGAAAGACGGCAATCGCCTCCAACCGGTAAGCCAGGATGGTGGATGCTAGAGCCTAGAGTCTTTTGCTCCGATGGCACCGGAGACTTTCCAAGCAGCGAGGATGTCTTGAACCAAGTCTTGGGCTCGCCGATGTTCGCTCCATCGGCACAGCCACACCAGCCGCCGGACTAGGCGAGAAAAGGCGTTTCTCCAAGGGCCCTAGGATGTAGCTGAGCTGAGGTCTGGGGTCAGGTGATGGTGTATAACTGTATATGGACTCGGTCATGGTCCTCAAGAAGCATAATACCACCGTAACTAATCGAGGAGATATACTTCTAAACATGCTTCTCTGAAAACCTGGACATGCTATAGAGCAATCATCGCCTGCCAATCAAATGGCGGGACCTGTACTGTCCTGCTTCAGAAGCTCACCCGCCACCGCGATGGAACGCGGCTATTGGTGCATCCATCCATGCACGTCGGTCGGGTGGCACCCTCTTGAGAAATGCTGCAAGGTGGTGCCGACTAAACGTTAGCCACGGCGTCGCCGTGAGAGGTCAAGAAGATGGCGCTGCGGTGGACTCGGCGAAAACTTGTTCGATGCACTTGTCCTTGTTGTTAACGTGTTGATGCCCCTCACGCGGTGAGTTGAATGTTGATATTGTTGTTGAAGAGAGAAAGAGACTGCGGATCCGCGAAGAGAAGCGAGTCGAAGAGCAACAGGCCCCACCAAAGTAGTTCTACGCCCACCAGAACGCGTCGCGTGCTCGAGAGACGACAAGGCTACATGTAGACAAGACACGACACCGAGCAACATCAACAGCATTGAGAGGGACGAGGACTCTCTGGAGATGCGACCAGATAAAGAGCAGGAAGACCAGCGGAGGATTGTGTAGTACAGGATACAGGAACAGGATACAGGATACAAGACACAAGTCATGGTGTCCCATCACCCACCTCCATACTCGGACCTTGGTCGCCATCCAGCGCTGCCTTCTCTGCCAGCAGCAGCGCCGGCACCGCGAGCATCTTCAGTCACATCAGGCCGTTCCCACACGCGGCGACATCGACACGCGAGGTCGCACCACGGCGGTTCCACGCACCTCTCCCAGAACGAGTTTCCCGTTTTTTCGCATACAGGAGATGTCGAGATTGTCGTGAGTAGTGCCAATGGCAGGAAGGTCAACAGATATCTCCTACATCGCCTCATCCTAAGTCAAGGCTCGGGATTCTTTGAGGCCGGCACACGAGCCGAATGGAGCGGCAGGACAATCGAGAATGGCCCTGTCACAGGCGGAGGGCTACCACGCATTAGTGAGAATGATAGTGTGACTGCTGGGAGTAGCTCGCGGACGAGTAGCCAGGAGCGGAGACCATCATTTGAGCAAGCCAAGAAACGCTGGAGATATGAGCTGGACTGGAATGCTGCTGCTGGCGATCCGGATGTGCCCCCTATGTTGGTCCAGAAGGACACGGGAACAGGCTCAATCTTTGGTGCGGATGGGCCACCTGCAGTTCGCAGCAGACCTCCAACGAGCAACGACCAGTTCTTTCGCAGTGTATCGGATCTCTCGTCGCTGAACTTGAATGAGAGAGATCAGCCGAGTACAATAGTGGAGCCTGGAGACGAAGTGCTCAAAGACTACGACAATCTCTTTCGCGCGATGTATCAGTACCCTCCAAACCTCGACACTGTGAACATCGCTACAGCTTACACTGAGTGCAAGGCCTTGCTCCATCTGGCCGATATGTACGATGCATTGGAGATTGCAGGAAACCGCGTGGATCATCACCTCCTGCGATTTGGTGCCAGGCTGTTCAAGCAGATCGCTAAATACCCGCCTTCATATCTGAAACTTGGCTATCTTGCGCGCTCAAGGACCATCTTCACAGAAGCTCTCATACATGTTGTTGGACAGTGGCCGCTTGCCGCTCCACAACTGCGCGGCCAAGTAGATTCTAGCGTCATGGAGCTTCTGGAAGACAAGGTTGATGAGCTGAACGAGGTCGAAGAACGGGTCGAAGCCAAGTTGTGGCGAGTGAACCTGACTACTAGCAGAGGCGAAAGAGTCAACCCGAACAACGACTTTTTGAGTTGGCTTGCGGTATCATTGTTTCGACAATGGTTCGCAGAAAAAACAACTCCTGCGCCTGCTGGAATTCTCAAGGATAATACGAGGCCTGGTTCAGGCACAACAGGACAAAATACTACGAGAGCGGCAAGCAGGAGCAGTCACCATATCGCCTCGCAACGAGTACAACCACCCCCACCACAGCCCTCGCAACCCATCAATATTGGGCGAGTATATCGACAGATAGGATCAGCAGACACATCAGCATATTTGGTACGGGATGATCTGAAGCGCTTTCTCAAAAGTCCCGCAGCACAGCTAGGCACCGACCTGTACAACCGCGACAATCTTCGACGCTTGGAGCGTCGTGTCGAAGAAGTCAAGAACTTGGCTCGTGATGTTGTGAAGCCTTTAATGCGGAACTTTCTCGAGCTGGATCTTCGCGACTTTGGGCCAGCAGGATTGGGATATTTGACGTGCACCAGAGTGGAAACGAGAGATCTGCCGTGGGACGAGTAGGTGAATTGATTGCATTGGCAGAACCAGCAAGACATAATTGATGTTGATGAGCGAGCGAGATACCCCAGATAATGAGTTTACGACAATGTGGATATAATCCGACTATGAAGTACTGTCTGTAAGAAGAGGGCAATTTAATCCACTCCCTCTCTCCGTAGAATTAATATGAGCTCGGATTCGGCCTTTCCACAGACCTCGGACTGCCGAAAACCTTGCACTCCATCCTCCAATCTCACTGCATAACCGCTCTACAAAGGTATAGCCGTGTAATCAAACAACACACGACGGGAGACATGCGTTTCTCCTCTCACAGACAGAGCATGTGTCGGCGTGACGACACTTGCTGGTCGCGATCGATACCCTGATACAAGAATGGGTATCATACTATCCACTACCCGATATGCGCCTTTCTCCCTGGTCACAGGCATCATCGGTCTGATCTCCTTTGTCTTCACTTTGACCACATGGCTGAGAGTTTTATGGGGAAACTTCACAACAGCTGGTATGATTTTTTTTTTTCCCCTTTTTTTTTCCGATAGAATCGCGTATATGTTTCTCTTTTTAATTGATTTTGAAAAAAGAAAAAGAACTACCGGTATACCTGATCATTTGAAGGTCAAGAAGAAAGAAAGAAATATGACCAGAAGGAAATCTCTCTCTCTCTCAAACTTTTTCTCAAACCCACTACAGGTCAAGCAACTCACGAAGTGCACGCGTACTTGACGAATCTCCGAACGGAATTACTCGAAGAACGAGCGAGCATTCGTGTGATGCGGAAACAATGTCGAAAATACCAGCGTCGGCTAGAGAAGAGATATGATGGAGGGGATACTCTGATGGATATTGGGCTAGATGACGTTTCGCTCAAGACGATGGCGGATACGATTAAGCGTTTGATTAAGCAGTTTCAAGAGCTGGAGAGACCTTTTCTCGCAGAAGGATCTGAAGGGATTGGAGGGTATCAGAGGCATGAGAGACGGAGTAGAAGGAGAAGGAACGAATCTGTTAGCCCGTATTATGAGCATTCTGCTTATGCTGCTCCTCCCCCTCCTTCTCCTCCAAACCCTAGGGGAAGTAGAGCGAGGTCAAGAGGAGATAGTCGGAGGAGAAGGAGGCGGAAAGGTCAACGCGATGAGGGCGATGATGAGGATGATGATGAGGATGAAGATGATGATGCTGATACCTTCTGGGCACAGCGAACACAGTATAAGCAATTCGGCATAGTGTGCAGATATAATTGGGTGCAGAAGAAGTCGCAATGTCAAGAATTGTTCTCGACGTTGAGTAGAGTGCAGATTCGGCGGATTGCGAGACAGGTTGGTGGGCTCAGTTTGCTCGCGTATGAGAGTGGTCCTCGACTGGAGAGGTCGGAGGCTATGCTTACACGTATCGAGCATCGGTTGGGAAATATTGTTGGTGTTCGCAGGGTGGAATAGGTGGTGCTGGACTTGGCTGTATATATATGTGCTGTACAAAGCAATGTCTTGGCATCGTCGCCGCGGGAAAGCCGTGTTCCTCCTTTAGAATCCAATGTACATGGCCAAAGTAAATGTTCAGCAGCATCACACGGACAACGCAATGGCAACATCTCTTCTCAAAACCTCCCTCCGACCTTCTCTGATATCATCAGATGCCGCGCAATATGTATGCACGACCTGCCGGCGCAATGCCGCATCTTACAGACGAACGAGAAAGATGCTTCGCGTGAAGCAGGATCCTTCATTCGCGCCAACCACCACCGAAACGACAGAGCACATCATCTTCAATCCGCCTCCAAGTGCGCCGAATGTATATCACACTCCACCAAAGTTTCTCCCGGCGTCAGACCCTCGACGAGAGCTGCATCTGGAAGCGGAGGCTATGGCAGCTGCAGGGACACCCAAAAAGCCCTCATCAGTACTCGCAACAATAGCGGCACAACGCGCAGCATCACAACCCAAAGTTGAGGATTTGAAGCCTATACGGCCTATATATGAGAAGAAATACCATCTGACCCAAGAGGATATTGATGAAATTCGGAGATTACGGAAGGAGGATCCCAGATACTGGTCACGTCTAAGACTGGCAGAAAAGTTCGATTGTTCGCAATTTTTCATCAGTCTGTGTGTCACTGCGCCAGAACATGCAAAGGAGAAGGAGGCGGAGGTGGAGGCTGTGAAGGCCAGATGGGGACGACGGAAAATTGAAGCAAGAGTAGCAAGGGCGGAGAGAAAGAAGCTATGGGGTCAGGAGGGCTGAACAGAAACTGGGGCAAACCCACGGAGATGAGGGACAAGTGTATATCTCAGGCAGTCTACGCAGCAGCACATTCCGTCAACTCAGGTGCTGCGAGAACTGTTCTGCAGCAAGCCATTGCTTCTTGAAGAATTTGGCACTGCTTGAGAAGCCAGCGATTGCAGCAATATGGATGGCAGGCTTGTTGGCGAACAACACAGCTTGCAGCACTCGTAGCGATGAGTGATTCCCTCCATCACATCACGCGAGTGTGAGTGCACGATCATTTGCACGCCAACATATAGGGACGGTTCCAGTGGTGCTACAAAGTACCTAGACCTGCACACTGTACATATAATTATCAATTGTACGATACCAATATGTGCACAGTACCCGAACTTCCACATCGACACTATAGCCTTGAATGACATTGCTGATCGCGGCCAGAACTACATGTATTCTACATTGGCTGCGTGGCTGCTAGCTTTCGCTTTGCTACCGCCCACGAAACACCATTGACGGCGAACTGACTTGAACCCAGTCTTCTACATCTTCCATATCCGCCTCCCGTTTGACCTTTGAGCAGGTGTGGCTAGAGAGAAGGTCCAATTTTTTCGCAGTAGGCAATGCTAATGTACCTACCATATATAGATGTATGGATGTATAGATGTATGGACGTATAGATGTATAACAGCCACGCCCAGATCAAGACGACGAAAGCGTTCGTTCGCATGAGACTTTTATTGCGCGAGGGAGTGTGACGCTTCTCTTCTCACATCATGATCTCCAAACCCCAATATGCCAAAGCAAGAAAGTTCAACACACACGCCCCATCCTGCAAGAGAAGCTCATTTTTGCTCCAACAACCACTTCAACCCATGGATCGAATCCTCCACAAACTTCTGACTGGCTTTCAAATTTGTGAAAATCGACCAAAACCCATGAGGATAACCAGGATAGACTTCCACTTTAGTCTTCACTCCATCTTTCTCCCTCAAACCCCGCTCGTACACAAGTGCCTCATCTCTCAAAGGATCCGAGCCACAGATTTGGAAGAATTGCGGAGGTAAACCTTTGTGTCCTGTTTTCCACAGCAGCGGACTGAATAATGGATCACCTCGTTCCTGCACAGGGATGAAACTATCCGTGAAAAGCTTCATGGCAGCGGCGCTCAGAATGGGTGCATCGGGGAGCTGCTCTCGTGAACAAAGGTCTTTTTTCAAGTTTTCGGGATAGGCGACGATGTCGCAGAGAGCGGGAATCATCAAGTGACAACCGGTCAGTGGCGGAGAGACTTTTTCATCACGCCAGAGGTGAGATACTGCGGCTGTGATGTTTCCTCCTGCGGATGTGCCACTGATCGTGAAGCCTTTGGAGGGATCGGCACCTAGCTTGGAAGCATTTTGGGCAGCCTATTCATATATGATCAGGAGTGGGTTAGTGGTAGAGTTCGTTGATCATTCTGAGGACGAAGGTATCAGGGTGGAGAGAAAACGAACCCATTTGGTAGCATCAAAGCAATCATAATGTGCAGTAGGAAATTTCCACTCGGGGCCCATTCTGTAATCTACATTCGCGACAGTCATGCCCAACTTGCTGGCCATAAGTCGGCAGAGATTCTCTTCGTTGGCAAGTCCGCCGACGCACCATCCACCTCCGTGAAGGACCATGCCTAGTGCTCCAGCTGGGACGTCTTGCGGCTGGTAGGTTCTCACGGTGATTTTATGGCCATCTCGCATTTCCACTTGGTGATCTTGTTCTTTGACGTTGGATAGGGGCTTGCCATTGGCATTTTCGCCCATTGCTGCTCGGCCGTTCTCGAGGAATGCTCGCAGGGTAGGAATGTCTTTGAAGTGTCCTAGATCTGGTGAGCCGCCAGCGGCTTTTACTGCCTCGTTCCATTCTTCTGCTAGCGGAGACATTGAAGACCAGTCTGTGATATGTGCCATTGTGGGTAAACGTTGCAGCTGAGTGATTCAGTGGTTGTTCCGAGCAAGCTTGCTATCCAGAAAGTGAAGAAACGAGACCCGGCTTGTGGGTGTACTTGAAGACCCGGGCCCTGATTATGTCACACAAGCTCTTCAACCGGTGCACCCGGGGCCCATTGGTCAAGCTCGTGTTCATGGCATTTGGTAACCAGAGCCGAACTGAAGCTATCCGATGTTGCCGATATCGTTGCCGTTAGTGAGGGGCATGATCGTGTGCATGCACACTTCTTCTTCATCTATCAACGCACGTGCAAGCGACCTCCAAGCACGTGCTCTTTTTCGGGGTGCATGTATTGCATGATACAGCTTCCACCTTTAGGATAAATAGCACATCTCTAAAGGGCAGCTCAACTGTGACTGGGGACCACCCTGCCAAAGGACTTTCCAATGGGCAGCTTACCTACTACGCTTGCTTGGCCACGTCGACAATGAATCCAGCCACGGCCAATTGGCCTTCCCTGCGCATCGTTGCCTCGGTATGTAATGCGCCAATGATGTCTGTTCTCGTCGTCTTCAGGCCAGCGTCTCGGGATATGCATTCTAGTTTATCGGCCTCGCTGGCAGGCACGACTTCGTCACGCGTTGCAGGCATGATGAGGACATGTGGCAGACACTTGGCCGTTGCGATATTGCGCAACGCGACCTCGCTGTCCCAATGATTCCACAAGAATGGCCATAAGTACTGATATGGCAGCCACCTCTGTGGGTACAGAGCAAGTAGCATACTCTTGATTCCCGTAAATGGTGTCTCCAAGATGAGACCGGTGATCTGTGGTCTTTGCTCTGTCTGCGAGGAGTAAGAGGCAGCGGCAGCAGCGGCTACGCCTGCACCAATGCTTTGACCCCAGAGAACGATGTCCAGCTTGGTATGTGGTACAGGTTGGGTATTGCAGATCCAAGCTAGCATTGCCTGGGCATCTTTCTCGATTCCTGTCTGAGAGGCTCGCCCACTTGATGTCCAGTAGCCACGATAGGACAAAGCTACTAGGACAAATTCGACCCCGTCCGCACCATCGTGTATGCTCGCCTCGGCCTTGATAGCTTTCAGAGTGTTGCTCAGCAATGGTAATCTGGGCGGCGTGCTGCTCCCATTTCCTTGAAAATAGCATATCACCACCTTCTTCTTGGCCTTCTTGCTCTGAGTCGCACCATCTTCACTCGGTATGCACTGGCCGACACACAGCGCAATCTTGGTCCCGTCCATGGACTTGATATGCAGGTGCTCCCACGTTACAGGTTTACAGACCGCGGCATAGTCTTCAATCTTCTCTCTGCGCGCGAATGGTGGCATATAGGGCATGTAGATCACCTTATCCTGGAACAAGACAGTCATGACACATTTGTAGGTCCACAAGCCCACGAGGAGAGACGTGAAGACTACAGGAGGCACCAGGATCGAGGGAAGGCCGCCCCAGAAGGCGCGTCTGGATGCTGGTGGACATTTCGAGGTGGATAATAATGCGATTCGAGGCCGGCTTCTGCCATGTTGCCTCAGCGTAGACAAGCATGATGGGTGGTGTATGGTACGCGATCGGTGAGCCGTGTTTGAACGGGATGCACTGGACAACGCCTTCGGCCGGAAGCGTAGGCCATTGATGCATGAAGCGCGCATTGGTTCATTCTGACTGGCGATACGAGGTCAGGGAGGCATTGCGGTCGTGATAGAGCACATGTAGTGCACCTGGTACATATATACAGGTATATGTACCGTTGTAAACTTGTATATTATATACCTAAGGCATGCTTGGCGTATTCGATATGCTATTGGACGTGAACCCCTGCAGCCGAGATGTCGTCATGCTGAAATAGATTATTTCGCATTCGTCCAGTCACTTTCGTGGCACCCGACCCTCTGTTTGTCTTATACACTGAAAGTCGATAGTGACCATGGCCTCCCAACGATCGCCACCATTCCTGGCTGCCATTGACCTGGCCTCGTATCACGGCGTTGAGCAGATCCAGGCCTCCAAGGAACTCGCATACGCCGGTGGACTGGTTGCCACAGTCACAACCTCGAATATCGATGCCGCATTCGCTTTACTGAAGGATACCGTTGCGCGCTTTTCTGTCTATCTGGTAGTGTTCGGCTTGGAATCACAGCAAGACATTATCGATCTTCTTGACGCCGGCGCTGCCAAGGTCTTTGTTCGAAGCCAGCAGGCCGCTGACCTGAAGAATGTCAAAGGCTTGGATCTGACGCGAGTCGTATACTGTCCCACAGCATCGGTCGGCGAGGACACACAGGCAGTGGATGGCACATCTTTTGGCCTTTTCTTGCAGAACGTGGCTAGTGTCGAGCATGTCAGCAGCATATTAAAGGAACTAGGCAGGAACAGGCCGCCCGTCTACATCTCGAAGCAGCAAATTACTGAAAAGGAAGCGGTAGAGCTGGGCGGACAAGATGCTGTACCTATCATACCCGCCGCGCAGTTGACCACCGACCCCGAGCCGTCTGCCGAACACGTACGCGTAGCCTCACTACTCCTGGCCCAAGTAAGTAGCGACCGACCGGATGGACTGTACACGACACTTGTTACGGACGAGCGAGGAGTGGCACTTGGATTGGTGTACAGCAATGAAGAGAGCGTGGCCGAGAGTTTGAGAACAGGACGCGGTGTATACCACAGTCGTAAGCGAGGGCTTTGGAGGAAAGGTGAAACCAGCGGAGATTGGCAAGAGCTATTGAGGATAGATGCCGATTGTGATCAGGATACACTATGCTTTGTTGTGCGGCAGCAGGGGCACGGCTTCTGCCACCTGCAGACAGCGACGTGCTTTGGTCATTACCGGGGCCTGTCAAAGCTGCAGCAGACACTGGAAAGCAGGAAACGTTCTGCGCCTGAGGGGTCATACACAGCGCGACTGTTTAATGACTCGAAGATGCTTAACGCAAAAATCATGGAGGAGGCTTCCGAACTGACAGAGGCGCAGACGAAGCAGGACATCGCCTTCGAGGCAGCTGACGTGCTGTACTTCACCCTGACCAAAGCTGTGGCTGCGGGCGTCAGTCTGGCAGATATCGAGCGAAATTTGGATGCGAAGAGTGTCAAGGTGAAACGAAGGAAAGGCGATGCCAAAGGACCATATGCAGAGAAGTTTGGCGTCATCCCATCTGCCAACGAGTCCACACCTGTCAACGGTACGCTGGCATCCAATGGCAAAGCTTCTGAAGAGGAAATCAAGGAAGCCGAGTCGAAGCCTAAGAGCAAGGACGATCCTGCCGGACTCAACAAGGACGGCCGCATCCAGATGAACAGACTGACCACGTCG
>Ga0065703_1010649_pt1 | contig 10250 bp, 7 predicted proteins | sample SwiRhicommunBV21_FD_59090 | JGI IMG/M metagenome (GOLD analysis project Ga0065703, IMG submission 59090) | Switchgrass rhizosphere microbial communities from Buena Vista Grasslands Wildlife Area, Michigan, USA - BV2.1 v1 | ecosystem: Host-associated > Plants > Roots > Rhizosphere > Soil ...
CGATGAAATGCTTGGAGAGAGCTGCCAGAGAGAGTCGCTAGGAAGCAAAATTGGGTATATTTATACGTCTCCGGGGGCGTGCGGAAATCCAATGGTTTATAGCTTCTACGATTACTGAGTCATAAAGTCAGTTGAATTGTATGGTACCATAATTCCTTCTCTACCACAATACCTTACTGATTCCAACCCGGAACCAACGTATCAGCACTCACGACGCGTAATTCGCCTCGGTCAATAGAATGCCTAGATATTCAGATGATCTAGTCCTTACACCTTGAGGACATCTTGAGGACACCTTGAGGACACCTTGAGGACACCTTGAGGACACCTTGAGGACACCTTGAGGACACCTTGAGGACACCTTGAGGACACCTTGAGGACACCTTGAGGACACCTTGAGGACACCTGACCGAGTACTTGATTAGATCCACGGATCAGAGAAGAGGTAGCCTTTGGGGCTGGGTTAGTTCTGTATCGAAGTGCAGATATTTAATATGTAACATGAATGGTGTGATGAAGTCACAAGCACTCGTGATAGCATCCGAAAGGTCTCACGCTCTTCATTCAATCCAAAGGTCCACGATCGCGGTATTTATCGGTTGGCATGCCTGTAATGAGAACCGCGGCTATGGCCATGGCGGCGGAGTGGGTGGTAGAGAACAATATGCCAAGCTGCTCAAGATATTGTCTGTGGTGGTATGCAGGGATTAGTGTGCCAAGCTGCAATCGAGATGCCGCTGTATCTGGCGGCTGGCCTGGCCTACCTCCTACCTTAAGCTTCTTGCTCTAGATAAATCAATACAGAAATGCGCTTAAGCGTAGCTCTTTAATACTAGATGTACGGATCAATACGGGAATGATGGATTGTGTGTTGTACAACAAATTTGCGTCGAAATTTCACAGGCCCTGTTTAATTGGCGTTGGCATAGATCTATACGCGTCTGAAATTCTCTTCCATCTTCGTCCTGAATCTATTCAACGCTCGCACAACTCCATCTATATGTAAGGTACCTGCTATGCTACGGGTTCTCACATATACTGTGCAGGTTGACAACCTGTACCACAGCAGGTAGCCGCGTTCATCTGCCTGATTGCTGCCGCCGCTGCAACTGCCTACACACCGACAATTCGACAAACGACGAGGTAGCTCCGGTGCTGTATAGGATGATCTATTGAACAACACACCATTCTACTGACGACACGGCGTAATGCAGGACGGTTACTCACCGACGTTGCAAACACTCTCACACCTCTTTGTTGGCACACCTTATAACTACCTGACCTGACAGTTCAAAGTCTTGTCCCAGCGCCATCCCTCCTGTCCTTCACGGTGAACAGCACTTTCTTCTCCCAAAATGCTGATACCCGCTCCTGTCAGACTGCGCTACTGGTTCTATCCAATTGGGAACACTCCTGCAGTGAACTTGCTGAGAGACCGACCTCCTTCGGAAGGGTCAGCAACGAGAATTCTGTGCCTTGCTTGTGGCGACGTCAGGAATATCCTCTTCACACTGTCAACAGAGGCACCATCTGCAAATCGCTCGTATGAATGGGCCTTTTGCGACTCTGAGCCGGCCGTGCTGGCTCGGAATGTCTTTCTTCTCGCTTTTCTGGCAGCAAGGCCATCCAAGGGTAACGAGGCTTCAGAAGTGGACCACCTATGGGAGCTCTACTATCACGTATTCATTGGTTCCGATGCGAAGAAGATGCTCGCACGGCACGCGGCACACCTGATTGAGGCATCGAGATCAAGCAACGAGTGGAACAAGTCGCGTTACGGCGTGGCAATCAGGTTTTATAGCGAAAGTACCTTGCAAGAGATGCGACAGTACTGGCAGCACTATTTGGACGCCTGTACTGATGACAAAGAGCGCGAGATCAGGGACGCTGCGCAGGAAATGGTGAGACAGTACCGACTTGATGAGGGCCGCGTTTTTCCCGGTGGCACACGAGCCACAGGAGTACATGCCTTATCGTCTTCTCTGGTCATGAGTGCGGCCTTCCGTGCTTACTGGAAGACCGGCGTGGTTGCAGGGAACAGCAACGATTGTTCTGCCCTGAAGCACGATGGCGGCGGGCACGCCAACCCCCTGATGTACGTTTCATCAGCGCCATTCGGCCAGTTCGCGGTTCACTACGGCACAGATCCCCTCCATGGTTTTCATCTGGCTGAAGTGTTCGATGCGCCGGGAGGAGAACCAGACATGCTGCAACGATTAGCCAGAACCGCAAAGTCGCAATTTCGTGAATGGTGCGCAAGCTTTACAAAACACATTCGAATGGGAGGTTTGCGCATGTTCTTCCATTGTGGCGAGGCCGTTGGCATGTGCTACGAGCTCCAAAGTCAAGCAAAAGGTCCATGTCTCTTCGAGGTCCCGCCACATCTGCACACCTATTCACGTCCGTGGTCGAGCTCGTGCCTCGACCTCAGTCTGGGACGAGGCATGGACGCATGCTCCTCCTTCGACGTGATCGACACCTCCAACATAAGCGACCATGTTGGCATATTGAACTTGATACCTGCAATTCAACCTCTGTTGAACGATAGCGCCCTCTCAGTACTTTACACAGAGACTCTGCTGCTTGCTGCCGAAGAAGCCACTCGGTACCTTGACGAGCTCTTGCGAGTGGATGTGGTATCGTTTGGACTCGTCGCTGGCATCGCACCCACAGCGTCTCTTTTGGGAATTACGAGCGAACATTTCGGCTCCGAAGCCCTTCTGGGTCATTATGGACGTAACACAGGAGGCCAGTCCCAAATGCGTATGCGCATCTCGTGGAAGAAGCCTTCCGGAGGCGATTGCTTGGCAGCACCGGTTGTAGCGCCCCTGGTTCTCGCCGATGCAGATGATATGGCCTCTTTGCTCTTCCAATGGTATCTCAACATGTTCGCTGCATCGGAGGATATGAGTGCCCTGTGGTCTGTGTCTCGCAGAAGGGTCCACACTTCTCTGTCGCACGACCTGGGTCCTTACACGCGCACAACACTGATTGCTCTCATCGGTCTGGCTCGCAAGCATGTCCAAACAGACTGGTCGAGGTGCATTGGGCTGCTCATGAACAAGATCCAGGACGACAGAACACTAATGATAGGGAGTAACTCGTTGCAAGAACTCTCGATGCTGTTGCACATCGCGGGGATGTACGAGGTGACTGCTTTGAATATGCCTCCCAGGGCTGCGGCAATGACAATGTCGGCAACTGGGAACTCTTGCGAAACGGAGGCGTTGCGCAAATGGCCTGACATGCCCAGTGTGGTAGCTGTAGCACTAGTCGTGCCCAGGGACAGGCTACACGTGCTCACCTCAGCAGATCTCAACCGGGTCGGGACCCCTGGATTTCATCTCTCCGTCTATCAAGAGATGATGTTCGACAACAGCTTCCATTCCATTCATGCCTGCTTCGGTAAACTTGTCATCGATGAAGATAGCGAAACGAGTACCATAGAAGAGGATGCTCTGGGTTGGAGAGGACATTCAGATCTGATCGTCACTGGTCTTGTTTCCGCGTTCCAGTTCCTCATGGGAGAACAGAGCGAGACACGAGCCGCTCTTGTACTAAATACATGCGCCTCCAACGCCTACTTCATGCCCAGCCTGGGGCCCCATATGAGGCTCTTCACCACTTCCACCGACGATCCACAAAACTTCCGTATTCTGCCCACGCTTCCCGGAGTACGTCGGTCAGAGCAAGCAACTTTACTGCCTAAGCAATATGACTCTGGACGTGCTGAGCCAATAGTATCTGTCTCGCCAAGAGATGGGCGTCTCGACCTTCTGACGTTTCGGCAAGATTGTTCCAGCAATAGCGAGCGTGGCCATTTGCAAGATGGCTTGGACGTCCAGACCATTCAGGAGAGTCCATGCACGATCACCCTCAAGCTGGGGAAACAATGCCGAAGACTGTGCTTTCCGTTTCCTGTCGATGGATCACATAGCAGAACCAGGATCGCACGCAAGCAGCTCTGGGTGGAGGTTATTGTTCCGATATCCTATGCTGCGCGTCCGAATGGCTATGCATTGCGACCATTTCCTGTCGTGTTCGAAAAGGGCCAGTCTATGTCTTGGGGAATGGGTCGAATCAATCTCGCCGAGAGTCCGATTGTGGCCGCGGATATGTCGCTGGATACTTTGAGCGCCTTCTTAGGCATGACTCTCAGCGCAAAGGAGAAAGACTCCCGGGGAGCTGAATCTTCTCAGGGGTCGACTTTCTCCCGTTCGCTTTTCGACATGAAAGAATCACTGGCTCTTCTGTTCACGAGCTTTGCATGTAAGAATAGCAGCTCCGGTCGCAAATGGCAGGCATTCCGACTTGCTGTTGACAACGACTCGGACACGTTAATCTTCGCCAATGCTCTGCGACATGACCAAGACTCGGGCTCCATCTGCCTGGATGCCCATGTCGTCCCATTGACACCTCCCCGCGTCCAGAAACTGCATCGAGCCCTCACAAAAACCGCTTCCCAGATGCTGAGTATCAGACTCAGCGACCAGGAGGCAATTCTCTGGAAACACATCCTGCCGGCCTTGGTTGAGCGTTGTCGACATTCCTGGCAGCACCAGCCCACGTGTGAATACCACAAGAACAACATCAACATCAACTCCTCACCAGAAGCAGAAGCAGCAACAACAACAACAACAAAAACAACAACAACAACAACAACAACAACAAATTGTCCTCTCAGCATCCTCCACGGCCACTCACCCATCTGCTCCTGTGGCGAAGGCCAAAAAGAAGACCTTTCTCACTTTCCTCGTGAATTCTCCTCTCATGGTTTCGCGCAATTCGCCACGAGAATTGCGCTTACACCTCTCTCGGCACATCCCATGGTGGAGGCCATGGCGTTGAATCTGCTGCTGGGAGATTCGAAGTTGTCAGCATCATCAGCATCATCGTCATCGTCATCAACAGCAGAAAAACCGCGGCGGAAAGATGGAGAGAAAGAGAAGGATGGAGCGAAAGAGAAATGTGGCTGTTGTGGACGAGTCGCTGATCTCAAAGCATGTGCGGGATGTGGATTGGTGAAATATTGTAATAAAGACTGTCAGAGGCAGGATTGGAAGGGTCATAAAGTGGATTGTGGCAAGGGGAAGAAGAGTGTCAAGAAGGGTTGAAGTTGTTGTTGTTGGGGGAAGTAGAGTAGTAGTAATAGAGCTCTGGCGGAGGAGGTTGGGAAAGGAAAGATTCGTCATGGGGCAAGCGAAAGAATACTTCTCAGGCGGCGGCGCATATGTACTTAGGTTGCTCCCTACTTTCACTGAAAAGGGAGGACACGATGTACATGTGAAGCCTACATGGACTTACCTACTATCAAGCGCGATTCAATGATCAGACGTGATCAAACTTTTTTCGTAGTCTATGGTATGCTATGTCAAAAGGCTAAGCAACATCTGAGAGCCACTAGCATGAGCTTCCACCACCATCAGTGTTCCATGAGAGAGACTCATCTAAATGCAGATGAGAGCCCGCCGTCACACCATTGTGGGCACACTGGGGCACGACCATATTTATCCCTTGTAGACTCCACCACCATTGACAAGATGTCCTGGAGACATGCTGTACGGCGAAAATCCCCCCGGTTGACGAGGTGCAGCTGCAGCAGAATTGAAAGGCTGCCGCTGTATGTGTGACATCTTCTGGGAATCAAAATGCTCTCGAGTTGGTGGTGGCTTCGCAGGAAGCGATGAAGGAGTGCCCCATTTCGCAAGCAGACTTTGCGCTTGGACGGCATGGGCAGCGGGAGCCTGCATGGGCATTTGAATTTGGTATTGCTGACCAGAGCCAGGCTTGGCAGGCAGGGGAACGCTGGGCGATGTTTGTCGTGGAAATACGGGACCTTGTGGCAGAGGGTGCACGAGAGGCTGTCCCATTGCGCGAGGTGGGGCTAGATGCTGCTGGGGCTGGTGTGGGGACCCAAATGATGATGCCTGAGACTGTGCAGAAGCATGTCGGGCGAGTTGTACCGGCGAATGCGCTTGGAATGGCTGACGGAAGCCACCAGGCGTACTTGGTATACCTTGCGGAGTGACAGGACTGCCATTAGGCTGTCCTGGCACAAAGGTCTGGCTCTGTGGGTTGAAGTTCTTGCCCTTGTAGCTCCCCGGCAGTGGATGTTCATTCATATTGGCAGGTCGGCCTGGAAATGCTTGACTTGGTAGTTGACCAAATTGATAACCCTGTTCAGGCGAGGAGTTTGTCGGTGGAGGGAAGTTAGCCCCGTAACCATAGCCAGACGACGGGCTTTGCGCGGGACCCGGATACTGTTGTGTTTGTGGTGGCTGCTGCTGCTGCTGTTGCCAATTCTGCTGAGGTGAGAAGTATTGTTGACCATAATTCGATCCATAGCCTTGACCATGCGTCATATTGTGACTCTGCTGAGGTGGCATCTGAGATTGGACCGACATGCGTTGGAAGTCCGCAGACAAATCATATGGTCCTGTTTGACCCTGCGCCCATGCTTGAGTTGGATCGACGTTCTGGTATGGCTGCTGATTCCATTGCATATTGCCAGCCACTGACGCAATCGGTTGAGTGAATGGTCCAGTCTGTGACTGTTGTCCATATATGGCCTGGAACTGGTTTGCAGCTTGTTCGTTCACTTGGGGATAGGAATAAGCAGGCGCAGGAACACCATCCGACCCGTACGCGGTAAAGAAGTTACTGTACGCAGAACGAGCTTCAAATCCATCGTCGTCATCGGCTCGAGCTTTCTTCTTGTGCTTCTTTCCGGCAGCGGAGCTGGACCTTGAGTCTTGCTTCTCCTTGGGCGTCTCTGGGGATTCTAGAGGCTTTGCCGATCCCATGATGCGCAATCGTGCTGCCTCGTATCTGGCCTCTCGCTCCTCACGCGTCTTGGGACCCTTCTTCTTGTCGTCTCCACTCTCGCCGTCTGAGCCGTTTTTGGTACGCATTCCAGGGCCACTGGTAATAACAGGAGCATCTGGGTCGCCACGACGCAAGATCTTCATCGCAGGTACCATTGGCGGCGGCGTGCTCGCTGCAGTGGAAGGCGCAGTGATGCCCGTCAGAGGGGGAGGAATTCTGCAGTTGGGCGTTTTGTATAAACGGACCGCGGCGTTGGAGTCGTCAATGATGTGTCCAAGCATATAATAGTCTGCCATCTTGTGCGCAAGTAGTCGGTAGAAGGAGTGGCATTGCGGCAGGGTCAACGAGGACTCCTTAGCATCTTTCACAAAGTCAAGGACATCTTGTTCCAATTTCAGGACCCATACACGATCTTGCGGATGATCCAGCGCATCAAGCAATTTCTGATCGGGTCGGCACTCAAGTGTGGGGTTCGTGATACCCCTTCCGTGTGTGGCTGCAGGCACAGCACCAACTCCAGGACCGTGAGGGGGCACGTACAGGACACCTTTTGGTGCGATTCCATACGATGGTGGCGGTCCTCCTCGTATTGCCGAGATCTCCAAAAGCTGGTCCCGAAAAGCACGAGCGCCATCATCTGAGCCGCCTCGCGATGGCATGCCTGAGCCAGGCGCTGAGTACAAATCTTCATCCTCAACAGCTTTGACGCTGGCGCTATCGTCTGGGCGAAGCGACTCCTTCTCGTCCAATGCGTTGAATGTTGTGCCCGATGCGACGCTTTTACCATCCATGCTCAGTGGCTTGTTCGAGTCGCTCGAAGAAGCATCATCGGCGTGCGCAGGCGTGCAAGAGCCTTCCGAGGTCTGTCCTGTCGGCCGCAATGGCTGTTGATCTGCTAGCTGGACACGAACTTGTGGTCGATGGGCTGGATCGCAAGGTGAATCCTTGGCTTCTCGAGAAGCAAGTTGGACGAGCTTCTTCGGCTTGAGCATACTCTGGGGAAGAGCAACTCCGCTGGGAGGGGAGACAGTGATCCCGTCTCGCGGCGCAGAAGTTATGTCGTGTTTCTGTTTGGCGGAAGGGTTGTTGTGAGAATTCTGTTGAGGATTTGGTGGTTTAATTCCAGCCGCCGCAATCTACGCCCCAAGTTAGCCCGAAACTCCGATTTGTGAACGCGAACCTGAATCGCACCTTTGCGAAGGACAATTTCTCCTTCTTGATGTCGGCCGCGTTCGGCGCAGCAGAGGATGTCATGGTGCCAAACGTAGGGATTCCAGAAACAAGCGGGCGCTCAATTGGTGAACACAGAGTCCGAGAGCCGCTATTTCCTGAGTGTCGGCGAGCGCAGGGCTTGCCAAACGGTAAGTTCTGATGTGGTTGTGTATGTAGCAGATCTACCGAAACAGACTCTCAGGAAACTGGCGGCTCAAGGAAAATAGTTAAGTCCACAGCCAGGAGTCTGGACATTGTGCAGCGCGCACATGGAGTCTTTTCTCTTTGCTGATTCTTGACCGCTGAAGTCGGTGGGTATGGATTGTCGCTCGTCGCGCTCCAAGCTGTGTGGCGGTCGTCGTTCGGCGCGTGTCGTCGGCGCCGGCGTCGAGTCGTTCGTGTTTGCAAGACGCTGTGTGTGCGCGCGGTGATGTGAGGTGACAGGTGCGCTGTTGAAGCAAGATCAAATTCCAAGGTTTGGTGGCGGCTGCTTCCGTTAATTACATAAGCTTTCTCCGGCCCTTGGTCAGCACATCTAGATCCCCACAAGAGAGGCTTGACTTCCCGCCTCGTATGAACAACCAGGAGATTCCAGTCATCAGTCACGATCTGAACAACGCTGTATCGCAGAACCGGTGAATACATTCAATCGAGACTATGAATAGGTATCGCTTTGGCGGGCCTTCGAAGGCAACAGCGACGACATTGTGCCAGAAATGTCTGAAGAGAGGTAATGTATGCCGGATATTCACAACATCGACTGCTCATCCTGACAAGGACAGGGCACTATACATACGAGTGCACAAGCGCACAGCAAGATAGACCATACACTTCGCGCCCTTCAAGGAGTCAGCAGCTCTCAAATCCCAAATTGGCCCCCAAATTATCTGCGGTTTTGCCTCCCGTAGAACCTGCGAGCAAAAACAGTCCATCTAGGGCTCCAGTGGACCGGGATCACCCAGTGAATGGCAAGACTTCCAGGCCGACGAGCAGGCGTCGGAGGTCGAATTCGACCCATTCTCTGGATTCAGTATCCTCCTTTTCCACCAACAGATCGCGTTCAAGCTCTCGCACGCCGCCTCCTGCCTCAAGAGCACCGGGAGCAAGAAGAAACCGGTCTTTGAGCAGATCTCCCACTCGCTCTCCCGTCCGACGTACCATATCACCGCCAGTAGCTTCTACACGTCTCGGCAGGCGCAGGAGCGCGTCTCCGGATCAATATCGCCCATCGGCACGCAGCAAGTCTCCAGAACGAGTGCCGAAGGAAGCTTACACCGAGGCCAGATATCGACGTAGATCACGATCTCGCTCGCCATATCGAGGCGACAAAAGAAGGTCAAGTGGATCTGCGTCTGAAGGAAGAGATACGGCACCTGTCAATCGGTCCAGACCTGCCGCGCGGGAGCGAAGTCTGAGTCCCTATAGCCAGAGGCTTGCGATGACTAAAGCAATGAATGGCTGAGGAACCGTTTTTGTTCCAAGAAGCAGAGCAGAAATTGACTTGCAAGTGATCGCACTAGAAAGTATCGCGCAATCAATGACTAGTAGAACGGCTCAACGTTTGACCCACAATGCCTGCGAACGTCTTTTTGGCTTTCTGGAGATGCTGAAACGGTCGTAATTGGGACAATTGGCGCATGACCGTTGGATGGTCCCGCAGTTGGCAGTAATGTCTGCATGCCACGAGATAGTTGCCAATTCGACATGTTGCTGGATTGGGCTGTTTCACTTCCCGGACAACGAGCTTAAAATGATAAGGCATCAATCGGTCCACATGCCGAACGGGATGCAACAAGCAGAATCCAACACGCACGCGACACGACCGATGAGTTAGGTCTGTCTGGCAAGCAGCTAATCGTGATGCAAACTTTGCTACTGGTACTATGTCTACATTAATCGAATGCTGAAGAGCACTTCCTATATCAACACCAAGTCTCCCAAACAGCTCGATCATATGAAGATCTGCATGTAAGAGGCTGAAAACATCAATTGCGTTATCGCTACCACTTTCTCTTCTTGCATACGCTACCGCAGACAGTTCACATACTAGGCAGGTAGGAGGTACTGTAAGGTATGTTACACCCCGCTAATACCAAGAGTGCTCAGTGACAAGAGGACACCGCATGTGATTGTGTACTACCTACATCCCATCCCATCCCACATGTACACGCCCGGGCACGATCCTTGTGTACTATGTGCGATAAGATATCAAA
>Ga0065703_1000088_pt1 | contig 10233 bp, 7 predicted proteins | sample SwiRhicommunBV21_FD_59090 | JGI IMG/M metagenome (GOLD analysis project Ga0065703, IMG submission 59090) | Switchgrass rhizosphere microbial communities from Buena Vista Grasslands Wildlife Area, Michigan, USA - BV2.1 v1 | ecosystem: Host-associated > Plants > Roots > Rhizosphere > Soil ...
AACTTTGTAATCAACACTATATAAGTACCAAATGGTAAATAAAACCCCACCCACCCATTATTTTTTAATTTTATAAAGATGAAAAAATCATTTGCTTTCTTTATATTAAAAAGCAAACAAATCGAGATAAATTAGAAAAACTTAATAGATTTTTTATTTTATTCATGATATTTATTAACGCTGAATAAAAGCAATGACTAAGTAATTGTTGGTGAAACAAAATGCTATTCAGGGATGCTTCTTATTCAGCAAGTTACGAATATGTTTTACATGGTATGTATTTTGCTTAGGAAAAGCAGACATATTCGACAAACTTTTTTTACTTTCGTCACTTCATAAGGATATTTTCGATGTTGACTAAAACTGTTAAATCTTTAGGTTTAGCGATGGGCTTATTGGCCTGCTCTCTCCCACTTTACGCAAAAAACAATGTAGTTGTTGTTGCCACTGGCGGTACTATCGCAGGTGCTGGCGCAAATTCAACAAACAGTGCAACTTACACTGCTGCGAAAGTTCCAGTTGATGCCTTAATTAATGCAGTTCCACAAATCAAAGATTTGGCGAATGTAACTGGCATTCAGGCATTACAGGTCGCTTCTGAAAGTATTACTGACAAGGAATTATTACAAATTGCTCGTCAAGTAAATGAGCTGGTAAAAAAACCATCTGTTAATGGTGTTGTAATTACTCACGGTACAGATACTTTAGAAGAAACAGCATTTTTCCTAAATCTGGTTGTTCACACTGATAAACCGATTGTTATTGTTGGTTCAATGCGCCCTTCAACTGCTCTTTCAGCAGACGGCCCACTTAACCTTTATAGTGCAGTTGCTTTAGCAGCTTCTGATGATGCAAAAAATAAAGGCGTTATGGTTCTTATGAACGACTCTATTTTTGCTGCGCGTGATGTAACTAAAGGCATTAACATTCATACAAATGCTTTTGTTAGCCAATGGGGCGCTTTAGGTACATTAGTTGAAGGCAAGCCATACTGGTTCAGACAGTCTGTAAAACGTTTTACAAATGCTTCAGAATTTAATATTGAAAATATTAAAGGTGATGCACTTCCAATGGTACAGATCGTTTATGGCTCAGACTCTATGCTTCCAGATGCTTATGAAGCATATGCAAAAGCTGGCGCTAAAGCGATTATCCATGCGGGTACTGGTAACGGTTCAGTTGCGAACTATATCGTACCAACTTTACAAAATCTTCACGACAAGAACGGTATTCAAATTATCCGCTCATCACGTGTTCCACAAGGTTTTGTAGTGCGTGATGCAGAACAACCTGACTCTAAATATGGCTGGGTAGCAGCACATGATTTAAATCCTCAGAAAGCGCGTCTTCTTGCAGCATTAGCTCTTACCAAGACTACCGATGCTAAAGAAATTCAACGCATGTTCTGGCAGTACTAAGTTTTTCAACCAGCTCAAACCTTGGTGTTTGAGCTGGTCATATTTTATAAAAATAATGTCTTTTATATTAAAACTGTACAATAGATGTTCAACTCATTCTTCTTAAATAATAAAATCCTTAACAGTTTGCCAAAATATTAACCATTTCCTTTTAACTTTGCGTGTTAAACTATGCTTCGGTCGCATTAAGGATTGGTTTATGCAGTTTGTTCATCTAGGTATTTATACAGAATTTTCGATTACAGAGTCGATAGTTCGCATACCTGACTTGGTCAATGCTGCGGTTAAAGACCAAATGCCTGCGTTGGCATTAACTGATCTCTCTAACCTCCATGCGGCGGTAAAGTTTTATAATTCTTGTTTAAAAAAAGGAATTAAGCCGCTTTTAGGTAGCACAATTCGACTTGATGATGCTCAACATCGTGTCACTTTACTTGCAATGAGTGATGTTGGGTGGAAAAGTCTCACCGAAATCGTTTCACGCGGTTTTATTGAAGGACAACAGCTCAGTATTCCATGTGTACAAAAAGAATGGGTACTTGAACAGCATCAAGACATTATCGTTTTACTTGGCCAGCATAGTGATGTTGGTCAGATGCTTTGCTCATCTAACCCTCAAAAAGCTGCTCCCCTTTTAGAAGCATGGCTCGAAAAGTTTGGTAACCGTGTTTATCTTGCTTTAACACGCACTGACCGTCCCGGTGAAGAAGACTTTATTCAAGAAGCAGCTAAGCTTGCTGCACAATATAATGTTGGTGTAGTTGCACATAATGATGTGCACTTTGTAGAAAAAGAAGATTTCGAGGCACACGAAGCACGTGTTTGTATCGCTGATGGTTATGTATTAGCAGATAATCGCCGTCCACGGACTTATAGCCCTGAGCAACACTTTAAGACCTCAGATGAAATGATCGAATTGTTTTCCGATATTCCTAGTGCTATCGAGAACACCTATCATATTGCTAAACGCTGCAACGTTAAACTACAACTCGGTACTTACTTTTTACCTGACTATCCAATTCCAGATGGTTTTACCATCGACACTTATTTTGAACATTTATCAAAAGTAGGTTTGGAAGAACGCTTAAATTATCTTTACCCAGTTGAAAAACGTGGTGAAGATTGGGCAGAGATTCGTAAGCCTTACGATGAACGAATTGATTATGAAGTCGGTATTATCCTAAAAATGGGTTTCCCAGGATACTTCCTCATCGTCATGGACTTTATTCAATGGGCAAAAAATAATGGTGTTCCTGTAGGGCCAGGTCGTGGTTCAGGTGCGGGTTCTTTAGTCGCATATAGCTTAAAAATTACTGATCTTGATCCACTTCGTTACGATCTACTCTTCGAACGTTTCTTGAACCCTGAACGTGTATCGATGCCTGACTTTGACGTCGATTTCTGTATTGCTGGACGTGACCGCGTCATTGATTATGTATCGCGTACTTATGGTCGTGAAGCCGTTTCACAAATTGCAACTTTCGGAACCATGGCAGCAAAAGGTGCAATCCGTGACGTTGCGCGTGTATTAGGTAAATCTTACGGTTTAGCTGACCGTATTTCAAAAATGGTGCCTACCAAACCGCTCGGTGTGGACTTAGCCACTGCTATTGATATGGAACCTCAGCTTAAAGATATTGTGACCAACCCATCTAACCCAGATAACGACGATGCAAGCGAAATCTGGGAAATGGCATTAAAATTAGAAGGTGTAACTCGAAATACTGGTAAACATGCCGGTGGTGTAGTCATTGCACCAGGTAAAATTACCGATTTCTCGGCTGTACTTTGTGATGCAGATGGAACAAACCGTGTTGCTCAATATGATAAAGACGATGTAGAAGCAGCAGGTCTGGTCAAGTTCGACTTCTTGGGTTTACGTAACTTAACCGTTATCGAAGACGCGATCCAAAATATTAATAAAAACCGCGACAGTAATAATCAGCTCAATATCTTGCATGTTCCTCTAGACGACGCTAAAGCATATTCTGTCTTTGCCGATGCAAATACAACAGCGGTATTTCAGTTTGAATCCGTCGGCATGAAACGGATGCTTAAAGAAGCACGTCCAAGTAAATTCGAAGAAATTATTGCGTTCGTATCATTGTATCGTCCAGGTCCAATGGACCTTATTCCTGACTTTATTCACCGTATGCATGGTGGAGATTTTGAATATCTCCATCCCCTTCTTGAAGGTGTATTAGAGCCAACATACGGGATTATGGTTTATCAAGAACAGGTGATGCAGGCTGCACAGATCTGTGCAGGTTACACGTTAGGCGGCGCAGACTTATTACGCCGTGCAATGGGTAAAAAGAAACCTGAGGAAATGGTTAAGCAACGCCAAATTTTCCTAGAAGGTGCTGCTGAAAAAGGTATTGATGAAAGCACAGCCAACCATATCTTTGACTATATGGAAAAGTTTGCAGGCTATGGTTTTAACAAATCTCACGCCGCTGCTTATGCACTCGTTGCCTACCATACAGCATGGTTGAAAGCTCATTACCCTGCTGAGTTCATGGCAGCCGTAATGACATCGGAAATGCAAAACACAGACAGTGTCGTATTCTTGATTGATGACTGTCGAAATAATAATCTTGATGTCTTACCACCAATCGGTCAACATGTCGACTTATCACTTCCATGCGAGTAATGATAAAACGATTGTTTACGGTTTAGGTGCAATTAAAGGCGTCGGCGAACAAGCAATGCAGTCAGTTATTGACTCTCGTCGACAATATGGCCCTTATACAGATCTATTCGATTTTTGCCATCGTATTGATTTAAAGAAAATCAATAAGCGTACTCTTGAAGCTTTAATTCGTGCGGGTGCACTCGATTGCTTAGGTATTGAACGTGCAAGCTTAATGGCTCAATTGCCTGAAGCTGTTCAAGCTGCTGAACAAGCTCGAAGTAACCGTGAAAGCGGTATTATGGATTTATTTGGTGAAGTTGAAGAAGTTCAGCGTAAGCCAGCTAAACCTGTAAAACCGTGGAGCGATGAAGTTCGTCTAAAAGGCGAAAAAGATACGCTTGGTTTATATTTAACGGGTCATCCAATTGACGTTTACCGACAAGAACTCAAAGCATTTATTCCTGTAAAACTAAATGAAATTACTGCGACGCGTCGTGGTGTTACAACAGTTTATGCAGGTTTGGTCATTGATGTCGCAAACTTCCCGAACCGAGTTGTTATTGTACTTGATGATGGTACGGCACGTATTGAAGTCAGCTGTAACCATGAGCGCTTCCAACGTTTTAAAGATATCGTTCAAGTGGAACGTGTTGTAGTTTTCGAAGGCGAAATCTATGAGCGAGAAGGCTTTGATCGTCCAATGGGACGTTTAACCAAAGCTTTCACCTTAAATGAAATAAGACAAAAACGCGCTAACAGTATTCAAATTAAATTAACAGAAGAGTTCATGCAACCAACATTGGCAAAAGATCTGCAAAACATGATCTTGCCATTTTGTAATGTAGATATGCATCAACATATCGCTCTACAGTTACAGATTGATCAACCCTATGCTCAAGCCGAGCTTCTGTTTGGTCCGCAATGGAAAGTCGCTCCTCTAGATGAATTACTTGCTAAGCTCAGAGATTATTTTGGTAAAGATAATATTTATATTGAATATCAAGTAAAGTCGAAAGCGGCTAAAGCGGCAGACCCTGTTCGTCCACATGCTGTTGCCTCTCCTCCTGCGGGTATGTCTATGGACGATGCATTGGATTTATACCAAAGCGAAGTTTCTCAATATTCGTAATTTCTGGAAATCTTATGAGTTCGTTTGACCACACCACCGTGTCAAAACAATTAGCACAAGTGCGTATTGTCATGGTAAATACAACTTTGCCTGCCAATATTGGCAGTGCTTTACGTGCCATGAAAACAATGGGACTAATTAAATTAGTTCTCGTAGCACCCAAAACATATCCTCATCCAGATATACAAGCGCTTGCTGCCGGTGCCCAAGATTTATTTGAACACCTTGAGATTGTAGACACCTTAGAAGATGCGATTAAAGATTGCCATTTGGTTTTTGGAACAAGTGCACGTAGTCGTACCATTCCTTGGCCTTTACTTGATGTGCGACCTGCGGCTAAAGAAGCCATTAAAGCAACCACTCAAGGACAACAAATTGCGATTGTTTTTGGTCGTGAAGACCGTGGTTTAACTAACGAAGAATTAGCACTGGCAAATTACCATTTAACGATTCCTGTAAATCCAGACTATGGTGTACTAAATGTTGCGCAAGCGATTCAAGTCGTATGTTATGAGCTTCGCATGTCTGCTCTGGAACAAGACAACGTCGATCAGAATGTAGATGAAATGCCATTAGTGCAAGGCCAAAGTATGCAATGGGATGAACCTTTGGTTACTCAGCAACAAATGGAAGAGTTTTATCCTCATCTAGAAAAAATGCTGACTGAAATTGAATTTTTAGATCCAGAGAATCCACGTTTATTGCCTTTACGCTTGCGTCGTTTGTTTGGTCGTATACAATTAGATCGTATGGAATATCATTTACTTCGCGGTATTTTTAGTCGTGTACAAGCTCTGACAAGTGGTAAATGGAAAAAAGCATTATCTGACAAGGAGGATCAACCCAATGCTTAAGCAGCTTAAAGAAGATATAAAGGCTGTATTTGCGCGAGATCCTGCTGCCCGCAATACACTCGAAGTTCTTACGACTTATCCTGGCATTCATGCAATTATGATGCATCGTGTTGCACATGAATTATGGCAAAAAGATTGTAAAGGTGCAGCTCGCCTACTTTCTTCATTTAGCCGTTTTGCAACAGGAATTGAAATTCATCCGGGTGCTAAAATCGGTAAGCGTTTTTTTATTGATCATGGTATGGGTGTTGTGATTGGTGAAACTGCTGAAATTGGCGATGATGTTACGCTTTATCATGGTGTTACCTTAGGCGGTACAACATGGAAGACCGGCAAACGTCACCCAACTTTAGAAGATGGTGTGGTGGTTGGTGCTGGCGCGAAAATTTTGGGCCCATTTACGGTAGGTAAAGGTGCTAAAGTCGGTTCAAATGCTGTAGTGACTAAAGCTGTTCCTGCTGGTGTAACTGCTGTTGGAAACCCTGCTCGCTATATCTATAAAGATACCGACAAGAACCAAGATAAAGATGAAGAACGTCGCCGTGATTATGCACAAAGTATTGGTTTTGCCCCATATGCGACAACTGCTGATCAGTCAGACCCTATTTTAGAAGGTATGCGCGTTTTGCTTGATCGTATTCAGAACAATGAAACGCGTATGAATAATTTATGCCAGCGTTTATCCGAGCTAGATCCTAGCTTCAAAAAAGAAAGCCAAGATGAACAACCTTTTAGTGATGAAGAGCTAAAAATTCTTGAAGAAGTGCGTCGTGAGTGTGGCGCACAAAACAAGATATCAAAAACGTAATATTCTTGATTCATAATGTAACACGCTTACTCTTGCATGTCGGTTTAGCTTTTCCTAGACTTACCACTACCAAATCTGACTTTACTAAAATGAACGGAAGATCCTATGAATTTTAAGCCTTTGGCATATATCATCCTTGCGACCTCAAGTTTAACAGCTTGTACAATGGCACCTGTAAAACAACAAAAAATTGAGCCTTTTGTTTTCAAGGAACCAGAGCTTACTCCTCCTTTTTATGCACTAAATCCTTTTAACTATGATCAACCGCCAGCATTTGAAGTTGCGTTAAAAGAAGCTGCTGCACAGCCGGTAACGAAAATGGTGGTTAATCGTCAAGATGACCCAACCAAACAGCTTACTCTCGACACCAATAAACTGATTGTTCCGACTGTAAATAACACACAGCGTTCAATGAAATATGCAGTTTTAGCTGGCGAGAATGAAATTGACGTTACAAGCATTGATGACTTCTTACAGTTAGTGGAAGGTAAAGCTCGTCACTACCCACCTCGCTTTACTGACCGCCAAGAACGTAAAGGCTTCGAAAGTAAACTTAAAGAAGTAACACAGCAACTCGATACACTTGCTGCAAACCCAAATGCATCATTTGATATTTTACTTCGCGCTTTTAAAGCAAGTGTTCTTGCACGTAACCTTGATTTAGGTACTGCTCATACCACTAGATCTTTAGAATATGCTCAAAGACTTTTAAAAATTAATCCAGATGACGCGGAAGCAAACTTCTGGTTCGGTTTTGGCTTATCTGAAGGTGGTGGTCAACGCGAAGCGATTCCATATTTAGATAAAGCAATTAAAGGTAATGTTCAAGAAGCATATTTAGCTGCTGCAAATAACTATATTGCGATGGAGCAAAAGAAAAATGCGATCCAGACGCTTAAGAATTATAAAGTTAAATATCCAGATGAGTCGGAAATTGCTGATCGTTTAATTCAAGAAATTGAAAAACAAGGTCGTTGGAATGTATGGCAAGTTTTAACTAACCCTGCAATGTCTGCCACTACTCCTAGCACAACACCTAAAAAATAAGCGTAATTAGATAAAAAAGGGCTGTTTTGACAGCCCTTTTTTTATTTGATCATTTGAAAAATATTTTAAAATTTGTATGATCTACCTACCATTGAGCCACTAAATTTTGACCATAATGTTTTCAATAAAAAGAAGCAAAACAGTATTGACGGTCATACTACTCGGTTCAATTCTGAGTGGTTGTCAGGTCGTTAATGTTAAACAGCAAGCTTTGAATGTAACTATTGCAAATGAACGTAATAGTATTCTTACGCAAGATAAACTCAGCGAAGCAAGTCTGAATGTTTTATCAATGTCTGGTCAGGAAGCTAAAGTTTGTACTGACACACCTGACACCTGTGTAAATCAACTCAAAAATTTACCTCAAATTTTAGATGAACAGTTCTTATCAGCTGCAAGTGAAATGTATCTGGCAAAAGCAATGGCTTTGTCAGATTCATCTAATTGTAAAATTAGTAGATTTACTAAACATAAGTCTGAAGAAGAACAAACGAATATTCAAAGTAAATATGATGATTGCTTAGAGCAGCAATTGAATTTACTGGATAAAAGTATTCGTTATAGTTACGCCTATTTGTTTTCCACAAAGCGCCAGCCTACTGACCGTATTTTTGATAATAGACAAGTTCAAATTCGGGACTTTTATAATCAAGCCATCGCAAAAATGGTGAGTGTTTATGATTTACGCTACCCTAAAAAAAAATGGTGTTGAACCTCAAATACATATTGGTAAAAGTGTCTATTCGATTGATTTCGAATTTCATCAGCAGCTTGCTGGGCAAAAATTAGAAAAGTTAATTTCTAGTTATAATTTAAATTTTTCAGGGTTAAGAACCATTAACCGTCGCGATGGTTTTGGATCTGAATTTGTAGCAGTTTTTCCGAGTTCAGGAAAAGAAGATATTAATGAGTATATTTTAGACCCGCTTAAATACAATTATAAAAATGGTGTTAACCCGAATATTCATCATGCACGTTATTTGGCTGCAACTATTGTAGCTGAACCAAAACATGCGACCACTGTTGAAGAAATTATTAATAATCCTGAATTCGTGATTCGGGTTTACGATCCATACCGAACCGATAATATTAGTGTAGCAGGAAAACAATATCCTCTAGCGGCCAACTTTTCCGCGCCTTACGGACTATGGTTAGCTGAGAATAATTTAGGTGTCGCGGCTTATTTAAGTCTGATTGATCGTGATCAGCACTTAACCATGCCACACCTATATATGCTTGAACCATACAACCCAAATAAGAAAATTATTGTATTAGTCCATGGGCTCGCAAGTAGTCCTGAGGCATGGATTGCTTTGACTAATGATGTTATGGGTGACACGGTTTTAAGAGATAATTATCAAGTTTGGCAAGTTTTCTATTCGACTAATATGCCGATTCTGGAAAGCCGTTTCCAAACTTATGCCCTTCTTAAGCAAGCTTTTGGTTCCTTGAACCCTAATGATCCTGCTGCACATGATGCCGTACTGGTTGGACATAGTATGGGAGGTATTATTAGCCGTTTACTGGTAAGTGATGGAGATATTACCAAGCCTGCTTTAGAGCTAATGACAACACGTCAGCAAAACCGCTTTAAGAAACATCCAATGGTTACTGAACGATTGCAAATGCATTCAATCAATAATTTTGATCGTGCAATTTTCTTGGCTTCCCCTCATCGAGGTACAGATTATGCAGATCGCTGGTTTACATTAGCAGCGCGTAAAGTTATTCGCCTACCTGGTGCTTTTTTATCAGCTGTAGCAACCTCACTTACAACCGAAAATTTAGATGTTAAAGATTTCTTGAGTAATATTGATAGTGGTTTGATTCAAAATGGTCCAAGCGATTTGAGTCATCAGTCCAAATTTATGGAGCTTACAGAAAATATTAATCCTCATAAAGGCTTGGTTTTTCACTCAATTATGGGAAATATTACCAAGAGCGATGATCCAAATGTCATTACTGATGGTATTGTCCCTTATAAGAGTGCTCACTTAGAGGGTGCCAAATCTGAGAAGGTTCTTCCAGGTGGACATTCAATTCAGTTAACACCGCAAGCCGTTTTAGAACTGCGTCGTATTTTACGAGAGCATTTAGTCGAACATGGTTTATATAAACCATAAAATAAAAAGAGCCAAAGGATAACCTTTGGCTCTTTTGTTTCTGGATCTAAATTTTACTGCCCCGAACGGATGATGTAATCAAACGCAGAGAGCGATGCTTTAGCGCCTTCACCTGTTGCAATAATGATTTGTTTGTAAGGCACAGTTGTACAGTCACCCGCAGCAAACACACCCTTTACATTAGTCTCGTTGCGGTCATTTACAATGATCTCGCCACGG
>Ga0065703_1000362_pt1 | contig 10199 bp, 6 predicted proteins | sample SwiRhicommunBV21_FD_59090 | JGI IMG/M metagenome (GOLD analysis project Ga0065703, IMG submission 59090) | Switchgrass rhizosphere microbial communities from Buena Vista Grasslands Wildlife Area, Michigan, USA - BV2.1 v1 | ecosystem: Host-associated > Plants > Roots > Rhizosphere > Soil ...
AACCGCCAGCGAATTGGGTCGTGAGTGGTATGGGTTCGTGCATTACGCCAGAAACGGTCTAGATTCCACTTTGACAAGGTTGAACTTGCCCCGAGTAATCCAAAAATTTCACTCGAAATTTTTAAAGATGCATGATCAGACTGACTTCGTGTAGCAGCAACCGATAAAATCAGTTCGGTTTGTAAGTCTTCATCTTCTACATTTGCCAAATGCTGTTCAAAAATCTGTGCCGAACGATCCAATAATGCTTCAGCCGAACGGACCAAAACAGCAAACTCACCAATTTGTTTAATGATATGAGATTCATGTGTAGGTGAATCGACTCCACTTTCCACCCAAGGACGAGCATGATCTTGTAAATAATCAATCCCGCCTTGTAACGCACCTTTGGCAATTCCTGTGTCCATTGCAGCGTGTAAAATTTGAGGCCAAGTGAGACCCGTACGTAAAACCGTGCCTAAACCACCTGTATTTCGCTTGGCAACATAACGTTCATCAACAACCACATCTTTAAAATTAACAGTGCCACTGACGCTATTATTTTGTCCCATCGCATCCCAGTCATCAAGCAACTCTACTCCCTGCGTATCTCGATGAATTAAAATCGAGACTGGTCCATCATCACTACCAGCAAATAAAGAAATCCATTCTGCGAGTAAAGAACCAGTAGAATAAAACTTACTGCCGTTTAGAATTAATTGTCCTTCCGCATTTCGTTCTACGCGTGTTTTATGCTGAAACTTATCTTTGCCCCCCACTTCTGCAAGTGCATTGCCCAAACGTTTTCCACTTAATACATCGGCAAGTAATTGATCACGAATTTCATCGTCATAGCCCGTTAAAATTCCTCGAAACATGGTGAAGTGAATCTGCAATAACTGACCTACACCACCATCGGCGGATGAAATAATTTTCACCACATTGACCAACGTTGAAATATTGGCGCCTAAGCCCCCAAATTGCTTGGGTACAATAATCGCGGTTAAACCAGCTTCTGAAATTAAGCGAGCCTGATCATAAGGCACCGTTTTGTTATAACTCGGGTCTCGAGCAAATTGATTCAGTTGATTTGCCACCTCTTTTGCAATATCAAGTGCTTCTTGCTCGCTTTGAATATGTCTTACGCTACCTAATTCTAAAAAATTACGTTGGTTAATATCGTTCATTTTTAACTCCGAAAAATCTGTTCTTTTTTATGCGCAAACTTCAAGCACGTTGTTTTTAAACAAGCTCGGTGCATGTGTAAGCAAAGTTTTGGTATATGTATGTTGAGGATGGCTAAGCACTTGGTCTGTTTCGCCGTATTCAACAATATGTCCATTTTTTAATACGGCGACCCGATCGGCGATTGCACGAACAACCCCTAGGTTATGAGTCACAAATAATAAGGTCACACCTTGCTGCTGGAGATCTTGTAGCAGTTTCAAGATGGATGCCTGAACGGAAACATCTAAAGCAGATGTAATCTCATCACAAATCAAAACATCAGGTTGGCACAGCAAAGCTCGTGCTATAGCCACACGTTGTCGTTCTCCACCAGATAAATCTCTTGGATAGAGTTCCTGAACTTGTAAAGGCAAAGAGACTTGTTTAAGTACCTGTGTGACTTTTTCTATGGCTTCTTGTCGAGATGCTCCAAAGAAATGCTGCACAACCTTAACTAATGTCTGACCAATCGTATGTGCTGGATTCAAGGCCTTATAAGGGTTTTGAAAGATATATTGCAGTTTATGTCGCTGCTGCAAATGACGCTGTTGCCCGCGCAATGACAAGATCTCGTTGGCTAATGTAATTTGGCCGTCTGCATTTTCATTCAACCCAGCAATAACACGGGATAACGTGGTTTTACCCGACCCCGATTCGCCGACCAATGCTAAACATTCGCCTTTTTTTAATTGAAATGAGATATCAAAAAGTGCCTGTTGCTGCCCATACCAAGCATTAATATGTTCAACTTTTAACAACGCTTCTCGGTCAGTTTCTCGTTCAATAACCGGATGATCAATCTCTTTAAAATTAATCACACCGACTTCATCCGAATGGTGACAAGCAACAAAATGCGGATCAAACTCATATTTTAATTGAGTTAATTCAGGTTGTTTTTGGCGACATATGTCGGTAGCGAAAGTACAACGTGCAGCAAATGCACACCCTGCTGGGCGCTCATTTGGTGACGGCGCGTGTCCTTCAATCGGAGATAAATACTTACGAATGGCCACATCGGGAATGGCGTTAAGTAGACCTTGCGTATAAGGATGTTTTGGCGTTTCAAATAATTGAGTTAATACAGCATCTTCAGCAATTTGCCCCGAATACAGCACAATCCCCCGATCTGCAATATCTTTCACCACCGTTAAATCATGCGATACATAAATAGCGGCAACGTTATATTCGCGGCATAATTTACGAATGATATTCAGCACCAAAGTCTGTGTCGTTACATCTAATGCAGTGGTTGGCTCATCCAAAACAATTAAACGTGGCTGTAGCAAGAATGCCAAGGCCAATAAAATTCGTTGTTGTTGACCACCAGAAAGCTGATGAGGATAACGCTTTAGAAAAACATCATCATGTGGCAAACCCACTTCATCTAAAATTTTGGCAACCTTCCGATATCTTTCAGCACTAGATAACTGTGATTGATGGACTTCTAATAATTCAAATAAATGTTGCCCAATACTTAATGCTGGGTTAAGCGCTGTTCCAGGATCTTGGGCAACATGAGTAATTTTATGGCCACGAACCTGACGTAAAGCATGATCATCAAGACTGAGAATATTTTGATCATCTAGTCCAATAATCCCTTGAATAATTTTGGCACCATGCCGTGCATAGCCCAATAAGGCGCTTGATAATGTCGTTTTACCCGAACCACTTTCTCCGACCAGCCCTAGAACCTCACCTTCTTTTAAGCTAAATGAAATATTAGAAACGATGTGATTGCCTGTGTTTACCAATGCAACTGTTAAATCTGTTACGGTCAAGACTGTATTTTTAAATGTATCTGCCATGCTTATTTTTCCTCAATCCGAGCTGCTGCACGTCCAACACCCTCAGCCAATACATTCGTTCCGAGCGCAAACAAAGCAATTAAAATGACAGGAGCAAACACGGCCCACGGTTGAACTAATAAACCAGCGCGATTTTCATTAATCATGAGTCCCCAGTCTGCTGCTGGAGGTGCCACGCCATAACCCAGAAAAGCCAAACCCGATAACATGCCCACCGCCCAAGTCAGCATCACCCCCAGATGAATTAATAACGGCGTCAACATATTGGGTAAGATTTCACGAAATAAAATATAGGTTTTTGAGTAACCTAGAATTCGGGCAGCTTCGATATATTCCTGTTCCACTAGGTTAAGTGCAACGCTTCGCGCAAGACGTATAACTCCGGGAATAAAAGCAATTGAAACCGTTAAAACAATCAACCAAGGTTGCCGACCTAACATCGAAACAATAAGTAAGACTAAAATGAGATCTGGAAAGGCCATAAACACATCAGTCAGCCAAGTTACAAACTGATCAATCTTGTTTCGGGCAAAAGCAGCGAATATGCCTAAACTAGAACCAATAATTAATGCAACTAAACTAGCAGCCAGTGTCATCCAAATAATAGAAGCACCTCCAGCAAGTACACGAGACCAAACATCATGACCAATATAGTCATAACCTAAAAATGAACGTCCTTCAGGTGAACCATAAGTCATGCCGACCAAAGCAGTAGGCTCAAATGGAACAAATAACGGTCCAACCAGTGCAAAAATCAAAACCAAAGCAGTGACTACAAATCCAAAACGTACTTGTCTTTCACGAATTAATGTTTGAAAAAAGTTTCTTTGGTACCAATGAAGTGAGCTCATTTCCCACCTCCTTGCTGAATATTCTTTAAAGCATTGCGACGGTCGACAGGTTTTACCGTAATTGGTCGGCCAGATTTCCATAAACGTAATGCCTGACGTCGGCCTGGCGAACGTGCTTTATGTCTTTTTGCAGTTCGTATTTTTGGTGTGAGTAAAGTCGTGATTAAATCTGCAATTAAATTAACCACTACCACACAAATGGTGAGCAATAAAACAATCGCTTGAATGGTCGGAATATCCCTCATTTCGATTGCTGCATTGAGCGCATTACCAATACCGGGATAACTGAAAACCACCTCAATAATTAAAGCTCCACTTAGCAAAACTCGTATGGTCAATGCTGTACCCTGCACCACAGGCACTAAGGCATTCGGTAAAACATGTTTCCAGATGATCCGTCGCTCAGGAATACCACGCAGTCGTGCAGAGGTCACATATTCCGACTCTAACGCATCAATCATAGAACCACGCACTAAACGCATCAGATATGGAATGAGTGATAAAGCTAAAGTTAAAATTGGTAAAATTAAAAACTCTAATTGGCTATAAGGCGACTCATTGGGAATCAGCAACGATGCTGCTGGTAATACGTGGAAAACTGACGTTGAAAAAAACATCATTAACCAAATCGCAATCACAAACCCCGGCACTGCTTTAAACAGAATCGAACTGGAGACAATAATCCGATCTAACTTGCTGTCACGGCGGAGCGATAGCCACACACCCAGCACGACTGAAAGCGGTACAGTAATGACAATAACGAGGCTCGTGAGTGCAACTGTATTACCAAAATAATTCTGAATAATTTGTAAAACAGGTACATTGGAGTCAATCGAGCGCCCAAAATCACCTTGTAATAATTGACTTAACCAATGCCAGTATTGAACCAATATCGGATCATTCAAGCCTAATTGTTCACGAAGTATTTGAACCGTGGCTTCAGGTGCTTCTGGACCTAAAATGACGCGAGCCGGATCCGATGGAAGTGCCTGTGTAGCAATAAACACAATGAGGCTAATAACAAAAACAACCAATGCACCTGATACCAAACGTGTGAAAAACCAAGGTAACCACGCCGGAAATTCAAATGACTTGGCAATTGTCGGATGTTGAATTGATGCCTCTATTTTGCTGGATTGAATTGTCATATCGGTTACCCTCTACGCCAAAATTCATCTGTACGCCACGCAGCAAAGCCAGTGCGATCAGGCGTTACACCACCAATTTGGCTCGAATGTGCATCGAGTACATTATTAAAGCCCCAAATGAGTAAACCTCCTTGCTCATGCTGAATATGCTGTGCTTCATGAACAAGAACTTTGCGTTTTTCCAAATCAGGTTGTTGCAATGCCGCATGCACTAGTTCGGTAAAGCGCTCGTTCTTAAAACGAGTTTTATTATTTGCTGCACCCGGCCCATCAATTTGCAAGACTGTTAATAAGAAAGGACGTGAAACGTTCGAGCCTGTACTAAATGCCCAATCTTGTTTTACAGCATCAGCAAAGGTAGCAGCTTCAACCTGTTTAACATTAACGATGACTCCAGCCTGAGCAGCATGCTGAGCAAAAACCAATGCCGCATTGCTATCTGGGCCTGTATATAAATCGATAGTTAAATTGTTATTAAAACCAGCTTCTTTGAGTAAAGCTTTAGCTTTATTTAAATCTTGCTTACGCTGAGCAATGCTATGGTCATATACAGGATCACTAAACGAATAAAGGTCATTTGCAACTCGCCCCTGACCAGCCAAAGCGCGTTTCACCAAATCGTCTCGATTGGCAATCAATCTAAAAGCTTGTCGCACTCGTAGGTCATTGAACGGTGCTTTAGACGTATTCATATCAAATGATTGCCAAGCATCTGTTTCAGATGAAACTAGATTCAATCGTTTATTGGCTTGAATTAAAGCAATGTGCTCCGCACTTACACCAGACGCAATATCAATTTGGCCTGATTGCAAGGCAGCAAGACGCCCTGTCTGATCTTTAAAATCAATGATTTCTATTGCATCGGCGTAAGGCTGGTTTTCTTTCCAGTAATTTTCAAAACGAACAAAGCGTGAACGCTGGCCGGGTGTAAAACTTTCCAGCTTAAAGGGGCCAGCCCCGACTACATTTTTAACTGGGTCATAATCTGTAGGAACTATGCCTCCCCAGCTCATCCATGCTTCTGGTAAAGCAACCAATCCCTTTCCTTGAGAAAAAGGAATTTCAACAGTGTATTCATCGCGTTTTTTAATTGCATCTCTTTGCAAAGAATAAAGATAGGCTGCAAATGGAGAAGCGAGCTTGGGGTCGGTTAAACGGCGTAAAGAGAAAATAACATCATCGGCAGTAATGGTTTTACCGTGGTGAAATTCAAGTCCTTTTTTTAAGCGAATGGTCCATTTCGTTCCGTCATTATTGGGTTCAGCAAATTCAGCAAGGGCGAGTTTTGGCTGAATATCTCTGCCCCATTCCCATAACTTTGCATATAAAGGCCAGCCTCTAAACGCACTGGACATACCAATAGGTTTATGTGCATCTAAATTGCCAGCTTGATTACCATTGATCACCCCAATTTTGATAACGCCACCTTTTTTCGGCGTATTATTTTGGGTTGTACCAGCAGTAGCACTCTCAGACGATGAATCTGGTTTAGAGCACCCGATAAGGCTGATTGCAGCAAAAGCGCCAACACCTAATCCAGTCTGTTTAATCAGTTCTCTACGTGTAATTTTATTCATGCCTTCTCCCTTAAACCACGACTTCTTGATTCAAAAGGGAATCAATGGATGAACTTTTATTGAGCTTAGGTAACTCAAAACCGTGATCGAGTTCCAATAATGGAAACAATAAATCTGCTACCCGATAGGCTTCCCCAATTAAAGGGAAACCAGACAAGATAAAGGCTGATACACCATAGCTTTCGTATTCTTTAATTCGTTTGGCAATATTTTCAGCACTACCCACCAAGGCAGTCCCCGCGGCTGGGTTTAAAATATCGAAACCAAATAAAGATGGCCCAGTCCAAACATTAGGATAAATTTCAAAATCTTTAGCTTGAGGTAAAATACCTCGACGTAATTGTTCTAAATTTTTTTGAATAGATGGATTGTTACTTTGATAATTCTCAAAAGTTTCATTTGGAGGAAGCTGTCTTTTAACAGCTTCGATTGCATAATTTACATCAATCTTGTCAAGTAACGACTGAGCATATTGCCAAGCTTCTTCTTCTGTTTCCCGCACAATAATTTGTAATCGAGTGCCAAATTCTAAAGTTCGGCCAATTTTTGCAGCCTCAGCCGCAACCTTGCTAAACTTTTCTCCAAGTAATGGCGGCGTATTCGCAAAACTTAAATACACATCTAGTAATTCAACAGAGTGCTGAATACCTTTGGCAGAAGTTCCAGCTCCCCACAAAGGAACACCCTGTTTTTGAGTGGGGCCACGCCATTTTGACATTGGAGATCCACCTTCTAAGCGTGGGGCAATTTGAATAAACTCCCCTTCAAACCCAGATGTATCACCTACATAGTTTTGCTGAAATGCAGTCCAGTATTCTTTACTAAAGTCATAACGCTCATCATGAGTATAGTGAATACCTAAAGCTGCCAAACCTTTATCATTTCCATTAACGACATTAAATAGCAAACGCCCTTTAGAAAATGCGTCAAAAGTTTGAGCATATTTTGCCAAAACTGCTGGCTGGACTTCTCCGGGATGTTGGGCAACCAGAAACTTTAAACGTTCAGTAAATGGAATTAAACTTGCAGCAACAGCAAGTGTTTCATACTCACTTGTACCCATGAGTGAACCGTAAAAACCAAGTCGATCTGCGGTAATCGCAATCTGTTGCAAGTGTTCATAATCGGTATCCCACCGCCCAGATTCCAACCAAGGATATGGCCCATCTGGAGACGTGAGATACCATAAAAGTTTTACAGCCATAATATTCTCGATCTTTATTTTTTAAATCTTTATCTAATTCAGAGGAAGTAAGCCCAGAGATTTTGCTTTTTCAGTCAATCCGCTCATTTTCCATTGCTGATGTAAAACCCCTTGCCCGTATTCTCGGCTGCCACCGACTAATTCAGCCAACAGCTGAATTTGAGCACCTTCTTCAAGCAATAAAATAAATTCAGCAGTTTCCTGTAGCCCTTGGCGTCCCCATACAGTCGCTCCGCCATTGGCCTCTAAGATGGCCCGATGTTCAATATCAATTTTGAGTTGATCTAAAATGAAATCGACTTCTGCCTGACGGCGGTCAATGTAAATCGGCAACTCTTTAAACAAATGGAAACGCTGCACAGGCACATAACGGATCGGTAAAGTACGATGGGTTTGAGCCCAAGCACCTAAATTCGGCGCGTGTACATGAGATATTGTGGTGACATCTGCATGTTCTTTAAAAAGCTTGTTATAGCGCCCACCCGCACTTTTTCTCCCCAATAAAACTTCACCATCAATTGTCTCCACAAGCACTTTGCTTTTTTTATCTTTAGACCAAGGCCCGGCATAATTAAAAGTAATTAAGGTATTTTCCGGCCCACGTTCAACAAAATTAACGGTTCCATTTGCTGTGATTGTTCCTGTTTCACGGAACACTTCAAAAGCAAATTCAGCTTTTTCTCGGTTCAATTCNATAAAGTCATTGAGTTCACGAGACAATGGCGTTTGAGTAAGTGTTGTCATGATCAAATCCTCTTAAAATTTTTTATTTTTGACGGCGCTTTAAAACTTCGAGCAAAGGACGATGATCAACCCATGTATCAATATCGACATCTCGCTCTAAGAAGCCATGCAACCAAAGGAAATCTTTTTGTTGTCTTAAAAGTTCTAAACGCTCTTCATTTAATGATGGATGTAAAGACTTATGAAAATTATTTCGATAGGCTGTCGCAACACTCTCTGCCCCTGCAATCGTTTCATCTTCAAGAATCACCAACACTTCATCTAAATGATCTTGTGCCCAATCCGCCGTATCAAATAACTCTTCAAGAAAATCAACGACAACATCAAAGTGATCTTCTAATAAATCTTCATGGACTGTGATTGGACGAGGCGTTCCGTTATTTACACGAGAAGTCACATCTTCAAATTTATCTAAATCAATCCCAACTTTAAGGCCGCGTTTAGTTGCAGCTTCAACAGCAGAAGCTCCTTTTACATAAACGGCGTCAACTTCACCTGTGATTAATGCATCAAGGCCTGACCAATACGTACTCGCATCACGATTCTCTTTAGGCCCTGCACGCTCAGGTACTTCAATAAAATTGACATCTCGGAAAGTGAGGTTGGCAAGTTGTAACGCGCCACGAATACCTTGCAATGACATGGCTCTAAAAATACTACCAGCACGTTTGTCGGCATATTCTGGTAACGCTACTTTCACATTTTTTAGGTGTTCTGGCTGGCTAATGTTTGAATCAGGTCGAACAATAATGACTTGCCACTCATCAATCCAAGTCAATCCAATGAGTCGGCTTGGCGCACCTTCTGAACGTGCTGCTAATGCAGGTACATTTCCACCTTCTCGGAATAAGGCGGGTAATTGATGATCAAAATGATGAACCGACAAACCCTTACGCGCATCTTGCAATACAGCAACATCAATGCCGTGCTTTTCAAATTTTTTAACCAGAGTGCCGCGCTTTAAGGAAATACCTGTTGCTGTGGGTACAGGACATCGAGTAACCCAAATTTCAGACAGGATGTTTTTTACAAATTCTTTAGAATTTTCTTTTTTATCTACTACAAGTGACATACGGATTCCTTAGGATAATTCCACTTTCATCAGTCACATTGAGCAGCTTTTATGCCAATTTAATTTGTTTTTTATTTTCAATAATTTATGCAAAAACATTGGGGTTGGAAATGTTTATATTTCATCATTTTTCAATGTCAGTGTTGTTTTATCAACACTTACCTCCGACAGATACAACTTACAAAATGCAGAATCATGCAATCAGCCACCCTAGAACTCGTTCTGTTTGAAAGTTGAGTATTTATTGCTGGAGTAGAGCTGAGTCTACAGATGGTATCTTCTGTATTAGATCTTGTAGATAATGCTCTAGTTACTTTCTTAAGATATTTTTTTCTAGAATAAATTTTTCAACAATCAAATAATATTTATAAAACTCAATTAAAAGATAATTTTCATCAAGTTTAAATATTACTATGTTTTCTATAATTCATATTTCTACTTTATATAATTTGATCTTGAAAAGATCGTACACGTTTAAATTGTAGCAAAAACTTTTAAAAAGTTTGAAAAACCAAAATTATCTTTTGTGCCTCAATATGTTTAAAATGTGTGATGAATTTCAACTTATTGGTGGTGTGATAATTGTATTTAA
>Ga0065703_1010097_pt1 | contig 10175 bp, 9 predicted proteins | sample SwiRhicommunBV21_FD_59090 | JGI IMG/M metagenome (GOLD analysis project Ga0065703, IMG submission 59090) | Switchgrass rhizosphere microbial communities from Buena Vista Grasslands Wildlife Area, Michigan, USA - BV2.1 v1 | ecosystem: Host-associated > Plants > Roots > Rhizosphere > Soil ...
ACAGCGGCTTTAGTGGGTCCGCAGATGGAAGCCAGCTTGTTTCTTCCTCCGAGCTTTACATTCCAGCTCCGCCCTGCGCAACCCGACAGGAAGCTCATCTGTACCACATCGGCACACGAAATTATTTTGCCCATCTGGTCAAGGCCCCGTTGGTGGGCGAGACGTTGGGTATCGCCATTACGGAGCTCTGGAAACGAATACACCTATGGCAAGCAAGCGAGGTCGCTCAATATGACTTGCGAGAATATCTGCAAGAGCAAGGATACTTGAGCTACGTGGAAAACCCTGGGTATGCACTGGCATCGTTGTACTTTGCAGAGCGGACTCGAGATAAGGATACATGGTCGGACGCCTTTGTACATTGCGTAGGCATGCACGATCGGCTTGAGGGGAGTGAGGAATATGCACCTTTGAGCGACGAATCCAAAATCCTGCTGGCACACGCCGCGAATGACATGAAGTCGCACATCTCTCAGGTAACGAAGAATCTAGGCACCTTCCTCGAGGACGACCTTGGCCCGGAGAATCTCGGCTTGACTAGATATCTACGAAACCATCTTGACCGATTTCGAAGCACGCTTCACAGCTTCTATGTCCAGGAGATCAATGGCTACTTCCCTCCGGACGAATCAGACCCATGGGGTAAGAAGTTGTGGCATGGTATGCACAGAGACTTCCAGTGTCTGTACCTGTACCTGGCAGACGCCAAGTCGTTGGTCGATCATGCGAGCAACCTCGGAGCTCAAGGCGGTATTTGCGTCACGCAGACTTTGAATGCATTTGACGAACGTCACGACTTCGAGCCTCTTGTGTACACTCTCCCGCTTTTACCAGAAGTCAAGGCACGACCAGAGCCGCCAGGTCCGGAAAAGAGGAGGAATTTGGGATCGATGCGCATAGCTCGTGCAGGCACCATTGGATCTTACAAGCCGACACCAGGACAGGCGTTGGCAAACGCAACAAACAGCGACGATCCTAACATAACAGGAAATCGCTTGGTCCAGGAGTACAGGCGTTTTGAGAACACGAAAATGGAGGAGAAGACCACGATTACTGAAGCTCGTAAAGTTCGATGGCTTTTGGTTTACCAGGCTCTACAGATGCTCAACAGCATTGCACAAGCACCAGCTGAGGTCCGAAACGCGACAGGTTTATCTTATCCTCTTTGTATCCTGGATCCAGCATGTCCGACTTGGATGGCGGAGGAGCTGACGTGGCAAATGCAAGATGAACTTGCTGCGCACGATGCCGGAGCATTCGAAACAGTACACGAGTCATTGGAAGACGACAGGATATCCATCCATCCTGATTGCGAGGCCAGCTGTGCCGCCGACTATTTCTCCATGACTTCTTTCAGGAGGACAGATTCTGGTACAAGCCTGTCGAGCGAGATAAGCACTCCCCTCAGGGCGAGCTCGACCTTGTCTCGTACTGCTTCCATTAGATCGAGCGTAAGCACGCTACATCGATCCGTGGTCGGCAGTCTGGTGCGAAGAAACAGCCAACGACGCACTAATTCCAGCGTTCCGTCCGCGAGGTCACCCACGGGGGGCACCTTCTGTGAGACTCTGCACGAGTTACACGGCAGTGAGGTGGAGGAAGCATCGCCGGTCGACAGCATGATGAGCTTCGACGCCAAAGTCGCAGCAGCCGAGCCGGAGATGGTCTCTTCTTTAGGACCACCTGCAACGCACAGTGACGCGCCAACACTGGAGATGCATCAATTATCGCTAGATGGTACTGTGAAGCCTACCGGAAGGCTGCGCCATACCTCAATTCGACGACAGAGGCGAATTTCTGTTACAGACTCCGAGGAGTGCGAGTTTCCAGCTAATGAGGCTATGCCGATGGTTGTACCGGAGACCTCAGACTTCAGCGGATTTGCGTTCGATTTCGACGTGCCAGTATCGATGACAGAACATCTACTAGAAGTCTCTGGTGTTCGGTCGATGCATACATAAGCTATAGGCTGGCTGGAGACGATCTTGGATTTCCATCGGAGAACACTCAGACTAGTCTTCTGAACCAAAGAAAGCCCGTGTTCGGACTAGTGGGCCTTGAGTGGCGTTAATTCAGAATGCGTTTCCTGTGCAGACCCGAACGAGGTCAAAGATGGTCGTGAGAGGGAGATCCAGGCTCTCGAAGGGTTGAGTGATGTTGCTTATGTTTAAGATACCCATTCCGCAATATATTGTTGATAGCTTGCCCCATACTATATGGTTGGTGCTTTTTCATCGAATTGACCTGTCCCTTGATGTCGTCTTATCTCTGATTTCTTCTCCGGAGACTTGGAGGCTTTCCATCTGTAGAATAATTTTACGCCAAGACGGCAACATGCAATGCGGGCCGGTCGGCCGCTGCGGAAAGTCGCCGAGAAATGTAGATGCCACACTTCAACTTCTCAGTCACATCATTTCTCCAGACACGGACAATTTCACTTCCTGGACATGGACAATGCAAACCCGGCCGAGGGACCAGATACCTTCAGCCGGGTACTTCCTCTTCCCTTCCGGCTTCAATTCGAATTCATCCTCGGGATCTGGTTCTGGGCCTTGAACCTGCATGGCTTCCATCTCCTGAACATCGACATCTTCACGCTGATACACTATCCCACGCGACCTACCCTGGATGAGCCGCCCCTACACACGTCGACTTATCGTCTCGCTACCGTCCTCGGTGGACTGTGGACGGGCGCGATCGTACTGTTTTGGTTCCTGACTTTGGGCAATGCAGATCTAGTCATTGCTTACGACTGGATTCCGAACTTGCTATTCTTCGTCATTCTCGCTGTTCTGTTTGCACCCAGACTGCCATGGGCGCGAGCTCTTTTCGGTACCAGTAACGCTCACGGCGTCATACGACTGTTCACTGGAGTGCTCAGATGTGCACCTGGCGGGATCGCGAAAGCAAAGGGAGAGAAGTTCGGAGATGTTCTCCTGGCAGATGCCATGACATCTTATTCGAAGCCCATATCCGAGATTTTTGTTGTGTTCTGCATGTTGCTGAAAGGGCTTCACACTACGAATAAACCCGACAGAGCATGTGGTCATGAGTTCATTGTGCCGCTCGCGATTGCCTGGCCATTTCTCATACGCCTGCGACAATGCATCATCGAGGGGCAGCGTGCCAACGCCTTGAAATATGCGACGGCATTTCCGGTGATCATCCTGAGTTCGATGACTGGCAAGGATCCCACTTGGAAGGTTTTTTGGTGCGCATGACTCGATAACACTTGGGGGGGTATCGGTGCACTGACATTTATCTTGTAGGCGTATAGCGGCTCTGGTCAACTCGCTGTACTCATTTTGGTGGGACGTATCTATGGATTGGGATCTGACCTTACTTTCGAGACACCGCCTCCAATCGCCGCTCGGACTTCGGCAGCAACGAGTTTTTAGGCATTCCGTCTTGTACTACCTGGTAGTCGGCTTCGACCTCGGCCTCCGATTTGCGTGGTCCTGGAAGCTCTCATTGGCGTTGGTCAAATTGGATGGTTTAGAAGGCGGTATATTTCTACTGGAGATTATGGAATTGACGCGTCGTTGGATTTGGGTCTACTTTCGAGTAGAGACTGAGTGGGTGAGGTCGAGTGGGCCTGCGAGCATTGCACTATGAAACATTGTACGAGTATTGTAGGACTATTGTACGCAGCAAAGCCCACAGAGGCATACCAGTTGCAGCTGATAGTAAACAGTAAGATACCAGATCACCAAGACATCAGTCGAGTCATGCATTCGATTACAAGCCAGAGCGACCGATCGTTGGAGGCTGGCATAGCGGCAGCATCGGGACCCGGTTTCCAGGTGATTGATTGTCACGAGACCATGTCTCCAACACACTACGGAGGGTGATCTCTTAGTCATGGTCGGCTTTACCGTGATTGTACTGTAGTTGCCCAGACTTGCGAGACTCCACACTCTCTACACCTGCATTTACCAAGGTACGCCCGACCCGCATATCATGTCAGGCACACTCACCCAAATCACGCCGTCACACGAAACTTTAGAGACATGTACCACAGTACCACCACATACACACACACGCTTCCGGGAGTGAAGTATCGCAGCTGGCAAAGAAGAGAGGTACGTACCAGTCCGTGCGATAAGAGTAGGTACCTACGTACCAGCTCTTGTGTTGAACAACAGGCAGATGAATATGATCTAGTTCTGTTTTTGATCTGGTATTACATGATAAGTTATGCTCAACCGGAGCAGAACGCTGTCCCACTTGGGGTGCTTGCATATCTCTGCGATTATTTCGCGATCTTCACGAGTGCCGCTAGTAACCTCTCGATCCCCGTAGATACGATGACTTCCAGTGACATTTTCCGTTCATCAATGTCATCTTCCAGCGACATAGTATGGCCGTGACCAGCTACTTACATCTAGAAATATCAGAATCCAGAAGCATCTGTGTTCAGCAGCATTCGTACGCAGCAGCATCTTGCATTAGCTTCTCTCCTGGCTTCCAATAGCAACACTATCTTGGTCACGATGGTTACGCTCGAGTGTCTACCTGACGAACTGCAACTCATGGTATTCGAATTTGCATATTCCCATCGAGAGATCCACATCGCTCAGGACAAGAACCAACTCGAACGCGTCGCCCCACACCACGACCCCCTGGGAGTCATTGACAAAGTATCAATGGACACCTCTATATCAAGAAGAACCCAACCAGCTGCCTGGCAGGCTTATCTCAGCTCAGCGACATGGACGTTCTCTTCACTGGCAGCTGCAGCTCGCCACATTGATACATATCCATCGATTATGCGACAAATCAAGCACATTCGAGCCAATGCTCGTGAGATTGATATCATCCTGCTGATTCGCATGCTGTCTGGCGCTGGCTGTAAGCTTCGCAGCATTGAGCTTGGACATTGCACGGCGGATCACCTTGGCATACGATGCCCGAAAGATGACGCAGCACCTGTATTACAAAGAAACGAGGCAGAAGTGATTCAGCATTGCCTAGATCGCAGCTGTCAAGCCACTAGCATTACCACTGTGGATAGCCTCATCGACTGTGCTCTCGCACGTACCTTGACCGCCATCCTGACCCTGGAAAAGGTGGTCATCCAAGCAGAATGCGACTTTTGCCAGACATACACGCTGGACTGCGACTGGAGATTGTTCTCGCGGGAAGCCGAATTGTGGATCTTGCAGGCTGTGGCCCAGGCAGGATTGGGCTCACATGCTAGATCTCGAAGTATCTTGCAGCTGCAATGTACGATTGCGTCTATGAAGGAGGAGTTTATGGTCCGACAGCAGCACGATAGTATTGATATACATTGCGGCACGGATATTGAGAGCGAGCTCGAAAGTGATGATGATCTCCAGATCATGTTCAGCTGAGCGATAGGCCGGCGTTTGGTCAGGTTGTATCTTGTTTGGGAGAGCGATTGGTGTAGAAGTGCGTTGAAATAATTGGTGTGAAGAAGAGGGACGACAATATGGGTTACGGCCTGGTGTATAGAGCAGGCTGCGAGCCTTGTGTGTACATAACTAAGGTACCTACCTTACCTTGGGTACCTTACCTTAGGGACATACTTAGCCATATCGCGGGCTCCGCCCACTCGTAGTTCTACTTCACATGCGAAGTGCACGTGCACTTCGGTAGAACTAGCTTCGGGAGCTGCCGTCGGCGCCCCCCACAAAGCTGGTGACGGCACCACGTTCTGCGGCGACAGGCTGCGCCTTCTCTTGTCTTCCATCACCAGATCCTCCCCTGGCCACCGTCGACTACTAAATACCTCCTACATTACCCATCGAGCTCGCGGCTTGCACTTCCACCGACATCGACCTCCACGTCTCAAGAAATATTGCCCGCGATGGCAGCGAACACGAAATACACACCCGCGCCACAACGCGACAGCTTCGAGGAGCAGGCCCCTCATTATTCCCAACCGCCACCTTCTTACCAGGCTGAGCCTTTGCTAGGAGAGGCAAGGAGCGAGGATGACAATGTGCCCGATGACTTCAAGGTGGGATAATACAACAGCAATACGATAATGCTCAGATGCTGACGGGACAACAGTTTGGCGGCTCAGTCGCAGAAGCTACTCTCCCCATCCGCATGCAATTCATTCGCAAGGTCTATGCCATCCTCACAGTTCAACTCCTTCTCACCACGGCACTCAGCGCCGTGTCCTTCTTCTCGCAGCCATACAAGAACTGGATCCAGTCGAACCAGTGGGCAATGTGGGTGTCGCTCTTTGGAGCCATCGGATTCATGCTTTTGACGTTCTGGAAGAGGAAGAGTTACCCTATGAACTTGGCCTTCTTGGGCGTGTTTACTGCTATGGAGGTATGTGCATCTAATCACCTCGCACTTCCACTACGAGTGTACTGACGACCATTCGCCAGGCATACAGCATCTCCGTAATAACCTCATTCTACGAATCACGAGTTGTGCTCCAAGCCCTCATATTCACGCTCGGTATCTTCGTCTTCCTCTCCCTATTCGCCTGTCAGACCAAGTACGACTTCACGAGCTGGATGCCATACCTATTCGGAGCACTGTGGGTGCTGATTATCTTCGGCTTCATGGCGGCTTTCTTCCCTCGAAGCAGTGGGGTTGAGCTCGGATATGGTATCGTGGCGGCTTTGATATTCTCAGGATATATCCTGGTGGATACACAGCTGATCATCAGGCACTACCACGTGGAAGAGGAGATCGCTGCGGCGATTAGCTTGTATCTGGACATTCTCAATCTGTTCTTGGCGATTCTGAGGATTCTCAACAGCCAGAACAACAATTAAAGATGGGGACAACAGCTGGTGGAAGGCGTTTTGAGGCGTTTACTAGCGGGCTTACGAGAGGATAAGAATGCGTTCACGAGCAGTGCATACGTGTAGTTATAGTCTTGGAAATGTTCAAAAGGGATTCATATCGACTGGTGGGATACTCTCGCGTGATCACAAATGGACATGTTTACCAAGACGACCTCACAGACTGGTTTCCTGGCTAGAGTCAGATATCGGTTGACATCACTTTAGATCTCTTTTTGTCTCAGTGCTGGAACATGAGTTGGCCATAGACTGGTTATAGACCTGAGAATGATCCTGTTACTAGTGCCGCTTGATCTGTAGTGGCCTGTCGCCCCTGAGAAAAACTATGAAGTAGGTATTTTGGGGTTGGTTTAATGGTTGTGGCCCCAAGATACATGCAGGTATACGTCGACATACTGCTTGATGATACATGTACACCTGCAGGTAGGAGGTAGTAGGGAGTGTTCCGTGGATCAGCCACGAGTCATGGGTCGGAGCGCAGTCCACCATAGTCGCCCACGGTCCAATCACCTCCTGTAATGACGAGCGTCGACCAACACCTGTGCACGGTCGACTCGAGTCTGCCAACCCTTGGTTTCGCGAAAGCGTATTTCACATACAAAGATGCGCCTGATAGTTTTAATGCCATTTTGAGAGTTCGCATGTCCTCTCTCACGCCAGCGCATGTGCCATCACCATCATTCCCATCATACGAAAATACGACAGCACTGCCACCGTCCCCGTAGCACGGCATACTCATAACAAGCATCGTCCGGATACGAGTGTCGACCCAACCGGAAGACACGCTTCTCCCTCCCACTGCACGCACGCACGCGCACACGCACCCACGCACGGCACGGCCAACGAAACAGTCTTCTGGATGCAGCAGCATTGCCAGAGGCAGAGGAGGAGTTCGAGAGTACCAAGCGGCATACTCGAGGTAGGAGGACGGGAGTGAACATCGATGCCATCGGCCAGGACCGACAAGGCCGTGCAGGAACGCAGAGAGAAGGCAAGTAGCGCTGTTCCTTTTTTGGTGGAAGTACAAACCAACACAGACACCGGTACAGACAGGCAGACAGACACAAAAGACTCAGCCTACTGCGCTGTACTGTCCTGTACTCCTCCTGTCCTGTACCGTCCTTGTTCCACTATGCGCGTCGCTGACATGTGATCCCGCTTCTTCCAGCTCGCCAGCTCGTACCAGTCCCTACTGAGCGAGTTCTCCGCCTCCGACCTCCACACGGTGGGCAATTACGCACTTGGGCGACTCATCGGCAAAGGTAGCTTCGGAAAAGTCTACCTGGCCCAGCACAAGCTCACCAATGGCTCCAAAGTCGTCCTCAAGAGCGCAAAGAAGGATGACGCGAATCTGGCCCGCGAAATCCACCACCACCGACAGTTCCTCCACCCACACATCGCGAGACTCTACGAGGTGATAGTGACAGAGAGCCTGGTATGGCTGGTGCTGGAATATTGTCCCGGTGACGAGCTGTACAACTATCTGCTGAAGCATGGTCGCATGGAGGTGAGCAAGGCGCAGAGGATCTTCACGCAACTGGTAGGTGCCGTGACGTATGTGCATGCAAAGGGCTGCGTGCATCGAGACCTGAAGTTGGAGAACATCTTACTGGATAAGCATGAGAACGTCAAACTGGTGGATTTTGGCTTCACGCGAGAATATCAGGGCTCGACGAGCTATTTGCAGACGTGGTGTGGGACGGTATGCTACAGTGCGCCAGAGATGCTGAAGGGGGAGAAGTATGCGGGTGAAAAGGTGGATGTGTGGAGTTTGGGGATCATTCTATATGCCTTGCTCTGCGGAGAGCTTCCATTCGACGACGACGATGACAGTGTCACGAAAGTACGGATTCTGAAGGAGGACCCGCAATATCCGGACCACATGCCAGAGGGTCCGAAGGAGTTGATCAAGAAGCTACTCTCAAAGCGACCCCTGTTACGGCCAAGTCTGGGTGATGTGTTGAAAGACCCGTGGTTGGTGGAACACGCGCCGCATCAGCAAGAGATCTTGAAGTTGCAGCAACCACCGCCGTTTTCGACACAGCTTGAGAAAGATGTGCTGCAGCGCATGCGGAGTGCAGGCGTTGACATAGACCTGGTCATCGAAAACGTCTTATCTCAGCGCTGCGATTCTCTGGCCGGATGGTGGGCTCTGCTCCTCGAGAAGGAGGTGCGCAAGGAAAGGAGGAGAGAACGCAAGCGCAAGGAACGTGAAGCTGAAGCCAAATCGATTCGTAGGCTAAGTGCTGCCAGCGGCAGGCTGCTGGCGCAGAGTGCCTTTCTTGGCGAGATTCATGAAGGGGAAGAGAACCCACCACAGGAGTCACCTCGATCGAGAGGACGTCGCAAGGAGCGTGCTCATGGCAGCACGTTGCTGACCCCTGATCTACCCAAGGTGACCGAGACGAAATCGCTCACTCCAGAAGGCGAAAAATCCAGGCCGCACACTGCTTCAGACAACAGCAGATCACGGAGTAGGCCTCGCCCGCCCCCCAAAGACTTCAGTGGCGTAGCCCGCTCGCGAAGGACGGCTTCTAGGGGAAGTCAGAGTATGCTGCGAGTCGTGACTAACAATCCGGACTTGCTCAGCCCATCATACGTTCCCCCAACGCAGCGCAAGAACAAGCTTTATCCTGCGCCCTTGAGACAGCAACTCGCTTGGGTCAAGCACCTTTTCAAGGGCGAGGCATTCAAGCGATCCAAATCTCCCAATGAGGCCGATAAGACCAGCTCGTCGAACGGCAAGATCGCGCCGATTGGTAAGACCTCTCAGGAGAAAGGCGATTTGCGCGAATTGCATCGCGTTGCTACAGGGCCAGCGACTGCTCGACGCAAGAGCATTGGGCATAATCGACCAGAATTACGGAACAGCCAGTCATATCCAACGCGACCTCGAATTAACACTACTTCCTCCACTGGCAGTGGTACCAGTGCACGAGGCCCTCGTACGAGCTTGAGCCCCCACACGTTGACGCCGCACTCGTCCTATCGCAGGTCTTCCGCTGGCCTTCGAGGTCGCAAGTCAACATCGTCGTCGGTCTCGTCAATACGCAGCACATACAAAGGCAAACATCAGCATAGTCACTCCAAAGCATCAAGCACATCAAGTGCTTCGGTCGCCTCGCCTTCCGGACTATCGTCAGCATCTGGATCACGAATGGGTAGGTCACCTCACAGTTCCGTGAAAATGCTGCCTTCTACGCCAACGGCAAGCATTCCTTCTGGTATGCGCTTCTCTCGACGGCCTCCACCCTCGAACATAGGATCTCTCCCCGCCTTTCAAGCAGAAGGGAGAGGGAGCATTTTCGGAGCGAACCCAGCTCCCTCGTCCCCCGGCCTCCCCAAATTCGCAAGACGCAAACGTTCCGTCTTCAAAGGGCCTAT
>Ga0065703_1001188_pt1 | contig 10108 bp, 7 predicted proteins | sample SwiRhicommunBV21_FD_59090 | JGI IMG/M metagenome (GOLD analysis project Ga0065703, IMG submission 59090) | Switchgrass rhizosphere microbial communities from Buena Vista Grasslands Wildlife Area, Michigan, USA - BV2.1 v1 | ecosystem: Host-associated > Plants > Roots > Rhizosphere > Soil ...
ACAGGAAACAAATACACCACAATCTCCACAATCTGGCACTCCTACGCCCTACGCACCATGGAAGAAGATTTCGCTCTGACCTGTCGCGGCGAAATCCTCGATATGAAAGATCAAGCAGGAGAATTAGATTGGTTTAATCAGAAATTTGTCGTGTTGCGAGCCATTTCTACTTCGACTTCTACTTCGACTTCGACTTCGTCGACGGAGAAGTCGCGAATGAGGAGTCGTATGCCGCCGGGGTTGGTGGCGGGGATTGGAATTGTGCCGCCGGAGGAGGGGGAGGTGGTGGTGATTGATGGAGAGGATGGGGAGGGAGAGGGGGAGGGGGGAGGAAAGGGGGGAAAGGATAAGAAGATGAAGGAGGTTGTGGTGATTGATTGATTGATTGATTGATTGATTGATTGATTTGGAGAGGGAATACGATGAGATTGGATGGAGAAAAGTTTGGGGAAAAGGGGTGGATTTGACACGACTTGACATGACATAACATGACACAATCTTTTTTCGAGGCGCATAAGGTACGATGGATCAATCTTGAGAGATGTTTTCGAGCTATAGCACGAATCAGAAGCGATCAGAGCTTTTCTTTGCGTATAGCTGGAAACACGAGGGGTCATAGGCTTTACGATAGCTTCTTTGCGTAGCCCTGCACCAGGAGCACTTCTTGAGATTGAGCTCAAGTCGAATACTTTCTTCTCATTAATGATATGCACTTTACGGCACGATTACAGAACTCCCCAAGGCTTCGTACATGAGTGAATTGCGTCCTTGATAACGATTGTCATCCCTTACAATCCCCGTGCCTCTTGGCCACTCATAAACTTGCCCGTCCTTACCCAAAAAGTGTCCTCCTATTAGGTCTGTTGGTCTCCGTTCACTGAATTGTAGCCCGCTCGCCTGTCGCCTCAAGCTGGCAAGGAGCGTGACCGGGGTTCTTCCCCTATCGATAAATTCCCTCATTCCAATTCTGTAACGACTTCGAATAGCTGCCGTCTGCCGTGTAGCCGTCATGACTCTTTCTTGACCCATTTTCGTACCCCTGGGCTTATACGGAACTTCTGACTGTGATACTGGTTGTTTGCGTAAGATATGCTCGTGGCCCGATTGATGGAGTCTAATCCCATGTTTGATTTCATCCAGCCACAGTGCGAATACGTTGGCAGAAGTGGTGGATTGTATCGCGTCGCCCGAATCTGCTGGCACCACTTGATGCGTCATTGCGGTAAACAAAATGCCCGTCGCGACTCTTTGCGCATCGATACCAACATTCGTGAAGTGAGCACAGCCGTGTGGGCCATTGCCGAGCTTGTTTCTGTTGTCGCAATCATAGCGATGGAAAATACCCCCATTCTGAACGTAGGAAAGGGTCACCATTTCTACGCCCTTGCAGCCGAAGCCATGCCGTATAACGAACGGTCGTGCAATCGGCTTCATCTCACCGGGTTCGCTACTCGAGCTGCTTTAGCATGGCTTCTCTGGGTTCATGAGCGGGATAGGAGTGTATTTGTATGCAGAAAGGGCGGATGGAGAGGGTATGGTATTACTCCATCTCGTCCAAATAACTCATGGCGCAGCGCAGCAAATCCTTTGTCCAGTTTTCAAGCATCCAAAGCCTGTAGTGATCTTTCGGCCTGAATGCAAATCTTAGCAATCATGCTTGAAGACAGTAAATGATGAAGCGAGGCAGAAGTGTGGGCGCCGAAGAGGGAGGACGCGATAGTGCGAAATTACTTCAAATGGTCCAGATTCTCCTGCGACATGCGGACAGGATCTTTGGCGGCCTGCGCAGCACCACAGGCGTTTCGGTCCAAGATAAGAGGTATTGCCCTGGGCTTGCGGTAATCTCGATCCCTGCTCAACCTCCTTTAGCAAGTGTGCGTGAAGCAACAAGCAGCATCACTCCAACTTGTCCAGGTGCTCCAGCCTCGTGAGTACGACTTGTTTGCTCGTCTCCTGAATCTCTCCAGCAAGAAAGACCTCGTCCAGAATAGCATAAACCTGTTCCATGCCAAGCATCAGCAGCATGTCCCTCCTTCCACGCTCCCCATGTCCCGTATGTCATCGTACCTTGTAGAAATTGAACACCAGGTCCAACTCGCACACATTGCCGAAGAACTGATCTAGCACTTCCACGAAGAAATGTATGGCCTCCAAATAAGCCAGCTCATTGTCCGTCGAGTCGACGCAAGCGCAGAAGAACAGTCCTGCATATCTTCTATAGACAATCTTGCTCGAGCCGCGGAACTCCACGAAGTTGGATTGGTGTTTCTGGTCGCGAGGAGCAACGAGGCGATGGACCTCGCCTTTAAGTTTGATCTTCTCGTCGTCGTTGTAGGGTGAGTACCACTTGGCGAGTCGGGTCTTGCCTCTGTGGGGAGGATTGGTGGGTTAGCTATGGTTGGGTGGATGCGGGGAGGAGAGGAGGAGTGATGAGACGGACTGGCGGTTCTGGATCAGAATGAATGATATGACCATCTTGGCAAGGCGAGTCGAGTGTGCGATACGTGGTGGATGTGGGTTTCGTTGAATATAGCCTATTCGGTATGCAAGTCGAGGTGAGAGGGTGTTGGAAGGTGGGAGGCACGAGCTAGGAGGTACCTGAGAGTTCTGGGGAAGACGCGTGAGGTTGTCGTCCGCTCCGACTCTACAACCTTGGCGCCTTGGCACTTTCCACGTCTCTGGGACCTTCCCGTACCTCCTAGGACCTATAATTGAGGGATATGTCCCTTCTCAAATCCCAACAACGGGCAGTAAGGTAAGATATACTAAGTAGATTAATCTTCCATCAAAGTCCTCAATCTGGGCGAGAAATTACGGGTATGCAAGGATACAGAAACATGCACACAGAAACAGGTTGGAACGCATAACTTGAGATCATAACAATTCGGATAAAATTTCATTACGGGGGATTCATCCGATCAGCCAAGATATAATTTGAGCCGATGCTACGAGCCATCTTATACATCTAGGCAATCGGGGGCTGCACCCCGCCAGAACCGTGTTTGTCCTACCATTTCCATGATCCAGGAGCTGGCCCAAAGGTCTCGTCCCCAGAGACGGTTTTCCGCACGGCCGTGCCCATCATGTCCACGGTATTCTCAATCACAGATGTACCCCACCACTCGGACATGGTGCCACCAGGAAGCTGCACGCAGAAAAAGAGGACGATGGCGCAAATGGCCAGACCGACATCCAGGGCAGCAGACGTGATGTAATTGTAATGCATCCACCAGCCTCGAGCCTTGTCGCGGATGTATTTGTTGAAAACCCAGCCTACCGCGCAGTAGGAGAGGATGTTCATGGCACTGTATGGCGGAATGTATGCCATGGCGCCGAAGATCAGTGGGACATTGATCTTTCTCACGAGACCCGATTTGGGAATGATGAATCGAGCGATGCCGAAGAAGACAATTGGCAAGAAGAAGCCAATGAGCCAAAACCATTGCAAGTCCTTGTAGATGGCATCTCCGGAGAACAAGTGCTTCGGCCCAATGGCACCCCAGATGACCGAGGCGTTGTAGAACGTCTTGATGTACGAGCAGGTGAAGTTGCCGGAAGCTGCCGAAGTGCAAATGCCTTTGATGGCGCCAAGTGCCCATTGCACCGTTCCGAGTTGACAGAAACACGACCAGATGGTTGCAATGGACTGCGCGGCGAACAGCGAGCGTTGTGGAACGTGCATGTAGTGGCCGAGCTTCAAGTCCTGACAGAAGTACAGTGCTTGAGTCATGATAATGTAGCCAAACGTCTTGAACATCATCATGGCGATGGGGTGGCCGGGTTGAAGATAACCGATGATGAACTCGGTAAATACGTTCCTGAAAAGTAAAGCACACCAGTCAGCGACATTCTGAGACTCGTAGTTGGTCATGTTGCAGCGAATTACTTACAGTCCAAGTTGGATGTTAGTCATGCCCTGGATCATTCCAATCGGTACGGTCCAGACAAAGGCGATGACGAGGGCAAGAACGAGCGACGATGCCTTCATACCGGTAGGATAGGCACAAGCTGAAGCGAATGCAAATGCGATCATGATAGCCAGGAGTGTCATATACCACCACGTGGGCACCAAGCGATATTTGCGGTTCAGCTTCATGTGTATGTCATCCATCTCGCCTGCAGAGGCCTTCCACCTGCGCCAGATATCCTTGCCATGGTAGAGGTAGGTGTGACTAATCAGCGCGGAGATGGTCGCGAAGCTCACACCGTAGGTCACTGCAAAGGATGTGGACAAGAAGAGTGGCGAGTAGGCCTCGTATGCTGCGGGATCCACAACATGCTCGGGCGTGAGGATACGCGAGGTGTTGTAGGTTGCGCCAGTATTGTCAGTGATACCGTTCTGGCTGATTGGCAGATAGTCTGCATACCAGGCACCGGTGTAGTGCAACGCCGGAACGACGATCCAGAGGAGGAAAACCAGTCCGACAGCAGTATTACCCATCGCGTGCCAAGGCGCGACGAGAGGACTTCCGTAGAACGAGTTAATCTGCGCCCAATCCAGAGTGAAGCCTGTGAAGGGAAAGCCAAGGGAGATTCCGGTCGATTGGCCAAAGAGCTGGTTGATGACAACATTGTTAGGCTTGACCCAGGTGACCCAAGCAAAGTAGCTGAGAGCGGGAAAGATGAAGTCCGGGAACCACGACCAGAGGAACATTCCAATCATAACGTACAGGAACAACCTGTAGCGATTGATGGACCAGCCATTGGTCTGTGACGGGTCGGGAGGAGAGCGATCGTGTAAGGCGTACATGAACCCCACGTTCACCAGAGCGGCCGGCCAAATCATGGATGACGGTTCCACAAGCCATTTCCTCACAACTCCAGCCAGACCGAAACCCAAGCACTGTGTGGACAGCGCAAAGAGTAGGTTGAAGCCCCACTTGAAGCTTGTGATGTGGTAGAACTTTTGAAGTGACACCACAGTGTCGATGAAGTAGCCGGTACCACCTCCGAAAGCGGCGTTGGCCATCACAACGATGAGAACGTGCTCCTTGACGTTGAACGGTCCAGGATTCAAATTGCCCTTCAAGCCGAGGAACGAGAACTCGCGGTTTGGCATCACTTTGGCCCAGCCCACGCCAATGGGGTAGGCGATCAGTTGGACCACGTATGGGCCGATACTGATGATAGGATATCGCAAGATGAACAGCGCATTGCAGCCAGATACCACAGTGGTCAATACGAGGCCTATCGTCCAGGCACGAATGGTGCTGGTGGGCATCTCCTCGTCATAGTTGCGAACAACAGCACGGACCTAATGACACCCGGTTAGTATGAACGTGTGCATACTCTAGCAGTTTACTCACCTCGGGATATGGCGAGTCATTGAGGAGCTCGTCAACGAGGACGGCTTCGCCATCCACATTATGTGTTTGGGTGACATCTTTGATGGCATCAAAGGCGGAGTCTGGGAGATTGGGGTCGAAATTGTGCTCCTCGCGGAACTTGTTCAGTCGCAAGTTGGCCTCGACTTCGGAGAGATTTCTGGACGTGTCGGAGTGGTCATGCTTGGGCTCTTTAGCAAACTCCTGTGCGATCTTGGAGGCATCCGCGTCGCCACGATCTGTCCATTCTGTGGCGCTGGTGTTGGCAACCTTGCCCTCCACGACCTGTGCATCCGTAGTATTCGTTCTTTTAAACCCGAGGCGTTTCAACGGGTTCGTGAGACTGCTTGCCATGGTGTACGAGGGACGCCAGTGCGCAAGAGGTTCACGCAAGACGAAGCGTCTAAAGTGAAGTGGTAAAGTGAGAAACACGGAAAGCTCCCCTAAGTACTAGGTAGGTAGGTAAGTACCTAGGTAGACAATGCCAGGGGCCTCGCGATGCTCAGTGAGCCTATCTCCCCGGGACAAGCAGAGGATGGTCATGGACAATGGAGTGTAGTACTACTGGACGGCCCAAGCTACCGTTTAGGTGCAAGTGAAGATATGCGTGCCGTTGGACAACTGGGACCAGGCCGTATCAGTGGTCGATTGCACGAGGTAGACGCCGACAGTGTGGGTGCCATGTTTAAATCCCACGCTAATTACGATGTCGCGTGCGGCGTAGACTTCTAGATGCAGCGAATAGCAGCGATACGCTGCTTGACTTTGACGGGGTAGAGAGAGAGGGGGCGTCGCATGGCAGCAGTTGCCAGTTGTGAACTTGTGAACTTGTGATAGCGGATGCGGTACGCCGGGTACGGTCGCGCAAGGGTGGAGCTGGCTTTCTGGCCAAGCCAAATCAATAATAAGCACAGCAGATAAGCTCTTTGATTGCCAACACGCTGTATCACACATCCTAGGAGGTATATACGCCACTTGAACGTACCCGGCAACACACAGCCGATGTTCCTCGGCTCGAAACTTGATATCCTCCAATGACCAGGCAATAACTCCTTCAGGCCAGCCGAAAGCCGAAGCCAACGACGACGACCTTCCATCTCTGTGCATCTCTGTGTCGCTGTCATCTGACTGGGTCGCCAGATGACCTGCTGAGTGTGGTATCTTCTGCGCTCATCTAATGCGACCGTAGCGTGCTACACTGCTACAGTGTCTCAATGCCATATTTTACGGTGTTGCGCCTCGGCGCGGTCCGTCCATCTGGAGTCGTCGATTTGCTCATTTGCTGCGAGCCCTGGAGTGTCCCAGGATGTTGTTCGGAAGGGTTTCATGCTCCCAGGAGTTGAATACGCTGCACACTGCAATTGTTGTAGTAATACTAACGATAATGATGGCAGATTCCAGGGGCGCATTATCAGAGCCCTTGCCAATCCAAGTGGCGTCTACCAGTATTCTTGTCATCTTTCTACTCTCTCGTCTTTCTCGATCGCTGCTGTACTGTACGTACTGATCCAGGGGCCACTAACGAGAGGCGGACGCAGTAGCTTCGGAAGCACAAGCGAGTGCTACAGTAAGGTAGTATAATACTGTCCCTTGGCAGCTTTCTCTTGTTCTTCCTACAGTACACTTCTGGTGCCTCTAGAGCAAGGATTTGGCGGAGTACGGCGATATCCCAGCCCTCGACACACACTGTAGCACAGTCTGTATCAACCACTCGTTCCTCGTCTCTCCATCCCTGTGACACCTCGAGAGGCTGTGAGCAACCGTAGAAGTCCGGGATAGCTTCTCTGCGATGGATAATGCCAAAAAGTTTGCTATTCTTGTCGCCAAGCATTGCGACCATGTCAAGGATTCGGGTAATGCTTGACACAGATGCTTGGCCAGAAGGTCGATATCCTGTTTATGCTCCTCCCAACGACTGTTCACATTTTTGAACCTACAACAACCCAAGTTGAAAGGATCTTGGAGCTGCTTGATGATAAGAGTTATGAAATCGAATAGGAGGTAGAGCCGACTCATCTGGTAAACCTTCTGATCTCAACCCAAGTCCCCCCTATTCCTCCTAGCCCTAACCATCCTAACCACCCAACCCTGGTCAGGATGTAAGATACAGGTATCCCAATGTACAAATTATGAACACGTCATTCGCACACGTCAAACGGTCAAATGTGTGAATCCAAATGGTGTTTTTTTACAGTCTTTTCACAGTACTTCGTTCTTTTACGGGCTATGTTTCCGAAAAGTGACCGGTCATGATTATTCTCGTATTATATATACTGACTTGATGTTGGAGTTGGTACCCGTGGCTGAGTACATGTACAATAATCTACAGTAGTAGCACCTGAGCATAAGCATACGAACAAACGGTCGCGGCAATAGTGTAAGATCACAAGACTTGGCATTTATCACCTTCCAGAACTTCCGGTCCGAGCCGTGCGAGCGTCGAACATGCATCCAGTACAAACCACAAAACATCGGGTGAATCTCTCTACCTTGATAAAAACCTGCCCAAAAACTGACCTCAAATGCAATACCGTAGTTCGATTTTCCTAACAGGAAGATGCACCACACCCCCCTCGCTCGACAAGACATTCCCCGTTGCGGTGTGATGACAACACGACTCGAGAGATTATGCAGGATCCATAATCGCTAGGTAGGTATGTAGGAGGTAGGTATGAACATCCTAGCCCAGTAAGGTAGACTGAGAGGGCTGAAGCTCAACACGATAGCAATCCTAGGTCTAGTATGTAAGGTAGGTGAGGTAGCTGGGTATTCAGCCTGATTTTCATCACGTCGTTGCATTTTTTTTTTTTAATTTTAATTTTAACCTATTCGATTTCGATTTCGATATTTATCCGTCAAAACAGAATTTGCGCAACAAAATCTACCTACGCAGACAAGACGGGAAAAGTAGAAAGTTGTGTTTTGGGGATGATCTGATACACGGGCTTGTAATACTAATATATATATATATATACCTTATCTACCAGGTACCTACCTGAGGTACCAAACAGACTAGAAGAGGAGAGTTTCAGATACGATCCTTTCTGCGAGCGATAGAGTCTTGGAAAGATTGATCTGTTGTAGATTCTTTCTATAAGGTAGGTAGGCGTACTACAACAAACCTAGCTGCTTCAGGAATCATACCTACCGTACCTAATCTTGATAAAAGCACACTACGTCTCTGCATACCTGGGACCTTCTCCTACCTACAGAAGAGAGGTTCAATATATACCTACCTGACCTTGGATTTATCTATCATATCAATCGCTATCCTCAGCGGTATAGATATTCTATACTGCACCATACCGAGAAGTCTTGCTTATATTTAGTTACTTCATCGTAGGTGGGCAACGTGTTAGTCCATACGAGGAACTTGTGCTAAGGACAAGCGGAAGTCATGATGCACCTGCGACGGGAAGAAGACTTCTGGACGCATGGAAGAGGTAATGAAGTAAAAGGAGGGGAAGAATATTAACTGCATGAGACTGGGAAAAAAGAAAAGACTGGTGAAAGTCATCTTGGAGAAGGTATCTAGGGCATTTCAGGAAAAAGTTTTTAACCATCCACGCGTTATGCATCAGTCCCCGTAGGAAAGCATGAGATACCTTTGCTCCATCAAAAGGACAAAGTGTGGTATTCCTGTCGTCGCCAGCCAGCTTGTTCAACAGACTCTCTGAGAACCCGACAGGAACCTTTATTCATTCACAAGCACCAGCGTGATACCCTTGTTCTTGCCTCCTTGACACAGGCTTCCACGCCCACATCGTAGGTATGCAGTGCACCTTGCTCATATGCCTAGGCTTACAGCTCATCAAATCTGCCAGTACGCATTGGGGGATTCCACCACAATCTTAGCCAAGGCACGAATGTTGCTGAGCTTCTGCAGGTCGTCATCATCACGCTCGCAGATCTTCTCTACGGCGACTCTGTGCACCTGTTGAGCAGCCAACGAGCGTGTGGGAATACCATCACCGCTGTCGAACCCATTGAAATCTTGCTCCAACATCGCGGCTACCTCACGCATACCGGTCACCATCTCAGCCGGGCTGCTGACCAGTTGCAGTAAGTGATCCGCCAAGGAATTCATCATTTCGTGGAGCTCGATGTTTGGCATGATGTTCGCGATATCGGCACGCTTCTCCAAAATGACAGCCAGATTTTGCATATCGGCGGCTTGCTGTGCATCAGTCACGGTGACGGAGTAATCCTGAAACTTGACTTGCAGAGCAAAGATCACATCTTGAGCAGCTGGAGAAGGCGTTCCGGGGTCTTGGTGAATCCCGATAAAATCGGAAACGTACTTGAGTGTTGCGGCTACCTGGCGCATACCGATTGTAGCCTCATCAATGTCCGCCACCTTCTCCGAAAACATGTCCTCGACGTCTGTGGCTAGTGCCATGAGCCAGCGGGCGTTGACCTCGACCGATAATTCGGGATCGCGGATAACAGGCTCAGCAGGCTCTGCCATTTCCATGGCAGCAGGGGCGACGCGGTCTCGTGGAGTGTTCGAGGCGGTTGGCTGGTAGGCCCGAGAATATGGCAACCGACCCTCACCCTGTGTCATCTCTCGCGCAATGGTCTCGCGATCTCTGGCACACGCGGGCCCCTCCATCCGCTCAGTCGCAAGCATCTCGTCCGCGGTGGCAGCGGTGGCGGCGTAGGAGGAGGAGGTAGCGTTGGGGACCGCGACACGGGCAGCGCCTGTTGGAGCACGGTAGGAGGGGAAGGTGGTGAAGGAGGGAGTGGGTGGAGGGACGGTGCTGGCGGGCGATTTCGATCGCTTC
>Ga0065703_1001697_pt1 | contig 10008 bp, 4 predicted proteins | sample SwiRhicommunBV21_FD_59090 | JGI IMG/M metagenome (GOLD analysis project Ga0065703, IMG submission 59090) | Switchgrass rhizosphere microbial communities from Buena Vista Grasslands Wildlife Area, Michigan, USA - BV2.1 v1 | ecosystem: Host-associated > Plants > Roots > Rhizosphere > Soil ...
TGGATATCATATTCTCCTGACAGTTGTGTTCTGCAACACAGGCTTGGGCGTAGTTGTTGAAGAGACTGTACATGCCCGTGGCGTATACAAGCACATTGCGACTGTCCCTCACGATCAGGCCCCATGCATCTTTGCAAGGAACGTCATCGGTGCTAGCACCGTTGGCGCAGTTCGCAAAATCGGGGTCATTGTAGTTTGCGTTGGGCGTGAACGGTTGTGGAGCCTCGGGATTCGGCTGGTAGTATGGGGTCTCGGTTTGCAAAAATCCACCAAAGACAGCCTGCGCACCGTCGATTTGGAAGTTGTACAGGGCAGAGTGCTCAGACGCGACACCCCAGAGCCAGACTGGTCCTTGAGATTGAATGAGGGTGCCACGGGCGCTGTAGATGGAGATTTGAGTTTGGTTGTTGACCTCCAGATCGTGATCCGCCACCCAGAACCAGGTGTTCTCGAGGTAGAGACCGCCAGATTCTGGTGTAGCGTGAAACATGAGGAAGACACCGTGGCATTTGTCGGTTGCCTGGGTTGTGGGCCAGCCAGGGCATTCTGATTCGGACAATTGAGTGCCATAAGAACCACCAATACGAACGTGACTGTCCCACATGCCGCTCTTCAGAGGGTCGGAGTTGAGGTTCCACTCGATCATGATCGCACCAGGAGCGGCGCCCTTTGTTTCGAAGATGATGTCTGAGATCTCCACTTCGCCCTTGGTGTTGCTGTTGCGAGCTCCGACTTGAATGACTGGCTTGGGGTTTTCAACATCGTTGAAGGAGTCGCCATCCGCAACGATCAATGACCAGACCTCGCCGGTGATTTTGATAGTGTCAGGGATGGTGACAGTATCCTTGATGAGATAAGCGCCATGATCGAAGTAAGCGATTGCATTGGGATCGGCTGCGACGGTCTTCAAGAAGTTTGCGATGCATGCCGTGTCATCAGTCTCACCATCTCCCTTGCAGCCAGCGGCTTTGGCTGACTTGAAGTTGCTGGCTGGAACGTTCTCGTACTGCGGCTTGCTGCGACCGTAGATGTTACCGTCAGAGTCCACCAGGGCAGGAGATTTCTTAACAGCCGCGAGATTGCTCTGGGTGCGGTTGCCAGATGTACTATTACTGTAGCTCGTTCCCGACACCCACGATTCAATCTTGCCAGGTGCGAGAATCTTATCCTGGAGCTTGCTGGACCACACGGCAGCGGTTTCGACTTCAGACATATCGACATTGTCAAGGACAAGAGTGCCACCAGTGAGTGGGACATTGTCGGTGAGGGAGAAGGAAGAGTTGATGCCGTAGGTGGTGCCGCTAATGACGCTGTCAGTCATGACCATAGAGCCAACGGACTGGTTCTGCGGGGCTGCAGCCATGTCAACGCCAACAGTGCCGCCAGTGATTGAAATATTGGAGAACGTCCAGCCCCAGTTCCAGTTCATGTAGATAGCAGTGCGGCAATTCTTGAAGACCAGGTTGCGTGTCGTGAATTGTTGGCTGCCAAGGAAAGCGCCAAACTTGCCACCGGTGAAGGTGAGATCACTGAGCCAGCCGCCGGAGCCATTATCCATGAAGATGCCTTGTTGCTGGCTATCATCACTCTCGGTCATGACGAAGTCGATGTTCTGGAGAGACGTAGCTTGGGCAACCTGCCAGTGAATGCCCGTGCCAGCTTGGGTCTGCCTGACGTCCACGACAAAGTTGCGGACTTGTCTGAAGAAGTTGTTCTGATTGATGTACCAGTTGGCGCCTCCCTCTTTGTAAGGATCGCTGTCAAGCACTGCCATGCCTTGGAAGTCCGGGGTAGATTGAATCGTGGGCTTCGTCACCGCGTCCCCAACCAACTGACTGTAGTAATACATGATGATTGGCTTGCTGACTCGGTACGTGCCTGGGGGGAAGTAGATGATGGCCGGGAGGATGGTGGAGGAGTTGCAGAGGTCACCGCATCGACCACCGCTCGAGATGGCCAGGTTGATCGCATCAGTGTCATCGGTCACGCCGTCACCTTTGGCTCCGAACTTGGGGTCTGTGACGTCGCGAAAGATCTCGTATGAAGTGTCGTTGGCGCCCCAGACGGTGCCTTGTCGCGCAATAGTGGCCAGCCAATAATCGGATGCGGCAGCAGCACGAGGCTCTGCTTGGAAGGGAACTGCAGAGACTTGAACAGCTGGGAGGAAAGAGAGTATTGCACACAGGGCCGTGGCGAGCACGGCGATGCTGCGAAGGGACTGCATGTTCGCAGTGGAGGGTGTTTTTGTGTTTGTGTGTGTCTGTGTGTGTTTCTGAGGGAGTATCAGTGACCGGCACTGAGGAGGGTTTGTTGTGATGGGGATTGTCTTGTGTGCGGGATCCCGTAGTTGTGGGTTGTTGGTTGCTATGCCGGGACAGCAGGGCTTAAGTACAGGTAGAGGGGAAAAGAAGAAGGTCGTGAAGAATGAGCAAGTGACGCTTTGTTCACGAACAATGCGGTCGTGAATGATTGTCGCAGACAATGAACGAAGAGAATGGAACAGACAACACAATAAGGAAGACGAAAGAATGTCAGGGTGGTGAATGAGAGAGGGAGGGAGGGTACCTTAGTCTGGAAGGTGCCAGGGGAAACAGGAATCACGAGTCCTTTGTCCTTTAAAAGGGCAGGCGCGGGTGGAGGGCAGCGCTTACGCTGTAGGAGGCAGGCACGTCCAATGGAGGAAGGTACCTGGAGGTAGGTAGTGAATCACTCACCTCACTCGTTGGCTTGCTCAGTTTCAATGTCGTCCAATCCCTCGACTGGCGATTCGGACTGTGGGTTTCAGATCGTCGTCGTTGGTCTGCTCCGGCGAAGGGCGCGTCTCTGAATCATCTTGCATTCGGTCTGCTCGACGCGCCGTATATGAATATTCCCATTCTGTCCCTTTCGCTGCCATTCGCATGTTCAGCATGACGAACGAGGCAGCCATCATCGCGTACTACTCGCTGCTCGCTCCATTCTTTGTCTCAGCGGTCATTTCTCGCAGCCTCATGGTCCACCGTCTCGGGCAGCGCAGTCCACTGGAGAGTGGAGACGCAGCCACGTTGGGAGGATGGCGACGCAAAGAATGCAGCCAGCCAGGCCGCTCCAAACGGCTTGTGACATGACCAGCCCGCGCTTGATGATCTCGAGCAGTCACCAACAAACAGACAGACTGGAATGGTGTAGTCGTCCAGGGGCTCGCGCTGTTCGCGCTGCACAGAGCAGGTTCGACAAGAGACGTCGATTTATTCCCTATGGGGTTCTCTGACCGTGCCGCTGTGCGTCAGCCCTGTAGCCGACGGACACGGTTGGCGCTTCTCATTCGTGGGTATGCGCCTCTGTTTCAAAGCTTCACGCACTTTGTTTGGACTTCGGGCAACATACTCCCCAGCATGCATGGTCACTGGTTGGCATCATGAGGCCTCATCTCTATTAACCTGCTCCGTAACGGCAGTAGTCTGCAGAAGAAGCTCCACGCTGTCGCATAACATTAACGACCCTGCGACTGATGCCTTATTATTACTAATGCCTACGGTACAACCCTGCCTAGGAGGGAGGTACTTTGAGGTAAAGAGGCTTAGAGGCCGCTGTCTAGCCTGTCTTCCATTAGGGATCATGGGACTGGCTTCACTGACTGTACTGACATTCTGATCGATTTGGGGATCAACTGTATCTGACCTACCACAAGAATCATTGGCCATTATCAAATTATCAAGCTTCCAACCTTTCAGTGTTACTAAGTACCAACGATGTGGCCCCCTCCATCCCCAGATATTCGCAGTCGCAGCACGCTCGGCAATCGGCTTCGCGTGCAGGGATGAAACGCGTTCCTTGGTGCAGGACCTTGCTTCCTAAGTAGTTCTGGTCGTACAACCACGAGCCTCTGGCACAAAAAAAGAAGAAAAAAGAACTTCGTCTTTTTGACCACGAAAGATTTGCGACGCTGGTACACCCAGCAATGGTTGCGAGCATCCCCCATCTTCACACGTCTCCACGCGTCTCTTTCACCCAAGCGCCTGCCACATACTGTATACCATACGAAGCCAGAGTACAAACACAAGGCAGCTCGTTGCGCATGACTATCCTAAGAGACACGTACCACCAAGCGACGGATGGATACCTGCAGGAGCCTCTCTACACACTGTCTGACTTCTCCACTTCTCCAGGGGATTCCAAAAACGGCCTCCTGGTCTACACAGGCAACCAAGATACTACCTAGTGTTGGTACAGTATGAAGAACCAACAAATTTGCGCCCACGTGATGCCAAGCCTTCGTGAATTCATGCGCGTCGCCTGAAAAAACACTAATGAAGTTGAACCTAAAGCGCCGCCAATATGTCCATCAGCTGTTGATGAAATAGAGTACCTCCTACCTCCTCTAGCTGGTCCTGCTCATAGCCGAATCACCTGCCTCGACGATTTACGTAACGGACGACTGAGAAGACCGAAGCGATACGAGCTGCGTGACATGTAGAGGTGGTCATCTGCAACACATCGCCCACGACGCTCCCAGAACCCGCCGAATTCTCGTTCCTTCCCTACATGTACCTGAACATCTGTTCTTTCGGCTTGCCAGATGATGCTGGGCCATGTATTGTTGTCGCACCACACAACACAAAGTCGTCCCTGGTCACATCTTGCTTCGAGCTATTACGAGGTAACGACCGACAGAATCAAGAAACGACTGCAACGCTATGCGTCCCAGAGGCCGGAGTGTGATCATGTACACTATTCATCAAAAAACTTCCTATGCCGATTCGCGTACGTGTGGTCTTTGACCTCGTCCTGCTAGACTCTTTGATTTTTCCGGGCTAAGAACGACGTGCAACGACCATCTTTCAGATCTAAAGCACCCGTTATAAACGACACGTATCAGCATCTTGCAGAACGAGATACGGAGGGACATGAGAAAACCATGCGTGCAACGAACGGGTTTCACGATCACAGCAGTGGATGCAGGTACCCGTGCGCTGCAAAGTTGGACTCTTGCTGGCGTGAATCGGAGGAGACATGTGCCACGTACGCTTGACGATGTTCGCTGCACAGCTACCAGGGACGGCCTGTATCTCCTGCCTGAAAAAGGAAGCGCTTACCTTAGGCAAGGTATTAGGAGGGACCAGAGATCTAGTTGTTTGTGGTCAGATGCAACATCATTTGCTTTGTGATTCCGTGCAAGCAAAAGCCCCCTCTAGGAACATTGCTCAAACTGTTTCTTGAACATGGCCTCCATCGCTTTCCTTACAGCGACAGCTTGAGTGTCTGCACTGTATTCCACGTCTTTCCAGCTGAGTCCTTGACCTTGCTTCACGTCGTTCTTCAGCACAAGACCATGCGCAAGCCCTATCGGTAGACCTTCAATCTCCATTGAGGCTCTCGCTGGGATCAGAATTCCGTACACCATGAAGCCCCCTTCGCCGTCCAGCTTCTCGCCTGCCCTGAGATCTCGCTTCGCAGTAGCGACAACATCGCCGGCCCAAGTCCTCGTCTGTCCGGTCGGTTCACCTCTACACATGATAGTGGCTACTGAGATGCCTAGCTCGAGACCGATCAGATGGTAGGGTTTGTACTGCACCGCGTACTGGCGAGAAAAGTGAGTAGCCTCTCGTGCCGAACGCGCAAGTGCCGGACTTACCTTGCCCGTACTATCAGTTTGCAAACCATACTGCTTGAAACACTCTCGCTGATACTCGCCCGGTGCTTCTACGATCACGTATACACCCCAGCGAAGATCGTTGTGCACAGGGCGTCCATCTGTCTCAAGGCAGGAAACGACTTCTACTGTACCTTTCTTATCGAGCATTCCGCCGTCTGCTTTAGGGCGCAATACATGCGGCAAGTCATGGGTTCCGCATGGCGGAAATAACAATCCATTGTCTGGAGGCACCAAATCGCAGCCGTTGGCAACAGCGGCCATTTCCAACGCGGATTTGGTTCCGTCCAAGAAGCTGTTGAACATTTGTGGGTTGAAATCGCCAGAAGCGAGTTGCTCCTTAGTGAAACCGTAATGTTCCCACACGGTATCGGGCGTAGAGTGATGATATTGAGGCAAGTGCTTCGTGCCTTTACCAGCGCAAATCACATCCAGCCCGGCTGTTCGGGCCCAGTCGACCAGTTCCGCGATGAGAGCGGGCTGGTCTCCATACGCCATGGAGTAGATGATGCCGGCTTCTCGTGCCTTTCGAGCAAGCAACGGACCAGCTAAAACATCAGCTTCGACGTTGATCATCACAATGTGCTTCTGATGTTCGCAGCAGAGCAGCGCGTGGCGGATCCCGGCAGCTGGACTGCCAGTCGCTTCAAGAATTACATCGATTCCTGGCGTTGCAATGAGCGCAGCCGAGTCTTGTGTGATGGCAGTCTTGCCGGCTGCGAGGCCTTCTTCAACAGACAACGAAGCTGTATGGTCGAATCGATCAGGCGGATATGAGGTCCTTCGTAAGGCTGCGACAGCTCGATCTGCCGACAAATCTGCAATGCCAGCTAAACGCATTCCTGGAGTCCGATGCGATTGAGAGATGCTGAGGAAGAGTCAGCAGTCCGAGTGACTCGCTCGCAATCTGTCTGCATCTCGCAAAGACGAGGCACGTACAACATTGAACCAAACTTCCCCGCGCCAATGAGACCGATTTGTATTGGCTTGCCGGCCGCTTCACGCTCGGCGAGCTTGGTGGATAGGCTGGTCATATTGGCGACAGTAATGAAATAGACAGCGAAAAGAATACGGTGTGGTCCAGCCCGTTCTCATAACGATAGCTGCATCGATGATTCCGCCCTCGTCACCCACCCACAGTAGGTAACTTTCTTCATACTCCGTCTACCCCGCAGGTGAGTTCGGCATGATGGGAGTCGTGACCGTGACAACCATCGGTCCGTCCGCAATCGCGCATCCCAGGCCGGACCGGTGTTGCGACAGAAGACGCGCCCTTTGTCTTGGTACATGTACTTGCTAAAGGGCAGACTTGTGCTAGTCCGCGGAGATGCAGCGGACCTCCGAGGCTCCGCTCCGCCCCGCCCCGCCCTTCGCCGTTCGGCAGGAAGCTTGGCAAAGGCGGAACTAGGCCATGGTACTCAGATATCTCGCTTGCCCGTGGCGAGAGCATGTACACCTATCTCCTCCGTACTGTGCCATCCTTCTGCGACTTTGCTGATACAGACAGCATTGGAGCAATGTTTCTGTTTTCTTGGAGATAACACACCACCCTGCCACGTACTTCTGAGGCATGGCCTCTCTGCAGTGGCCGCGAGCTCTTCCGCGAGCCGTACGAAAGCCGACAACATGGCCACCCTCTGTGCTATCGCTGCCATCGAGGAGGCAACACACCGCCACGGCCGCCACGGCCGAGATACGCGAGCAGGAGCCATATCTTCCAGAAGCAGGTACAGTTCCGCCGTCAACGAGACTCGAACGACGAGATAGGCTACGCGATGCAAAACCCTTTTCCGAGTTCCTCACCGATACCTTCGACCGGCAGCACGACTACCTGCGCATTTCCTTGACGGAGCGCTGCAACTTACGATGTACATACTGCATGCCTTCCGAGGGTATACAGCTCTCGCCAGATCGCGAGATCCTCACGACACCCGAAATATACTATTTGAGCGCTCTCTTCGTCAGCCAGGGTGTCAGCAAGATCAGGCTGACTGGTGGCGAACCCACCGTGCGCAAAGACATTGTCCCGCTCATGCAGCAGATTGGCAGTCTGCGACGGAACGGTCTGAAAGAGCTGGCCCTGACGACCAATGGTATATCCTTGCACCGCAAGTTGGACGAGATGGTTGAAGCTGGTCTGACAGGCGTCAACATCAGCCTGGACACGCTGGACCCCCTTCAGTTCCCCTTGTTGACACGGCGGAATGGTTTCAACGCGGTAATGAAGAGCATCAATCGTGTGCAGGAACTGAACAAGCTGGGGGCAGGCGTGAAGCTCAAGATCAATTGCGTTGCGATGCGTGGCATCAACGACGACCAGATTCTCAAGTTTGTCGAAATGACTCGAGACCAGGATGTCGAAGTACGCTTCATCGAATACATGCCATTCGGTGGCAACAAATGGGCGGAGAAGAAGATGCTGCCATACGCGGAAATGGTGCAGCTGATACAGGCGCAATATCCTACACTCACGCGGCTTCGAGATGCAAAGAATGACACCTCGAAAACATGGCAGGTCCCTGGCTTCAAGGGACGCGTTGGCTTCATTACAAGCATGACACACAATTTCTGCGGCACCTGCAACAGACTACGTATAACGTCTGATGGTAACTTGAAAGTGTGTCTTCATGGGGATGCCGAGGTCAGTCTGCGAGATCTGCTGCGTACTGAGAATTCGGGTGAACCGATGGACGAGCACGCGTTCGAAGCGATACGACAGATTGAACTTGACAGGCGGAAAACGCAACAAGCAGGCCTGCGCTTTGACGGCGAAGAAGGCTGGATCAGTAAAGAGCGCCAGTTGCTAGAGGTCATTGGTGCTGCCGTGAAACGGAAAGCAGTCAAACATGCTGATATGGGAGATTTGGAGAAGATGAAGAACCGCCCCATGATATTGATTGGTGGGTAGGTTCACTTCTACGTTCATATTGCATGTGTGATTTCATTTGCGTCAGGTTCAGCGATGCAGCAGAATATGATTGACGATAAGATGAATTGACGAAGCTTACGGCGCCGTGCTACAACATTTCTTTGGTCACAACTGTCGAGAAGCACTGTCGCTGACAGCATACAGGTAAGCGGGAAACAACCCACTTTTCTCCTACTTCTGTACATCCAACACTCCGCCGACACGTCTCATCACCATGGGCGACGATTCCCATGCACTTGCTTCGGGCGACACCAGGTTCCCTTCAAGCTCGACATTACTCGTCGAGTGGCGGCAATGATGATGACAGGCAGTCTTCTAGCAAGGAGGAGTCCGCGTCGCCATCTAGTCTCACCACTGGTTTCGGCTTCCAAAGCCTGAGTGGCCTTTTTGAACAGCCGAAGCGAGGAAGGTACAGTACTACGCGTGGGTCGCAGCAACAGTCTGATGCCGCATCCTCGCCGGAAGTATCCGATCATCTCGCGAATTCTAGGAGTGAACAACCTCTAAGAGTTGCAGAGCCCTTTTTCAATCGCAATAATCCAGTGACAATGCAGGATGAGGACCTATCTCGCATAGGAAGTTCTTTTTCGGCCGATGCAAGACCTGCGGAGATCAATGCTGGGAGCAGCGATGCGTCCACATCGAAGGTCACAGAGGAAACAAACCCCGATGGCTCTCTTCATGCGGCGAGCAGTATAACAACTCGGCGTCCAATCAAAGACCATGCAAAAGATGATGAAACGCCGACGGTCATTGGAGAAGCCTTTCGAAGGCGCTTCGCCACGAGCGATGACTCTGAATCGTCCAATCCTGGGCATAGTCGCACTCGCCGTACATTTATAAACAGGCGACTGAGAGGTTTTTCCACGCAGGGTACCGAGATACCTGTCGAGCCGAAACGCCCAAATCCCTTTTTAGTTATGTCGAGGACACAGGCTGGAAAACCTGGAGATGATAAGCGCATGGCACCGCGGCACACTGTTTCGCCACAGCCCAAGAATTCCTGGGGTTTCTCGAAGGGGTCCCAGGCGCATGTCAATTCTCTTCCGGAGCGGGAAACCAATGTTGCTGTTTCGGACGGCAAGTCAATTGAGTCCTTGGAAGGTTTACAACAATCTAAGGAGGATGCTGTTGCGACTAGCAATTCAACAGCCACGCCTCCACATCGACTAGCGACACACGCAAAGACCGATCCCGGTCATGTTGAGCGAAGCAGACCAACGAGCTCAGTCGAAACGAAGCCCCAGTTAACTCATGTCACTGGGTCGGGAGAAGCGCATATGGTTGATGTGGGAGCGAAGCGGGACACTCACCGGGTTGCAGTGGCCACGGCATTCGTGAAGTTCAGAAAGCCGGAAACGCTACGGCTCATTCAGGAAAATAACATGAAAAAAGGCGATGTGCTGGGAATCGCACGGATCGCGGGTATCATGGCAGCCAAACGCAC
>Ga0065703_1006360_pt1 | contig 9912 bp, 3 predicted proteins | sample SwiRhicommunBV21_FD_59090 | JGI IMG/M metagenome (GOLD analysis project Ga0065703, IMG submission 59090) | Switchgrass rhizosphere microbial communities from Buena Vista Grasslands Wildlife Area, Michigan, USA - BV2.1 v1 | ecosystem: Host-associated > Plants > Roots > Rhizosphere > Soil ...
TCGCACTCATTTGACCGGGGTCTTAGCTGAAGACGACAATGTCTGGATCCTGCTTCGGTGTGCCATGGCCATAGCCGAGCGTGCAAAGGCGAAGCAGTCGCTCCTCGGCATCTTAGCCGCACGCTTCAAGCGCGTTCTCTATCGCAGTCACCCCATCATCCGGGGCGCTATCAGCCATACTGGCCTCGATCGAGCTGTAAAGAACGTCTGGTCAGGATACCCAGTTGAAGGTTCCGTATGGCGCGCCTTGGAAGTGGACTACTGGTTGCAGACGACTATATTCGCAAGGTGTAGCACAGAGCCTGCGACAGTCCAGTTCAATCTCCTCACCGGAGAACTATTGGTCGATGGACTCCAGCACAAGACACCGCCCCTTGTATACGAGAGGCACAGCACTTACAAGGCTCTGTTTGGTGATTCATCCGTCGAAGTCATGCCGTCCAAAATCAAACCTGCGAGCTTTGCGACAAAAGGGACGTATGGTGGGTACAGTGTTCATATCGGCATAACCAAGAAGGATCCCCTGATCCGCCGCGATTTAGTTGTCATAGCCGTGGAAGAAGCTACACGGACAGGCGACGCCAGAGTGTTCGAGATTGTCCCGAGTCGACTCCTGCGCGAGTGTTTGCCAGAACGCTTCGTGACCGGCCATGTCCATTGGTACGATACGCAGAGTGGCTCGCTGCAGTTTCGGTCCATCACAGCCCCGTGGGACGCCATGTCCCCTTCTAATTGGACGCTGGTGAGGTCCGACGTTGATACAGGGTGGCATTTGCAACGGGGAGAGACCTACTTACTGGGCTCCCGTTGCCAAACTTCCGTACAAATTGCCCAGGCATTGTCTCCGCTTGTACATTCTTCCAGGATTGAAATCGTTCTTCAGGCCGACCAGAAATCGCTTGAGGTTGAAATACCGACAGCTCGGCTTGGCTTCACGTTGCAGTCAGGACAGGATACTCTACGCTCCAAAGAGTACCGAGGCATGATTGTTGACCGGAATCAGTCTGCTGGGACACTGATCGGGCTGTCCAACAAGCTGCTCCTTCGTCCGTTGAAGAAAGCGAACCGGCTCATCTTGATACCTGATGGAGATGTGTCGTATAAGCGGTGTGCGAATCACGTCAACGTCAACATAGAGCAACAGGAAGCCGATGGTGTCGTTGACATTCATTCCTTTGAGATCGATCTGCGACTCGGCCGCCTTGTTGACAACGGCAGCCTGCAAAGCAAGCTGTTCATCGCTTTTCTGCACGCAGTAACCTCTTTTGCACTGCCTGACCCGCTGACGAAAAGGACTGGCACTGAGCAAGCCTTGTCAGTCCTTCGATCCGCGGCAATGCGTTCGTTTGAGGAGCTTTCAGCCCCTAACATTGATATGCTCATGAAAATTGCTGCACTGAGCCCCGCTCGATTCTACTACCCTCCTGATGCCAAGGTCATGCAGTCTGTCCGTTGGGATGACCAACTCAGCTTCATGGCCCAGCACGGCGACTTCTACAGCGCTGTAGGAGCCATTCTACGGCAAGCCGCCGCGCTTAGAATCTTTTACCCAGGCTCGAATATCTGTATACCATCCCTGACACACATCGAGAAAGACTTGCATCATCGAGACATGATTCGCACCGCAGTCTTCCGGGTAGCCGAATATGGCGCGGAACACTTTACTACTGTGGAAGACGTGAAATACCAGTCTCGAGATCGAGGCCAAGGTTCCCCATCTGCCACAAAGGCATGCGTTATGTCGCGTCTTATTGTCTCCAACTCCGACAAGCTTCATTGGAGATTACCCGAAAAAGGTCATCTCTGGAAACAGGTAATGGATCTGAAGACCCTCTACGGAGCCGCACGACCTTTGCAGGTGGACAGAATGGCGTTCGATGCACGTTTGATGCAGGGGAACAGTAATGAAGTCGCGCCATCTTTGTTGTCCCTACATCGAACACTGGGTAGTCCAGAGACTGATGTCAATCGGCCTGCGCTAATGATGTGGCTCTCAACAATGGCACTGTCGCCAGACGCAGACATGGCTTTGTTGCAGGTGGTGGCAATGTTTCTCACAGCGCAATCATTGCGAGCTGTGGTTCCGCCCGCAGCGAAGTCTTTCTGTCCTGCAGAAGGGCAGGACATAACGTTGGAAGAACTACAGTCAAATATTGCAGATGCAGCCGTTTCCTACAAGCATAGTCCGGACGCCAAAACACAATTTTTGCGGGCACCATATGGAAATCGTCTGGAGACCAACGCTGAACACCGCGCTCGATGTGAACCAAAGTACAATCGTCAAGTTCTGTCTATTTCGAAGGACCTTGCTCGGGGCTTCCACAGGCAGTGGGTCTCTGATCGTGCTAAAGATGTCTCGTTACCGGAGGCAGCGACCAAGTCCCCTGTCGACGATTATATCGATTGTGCGAAGATGATGGAAGGTGTGAACGGTATGCTCGAGATGCGCCGGAACAACCAAGCTCTGCAACGATATCTTGATGACTTGCAAGTCGCCGTGTCCAGCCTATCGAGCCAACCCATTTCAGTGCCGAATATGGCTATTTCCCACGGGCTTAGAGCACCGTCAATACCAGGACACGCCACTGTTGAGCATGTCTTTGCCGACTTCGTGCCGCAGGCATTGCGAGACGACAGGTTCCCCAGGCTCGCAACACAGACGTACACTTCTAAGACGGGTGCCACGTCTGAAGATGCATGTCCCAATCTGAGAGCTGTAGTAAATGTTCTGGAGGAAGAGACCGCCAACCAGGAGTTGTTCAAGAAGACCTACGTGGAGGGCCTTCGTGGCAGTATGAACGCTCTACAATTGAAGCGTCGTATCGACGATATTGTACAACCCACCTTGGCTGAGCTCAATGAGCACCTTTCACGTTGCGAGGAGTTCTTGAAGCTCATTTTCGCGAATTTGGTCACTGCGTCACGAACTCAGCTGGAGAAGCAATCTGGAGGCCGCGAAGATCTTCACTGGCCTCGACCATCTCCATCTCTCTTTCTTGCGCAGCTGAACCGTGATCGATGGCAGGCGCTCCCCAGCCAGTGGAAGAAGCCGATTGTCCAATATGGCATAGCGATTACCGCCGTGCAGCGAGCAGAACGGCTTCTCAACGCTGAAGCCTCGAAAAACTTGGACGATATGCAACGCGAACTCTCCGAGGTTGGACATACCAACTGGGACCCCCTCGCCCAGCCAGAGACTCTGCTGCTTGAGGTTGAAGGAGCCATCATGGTGCGAGATGTTCAGGAGGACATTGCCAGGGAGATGAGGAGTCCCAGCAGCAGGGGTAATCAGGTCGTCCAACTGAATATGGGAGAGGGCAAATCATCTGTCATCGTTCCAATGGTGGCTGCAGCTCTGGGGAATGGCAAGCAATTGGTTCGTGTGATTGTTGCGAAACCACAGTCCAAGCAAATGGCACAGATGCTCGTTTCGAAGCTGGGCGGTTTGGTGAATCGGCGCATTTACTTTATGCCATACTCTCGCGCATTGAGACTCACAAGATCATCTGCTGAGGCCATCGATGAGCTATGCCGAGAGTGCATGAAGATGGGCGGTATTCTCCTTCTCCAACCTGAGCACATCCTTTCTTTCAAACTGACCGGCCCCGAGAGCGTTCTAGCTGGCAACAAAGACGCCGGCGCGAGTTTTCTTCGAACGCAGGAACTCTTCGATAAATTCTCCCGGGACATCGTGGATGAGAGTGACGAAAATTTCAATGTCAAATTTGAACTTGTCTATACGCTGGGCATTCGGAGACAGGTTGACTTCGCTCCCGCCCGTTGGGGTTTTGTCCAACACTTTCTAGCGCTGGTCAAAGTGCATGCTCAAGCATTGGCTGAGCAGGATGCAAAGACCATGGAGTTCAATACTCGCGGTGAAGGAGGCTTCCCGCGAATACGCATACTGCAGGAAGAGGTTGCCCGGGAGCTCGTGTATCGCATTGCAAAGGATGTGACAGAATTCGGCTTGCTAGGGCTGCCTACCTCGTCACAATCAGATACAGTTCGAGCCAGCTTGTTCAAGTACATCACGACACCCGATCTGACCCCTGAACAAACAGCCGCGGTCGAGACATCGGCATTCTGGACTGCGAACACGAAGCAGGCACTTCTCCTCACTCGTGGTTTACTAGCTGGTGGAATCTTGCAGTTCATTTTCTGTCTCAAGAGATGGCGAGTGACCTACGGTCTGACCACTCGAAGTCCCGCAACAAGGCTTGCAGTGCCCTACCGCGCAAAGGACAGCCCCTCGCCGCGTTCCGAGTTCAGTCATCCGGATGTTGTGATTCTGCTGACCTCGCTGTCATACTACTACGGTGGCCTACCAGATGAGGACTTATTCACTGCACTCGGTCACCTGATGACGTGCGATCAAGCCGATGCGGAGTACCTGACATGGCTATGGGATGTCGACGTACCAGTGGAGTATCGACATCTCGCCGGCATCAATATCAAGGATCGCGTGCATTGTATTACGAAGGTCTTCCCGCATCTTCGCTACTCGAAGGGTGCTATCGACTACTGGCTCAGCCACGTTGTCTTCCCAAGAGAGATGAAAGAATATCCACACAAGCTCTCTGCCTCTGGTTGCGATCTAGGAAGGCTAAAGACGCTTCCCACTACTTGCTTTTCCGGAACGAACGACAGTCGCGCTCTGCTTCCGCTGGACGTGCGTCAGATCGACATACCAGAGCAAATGCATACCAATGCGCTTGTCCTCGAATATCTCCTGCGATTTGAAAACACAGTCGCGCTTATGCCCAGCACTGCCGACGCCTCGGCTACAGATGCGGAGCAATTGCTGGATATGGTCATGAATCTGAGACCAGTGCCCCAGGTCATTCTTGATGTGGGTGCTTTCGTGCTGGAGCTCGACAACAAAAGCGTGGCTGCATCTTGGCTCGCAAAGTATCATGCGAACGACAAGAGCGCTGCGGTGTTCTGCAACGACCAGGATGAACTGTCGGTGATTGATCGCACAGGTCGAATAGAGTTATTGCAGACGTCTTCGTACAAGGAGAGAATGGACATGTGTATTGTCTACCTAGACGAAGCGCACACTCGTGGCATTGATCTCAAGCTGCCAGTGCATTGGCGAGCTGCGTGCACGCTCGGAGCTAACTTGAGCAAGGATCGGCTGGTCCAGGCTTGCATGCGGATGAGGAAGCTCGGAAAGGGGCAGACGATTGTCTTCTGTGTGCCTAACGAGATCAAAGAGTCGATATTACGCGATCGCGCAGACAACGAGACCAACGTGGAGATCACGACCGCCTCTGTGGTCCGATGGGTGATTTTGCAGACTTGGACGGAGATCAAACACTCAATGGCTCTGTGGGTTGCGCAAAACCATCGATTCAACATCCAAAAAGAGCTGTGGGACAAGAACACTGTTGATGGTCATTACCAGTTGAATGAGACGAGCGCACGGGAGTTCCGCGAAGAAGAAGCTCGAACTCTGGACTTCCGCTATCGCCCCAAACCGAGCAAAAAGGCACCGTTGGAGATTCTGGCGAAGGATACCAAGCATCGCTCGCGTGCCATCATTGCACGATGTGAGCTGTATGGCATGCTCTCCTTCAATGCGCGTAAGCTTACGGAGGAGCAAGAGCGAGAGCTCTCGCCAGAATGTGACGTGGATGCGGAGCGTGTGGTCCAGAAGCCACCGGCGGCACAGGCAGCCCAAAACCACCTTCATCGAGACATTTTGTCATTTGTCATGACAGGTGAAGCCAAGCAGCACTCCTCGGCCTACGGTCCAGCGTTTCATACGTTGTCAAACACAAGTCCTGCTTTGCACTTCGACGTCACGCAATTCCAAGATCAACGCATGCTCGTATCCACGGATTTCTCTCGCACCATTCTCGATTCCGGAAAAGGAGCCCTCCACGACTCCTATCAACGCTCTGTCCAGTGGGTTCTGACCGGACTGGGCAAGAGCGATTCCACCGCCGAATACATCATCATCATTTCTCCGTACGAAGCCCAGCATCTCGTAGCGAGAGGCGCCCTTCTCCACTCGCGCGCTGCTCTCCATCTCTATCGTCCCCGCTACAACATCCGCTATCGTCCAATGGAGAAACTCGACTTTTACCAGATTTCCTCTCCAGCTCTCACCGTCCACGTACCTCTGAGCTTGTCCGTTCAGTTGGGCGTTTTTGCTGGCCAACTCTATTGGAATTCCTACGCTGAGTATGTGGCTACCACCCGCTTTCTCGGTTTGCTCTCGAAGCCGGCTGAGCAGGGCCAGGAGGTTACGATGGATGGATTTATTCGAAACAATGAGGTTGGTCTTGGCTCGAGTCCTGTCAATTTCTTGAAAGTGTTTCTTTCCAAGATTCGACGTGGGGGAGATGATATTTCGAAAAGTCATATGGGGATGCTGTTGGACGGGAAAGTGTTTCGGTCTGGGGATTTTGAGTGATGGCACGTCACATCCTCGAAGGGTATAGGGTAGTGGAATGGATACCTTAAGTGCGATTGAGCATGAGTCGGACGAAAAGATGAGAGGATGGAATTGTAGATAAACACACCGTGTGGGAGTATTGGACGTGTTTTGTTTCGAGTAGGTAGTTTTCAATTCTGTCATACCAAGTCCACCCCATCCCAAAGCTCATATTCATTTTTGCCCCTGTGCGCCCTCTCCCCCTCACTTCACATGAGCCAACTGATCCCTCAACGTCGCCTCCAACCCATCAAATCCCTCCACCCGACCATATCTCCTCAACAACTCCTTTCCCCTATTCGTATCCACCACACTCAAATCCCTCGACTCCTGCCCCTCTGCCGCTTTCTCCGCATACTTCCTCTCGGGATCAATCCGATGCAACGTATCCACCAACGACGAGAAATTGTACGGCTCCGCGAATGCGAGAATTCTCTCTCCCGTCACGTCCCGCTCGAGCAGGGCTGCGAGATGCAAAAGCGCTACGTCGCGTGCGTGTACCATGTGTTGTGGTGGCAGGGCTAGGAGAGATCGCGCCGTGGCGGCGTCGCCGTTGTAGAGGGCGTTGATCCAGCCGGCTGTGGAGCCGGAGCCGAAGAGGATGGGGCCGAGGACGAGGTTGGGGTTTACTATTTTTATTTTTTGAAGTCAGTTACGGGATGGATGGGAGGGGAAGTCTTTTTGAATTTTTAGGTCTGAATGGGAAGAATGAATGGGATTCATCATACCAGCATTGAAGACGAAATGGGGATTGTTTTCTTTCATGAAATTCCAACCTGCGCGCTCGGACTCGGCTTTGGATGCACCGTAGACGTGAAAGGGCCAGCTGAGGTCTTCTCGGTCGGCGTGGGGGTCTTTGACCAAGTTCATGTCTTCTTCGTTCCAACAGTCGGTATTCACGTGGAATGCCACATTGGGCCGCGGGTGCGCAGTGGCGATGGAAGATGAAGTGTAGACTACTCGCTTGACGGTGGGAGTTTGCGCAGCTGCTTTCAAGGCATTGATTACACCTGCGACGGCGTTCCCGACTACGACTGCGGGATCAGGAGAGAAGCTGACCTATAATATGAAATATGGAGGGTCAGCAATGTGTATTTCTCGTTTTCTTTCCCTCTCTCCGATGAGATGGAGCTGAGTTCAGAATGTCTTTTAAAGAGCGGTTGGATAATTTCATTCTTTTACTGACATCTGAAGCCACATGAGCTACTCCTGATACACCGGACATGGCTTCGTCAAAGGCATGGTCTGCCACCATGTCCGGTACTACTACGCCTTCCACTGTACTGTCCGGGTGGCGCTTTCGTAAAGCATCGAGTGCGAGGTTGAGTTTCACTTCGTCGCGAGCGGTTCCTCGTACGCCATAGCCGTGTTCGAGGAGTTGATCGGCAACATGGGAGGCGACGAATCCGTTCACTTGTGCGGCATGAGTGATTAGAAATGATCCATGAGCTGTTTGGATAGTGGTTGACTGACCTCCTGTTACCAGTACCATCGAGCCTGTGGGAAGGGCTTTGGGAGAAGACATTGATGCGGTGAGTTGGTGTCGGGTTGGTTGATGTCGGTCGGTGAGTGTCGTGAGTTGAGAGTTGAGAGTGGGAAAGTGAGGGGCGCGTAGTGGACCATACCTTATAGAGCAAACGATGGAAAGAGTGCTTTCGCTTCGGGGCCGACACTAGAACTAAGTAAGTGAGTTGTTTGTCAGCTGGATTGTTCCATTTTGTCTGGAGAGAACGTCCCGGACTCTGGAGAGCCAACGCCTCGGGCTCGTACCGATATGAATCCGGATCAGTGTGTAGATCTACTACCTTAAGGTACCTCCTAGTTGTACCTTGGCATACTGCGATTGATCAGCCTCCTCAGGTACATGTACATGACCACCTACATCTACCTGCTCACTGCTCACTGTTCACTGCTTACCTATTGTTTAACTGCTTACTTCATCACAGCTCGACAATTTGCGTTGGAGGTCACACAACACTGCTGCACGCCTCACAGAAGACGCTGTGTTCGACGCTATACCCTCTCATAGGTCGGACTTTGCAATTGGTATCCTCCGCGTGTCAGCATTCGATTGCTAACCTCCCAACAGCATGTAGATGACCTCATTGTATGTCAGCAGCACGAGGAAGAGGACGAGGAGGAATGGGGCCAACACACCTGATACTGCTTTCTCTGAGAGAGAGTGTGTGTGAGAGAGAGAACCAGCGTGGTTGGCAGCTGCTGAGATACTTATCTTGAAGCTCTCCACCGAAGGCGGGTTCGCGATCGAGGAACAATAGTTTGGTCTTATGTGCCAGACGCAGGCGCGCGAGAGACGAGATTCAGCAGATACTTCTTTCTGGATCGTGAGGACGATGATTCACGATGGGGTGTTTCTAGGTGGATGAATGGAGGAATGGGTGAATAGATGAAATGATGGCTGAATGGATGGATGAATGAATGAATGAATGCGAATGACGAGGACAAAGCTGCTGCTCCCACAACCTCTGCATCACAAGCGTACGGTATAGGTAGTGTAGGGATGATTGTTTCTTTCCAATCATGATCATCACCTTAGTCCCTTCATGGTCTGTGCAGGCGCGGAGTAGTGTCGTTCTATTATAGTGATGCTACCAGCTGCCTCCTATTCGCGCCGAGGAAAACTCTGTTTCTCCTACCGTCCTGCCAAACTCAGGTACCTCCTAGGCTCCTAGGTTGTAGACCACTTGTCGCTCTTCCATTTACCTTCAGACACCCTGGAAGCATTCATCTCGTCGCTTCGAATCATCATGCCCCCCCTCAGGCCGCTTTCACTTTGCTGCCAATGGGAAAGCGTTCCGCCGGCGCTGCGCCTGGCGAGAACGAGGTGAAGAAGCAGCCTAGAAGATCACATCACAAGTTCATCAACAGAAACACGGATTCCAGCTCGCATCACACGGAGCAGCCTCCGATCTCCGAAATAACTGTATACAGTAGATGCTAGTATGCCGCCATGCTACCGAGAGGTCCGAGACGGCGAGACCAGCCGACATGGATCAAACACGAGGAGTAGAAGACGCCATCCCTCCTCTGGTCACTGGCGGAGTGTCGGAACCACACACCACACGTCTAAATCTGGAGCTTGTTTTAGATCCCAGTTTGATTGCATCGCAACAAGGTTCGACGACACACGATATTTTTATATGTCAACATCACGGTTAGGTAACACGATGCATGGTCATTCCACGGAGAGCCATGCAGTAATGGGTGCTGCTATTGCCACTGCACCTATGTTCAAAAACAATGCTTCGTCCTCCTGGATGATCCTTTCTCTGTTTCATTTTTGTGAGTTCGACTTCTCTTACTGGCATAATGTTTTCTCAACTGCTTTGGTCTGCTGCCTTGACAGGACTGGCACGTCTTGTCCAGGCAGAATTTGGTATTGCTGGTGACCTGTTTCAGCTCCAGAACACCGCCTCTGTCAACAATGCCAAGTTGTCGTGGGCGATAGT
>Ga0065703_1010367_pt1 | contig 9831 bp, 19 predicted proteins | sample SwiRhicommunBV21_FD_59090 | JGI IMG/M metagenome (GOLD analysis project Ga0065703, IMG submission 59090) | Switchgrass rhizosphere microbial communities from Buena Vista Grasslands Wildlife Area, Michigan, USA - BV2.1 v1 | ecosystem: Host-associated > Plants > Roots > Rhizosphere > Soil ...
GTTCTAGGCTGTGATCCGAGACTATTATCAGCCGTTTATCGCTATTTCGGGTTATATGGCGAAGAGCACGTCCAGGGAGAAGAAATTGGTTGAACCTCAAGCGGGACATGCTATCGATTTCGACCAGCCTGAGGCCGTCCTTGAAGTCATAGGAGCATTCCTCGTAAGACTTGATTCATCGATGGCATCGTGTATGCGAAGGGGAGACCAGCACTTGCCGATTCGGAGAGATCCAGCATCCGGCTTCATTTTCACTTCTCCAGCGATCCTCATGCGAAGCAACTGATTTTGATTTGCGGCCAGATCATTGACATGGGTTGCACTATGTTGTCTGAGCAGTCTCGTGCGATCTTGGCGTTTCTGGTAGACAGCTTCCGCAGGACATTCAACTTCGTATACGACCTTCATACAAGAAAAGCGCACCGAATGTGTTCACATGTTTTCTCAATCAATGTATGTGCATACTTACCTTACCTTAGGATTGGGTAAACTGGCACTTCGTAAACCCGAATACTGTCTTGTCGAGCCGAATACTGTCTCCTTGTAGGTTGGCCATGCTCGATGCTCGTCTCGGAAGGCATTCATTTCTCGCCAATTATTCAAGACTGTGCCTCGGTTCTCTTCCGCCAGATTCGACGAGGTGCTCAAAATTGGTAGTTCGAGTTTGCGTATCTATATTGTCGACAGGCAGAGGTTGCTACACCAAAGAAACATGTCAGTGTGAGAAGTGGTGAGGCAGGATGGATCGAAGAGACGGAAGTTGTCAATATCGAAAAAAGTCTTGGCGTCATACCAGTGGCATAAGGTAAGGTACAGGTATTGCTCCCGTCATGAAGGCGTCTGGAATTTCGTGCTATTTGGAGCATGAAATGACAGACACGATTACTCAGTCTTATAATGCTCAACTGCTTCCGAGGTACAGAAGGCGAGAGCAACCTAGACTACTGGAGGCACGTTATTGAACACCTTAGTCCCACACACAGTCCACCTCCTGGAAGGCAATCCAATGCAAAAAGAGAAAAAGAACACACAAACCAAAAAGCCCCAAATCAACAAGCAAAAACAAAAGAAGGATTTCATACACCCCCGCACCTTTATCTCACGCTGGGATGTTACCTAGTGGCAACACCGGAAGAGGGTGTTTAATACCTCTACCGCCCTGACCTAGTGGTCATTGGACCCAGAGGTACTCGGCTGCGGCCTCACTGGCTTTATCCAGTGAGCTATGGGTGTATGTGACTAAGCGAGGATGAAAGATGGCTATAAACCCCACAACAGGTTCTTGTGCCTGAGGTTGGGGATGTTAGGTCTTCTTGCACGAGTTGAGTTGTTGGGGATTTGTGCTGCGCTTTGGTTGCATCACAGTTGTTCGCTGATCACATACGTTGGTTAGAGGCTCTTGAAGTGATTTGCGTAGGTACAGTACCTACGTTTGCGATGGCTTGCAAGATCTCTAGGTGACGCCCCTGAAGCTGGCTGCTCCCCGGTATTGCGCTTCGCGATATCTGCGGGACGGCACTGCCATTGTATTGTCTAGGTATGGTCGGAACATGGGTTTCATCGCTACTGGTGGCGGCACAAGAAGACGGAAACGGAGCTGGAGTAGATGATGCGAACACGAATGAAGAGATTTTCGGAAGCAAGTCTTTTTTTTCTTTTTGATTTACAGAACAAGTCATAACAGAGTGCATGTCACGCGCCTCTAACAGGCTTCAGAGGGCAACAGCAGATACTTCTCATCGCCAGTTCAGTGCCGCGTTGCTCCTCCGATATCTCAGAGCCGCCCCTCCTGATTGCGAGAATGGCAATCCGTATCAACAAGCCATCATTCGTCGCGTCGCGTGCTGGGAGGTTCCCGCTGTCCGCCGCTCTAGAGGAAGATCATCGCGACGGCAATGCCAGCCAGAGCGACAAAAGAGTCCTTGTTGTCGATTCCAGCAGCGCCGGCTGAGAATGGGATGATGCTCACGGTCGGGCCGGCGACGACACTAGTAGGAGCCATAGCACCGGTACCCGTCGCACCGCCGATCGCAGCAGTGGTGGCATTGGTGATGCCAGCTGGGGAGAAAGCGAACGATGAAGAGTGTGTCGCACCAACGGCGTCGGCGGTGGCGTTGCCGCTGGGAGCGATGGTGCTTACGGTCGGGTATGGAGCGGCGCCGGGGCAGACGACGTAGGAGGTGCCATTGAAACCTGGGATGGTGTTGACACCGACGGTCTTGTCCGCAGAGATGCACTGAGACCTATGCAGATGTCAGCTGTCCGCAATCTGGGTGAAGCAGGCTATCCACTTCTCTCTTTCGCGAGGAGGGAACAAAGGATCGGACTAAACTTACTCGGACAGTGCCCAGGCAGTGGTGGATGGCGCGATTTGCTCGGTGGTGGTCCAATTGGCAGTGGTACTGTAGTATGGTCAGCAGGGGCGCAATCACGATTTCCGTTTCTAGACTCACCTCGAGCTGATGGAGAGTTCGGTTGCGCAAGAGGAGGAGGTGGCTGCGGTGGAGCTCATGATGCTGGCACTTGCTGGAGAAGCCTCCGCAGCTGAAGACACAGTGACAGTGACGGTGCTGACAGTGCTGGTGATGGTCGTGCTGAAGGTGTTGCACGCCGACTCTGAAGTGGCCGCAGTAGTGCTCGCGAGGCCGGCGACTAGGGCGGTGTTGTAGATGATCTGCATCGTGCGTGTTGGATCGGGTGGTTGCGTGTTTGCCAAGTGTTATTCTGTGGAAAGAAAGAGTGGTCTTGAATGTTGTTAACGAGAGTGTCGAAGGAGGAGTTGGGGTGGTAACGAGAGTGGCTGTCGCTGTTATTGTTGCTATTGTTTGTAGGGGGGTGAGAAGAACGCGTTGAAAGGTCAATGGCAACAGCTCAGGCAGCTCCACATCCAACGCGGTCACCATGACAAACGGGCACACACTACTCGAACATGCAGGCGTTCACTACGATACGCTGCCTTCACCTACTGAACAAACGAAGGTGTCACTTGCAATCACAATCTGCCGCAGATGGTCTTACAATGTAACATCTTCGAGGCCAAAGCGACTCCTGCACGTTGCGTCTACAGTGCCGGACACGAAAGGCGAACAGCATCAGTCTGGCTGTCGGATGCAATCAATATATTCAACAGAAATATGAAGAACAAAAGCAGTAGATGCATCGCAAAGCGTGTGCAAGACGCGTGTGGGACGTGAAGTTGAGAGATGGGACAGGGTTCGTTTGCCCAATTTAGGATTCACACAGGGACTAGGCTCAAAGCAGACTAGCCGCGCCAAGACCCAAAATCGACTGGCAATTGCGACTGTGCGAACTTCTCGAAGGACTTCTCTTTCCAAGCACGCCGCAATATCGATTCAGTCTCACATCGACAACCACCGCCAACATGGGTCGTCTTCACAGCAACGGAAAGGGTATCTCTGCGAGCGCCATCCCATACTCGCGCGCACCGCCAGCATGGCTCAAGACCACGCCCGACCAGGTCGTTGACCAGATCTGCAAGCTCGCAAAGAAGGGTGCCACTCCTTCGCAGATTGGTGTCGTTCTCCGTGACTCTCACGGTGTTGCTCAGGTCAAGGTTGTCACTGGTATGTCGCAAACTTTGGGGCAGTGTGGTGGAATTGCGATGCAGAAACTAACATGTGACTGCACAGGTAACAAGATCCTTCGTATCCTCAAGGGTAACGGTATGCCAACTCCACTACTTGTCGCACCCGTATGAAAGAGTAGGGGATTTTTGAGGCTGGTTAGAACAATGCCTCGAAAGAGATGGACAACACACATACACCTGCCTCTGCACTGCGCATGCATATATTTTGAGCCTCTGTTTGGTCCCAGACTGACGGAGAGACAATAGGCCTCGCACCAGAGATCCCAGAGGACCTCTACATGTTGATCAAGAAGGTGAGTCATTCTGATCTCTTGCGAAGCGACGAACGCATCTGACATCCCGTATCTAGGCCGTCGCCGTCCGAAAGCACCTCGAGCGCAACCGCAAGGACAAGGACAGCAAGTTCCGCCTCATTCTGATCGAGTCCCGTATCCACCGCCTGTCCCGCTACTACAAGACCGTCGGTGCTCTTCCTCCAACCTGGCGGTACGAGAGCGCAACTGCCAGCACCCTCGTCGCATAAGCTTGTCGCACAGCGGGTCGAGATCTGGTTGTTGTATTGAGGAACGGACAGCATGGCGTCAAGGAGGATATCCCAACAGGCACAATGCCTTGGCAGTATGATCATAGCGGACGAGACCGCCAAAAAGGCACTTCGGTAGCCACGAAATCAAGACAAGACACTTCACGCGCCATGAGCACTGCTTCACTCGCACACTTCACTCGAGAAGAATCTTGAAACCCCGCATAATCATTCACTTGAAGTGAGCGCGTGTATTCTGCTGTGATGACCTTTGTTTGCCTTCTCACTTTCCATTCGCGAATTGACTGACATATTCGCACTGACCCAGGACAGAACGCCGTCAACATATCCGCACTGATCCAGGACAGAACGCCGCCAACATGGCAAGAACGAGAGGAACAGGCAGCAATATCGCAAAGGCTGGTGGCCGTCGCAAGTATTTGGTCAAGCTGCCCATCAGCATCGCTACTACAACTACGAGTCACAGAGCGAATACAGGCGTGTCTAGTGCGAGCGATCCTACGTCCGATGGCACTCCCACACCGGCACCACCATCGTCTCAAACCTCAGAAGCACATTCAAATCCCGAGCTTGCCTCTTCCAACAGCCCTACCTTGCCGAGCGAGGTTGTTTCTAGGTCCTCCTTTTCCAAAGAGAAGTCCAGAATCATCGATAGCATTTCAACAGCTATTTGGGACATCTCCATCAACCTCACCACCTTCTTCTCCGAACTCCACGACGAAAACATCTTCGAAGCGGTCATTTTCATAAACTTCTTGCACGCCCGCGAGCTCGAGAAGCAGACGAATCAGAATTCCAGCCTTCCAAACACTCTCTCCGCGCCGCCTGTCCCTCTTCCTCAGACTCTCATGGAAGCTCGACTCTTCCTCGTGGCCACGGCGAATCGTGTTCGCGCACTGGCGCAGGAGAACGATGTGACTCGGGGCATACATAAGCCCCGAGCAGAGCGGCTTGATGGACAACAACAAATATGGTATTCTTGCGCTGGCTGTGGAAAATACATTTCAAATGTGCGATTCGCGTGCTTTGTTTGTCGTCATCTTCATTCGCCATCATCATCGTTATCATCATCTCCCGCTCTCAATTGGTGCTCGGAAACATGTTTCGAAAACAGACAAGGGCATCAGGGATGCGAGATCCGAGCGATGGAAATTCGACATGTGGCGAGAATGAAGCTTCCGGAATTGGTTGGTGGGGTGTATGTCTGGTATAAATGTGATGAATGTGAGAGGGATATTGAGGGGTGGAGATGGAGTTGTGTGGAGTGTGATGAGGAAGAAGATTATTGTTCTGTTGAGTGCTTGGCGAGGAAGGGGAAGAGGCGATGTGGACATGAGTTTCGGAAGGTGGAGATTGGGCATTCTGTGGGTGGTGGTGCTACTGCTGCTAAATAAGGTGGTGGGTGAGGTGCGGTAGACGGGAGGGAGGATACCTAAGGTAGTCAGTCATGTGAATCTGTATCTCCCAGTCTCATCCGGCAATGTAGACGTGTTACGGTCCAGACAAGCAGGCGGGTAACAATTGTGTGAGAGAGAGAGTTTGTGAAGGACCAGTTTTCTCGCACTGACATTTCTCACTGATGATGATGGTACACTGATTGCTCACTCAAGCTGATGGGCCTCACTGATGATGATGATGATGATGGTCCACCCATCGCTCACTCCAGCTGATGGGCACACTCGCAGCAAAACGGGGAGAAAATAAAAAGAATTTCTCTACGCGGACGATTCCACCCAGCTCCGCTCTTCTACCATGGATCGATCCCTCGAGACTTTCCTAAAGAGTATCCGTTATCCAGTATCCAGAGATACTATCTCTCCGGTCGACCCCAAAAAGCCAATATATCTCGACCAAGTATATACATTACATACATATCCCACGCCCACCCCATCCATCTCTAGGTACGCAAAGAAGAAGACCAAAGAACCATCATCACCAACGATCGATCGATTCACGCCCAAAAGCGTACTTACCATCAACATCTCCATTAAAAATCCATCCCAACCCAAATCCAAATCATGCTCCCCTCCCTCCCCCTCTTCCTCCTCCTCCTCCTCCCCTCCCTCCTCACCACCGCCCAAAAACTCCCCCTAGACTCCACCTCACACAACCACATCCAAATCACCCTTCGACCCTACAAATCCAACTCCTGCACCAACCCCTCCCGGCGAGGCAGCGGAAAAGGCCACAGCATAACGCTCAAAGCCAACCACCGCGCGGACATTTCCTCTTCTTCGGGCATCAAAATTGGCGAAATCACACATAGTAAATGTGTGGGATTTCCGAGAGGAGGGTTTAATAGTTTTGTGTTTGATGGGGAGGGGTTGTATGGGATTGCGGATGGGAATGGTGAGGGGGAGGGGAATGGGGAGGGAGGGGTGGTGAAGGTGAAGGAAAAAATGGGGAGGTGTAGAGTGGATGTTTTTCCGAATAGATTGTGTTTGGGGGATGTTATGGGGGGGTTGGGGGAGGTGGGTTTTCTCTTTTTTTTTCTTTTCTTTCCTCTCTCTGTTTGTGGAAATTTCTCTCTTAGTTCCTGTTTTTTTTTGTCGTTCGTTCGATTGATTGATTGAATGACTGACTGTTTTCTTTCTTTCTTTCTGTTTAAAACAATAGGAAAATTTATCCGAAAATGACCGTCATCCATGCATCAAGGACTTCGTGATGAATCTGAAAACGGGAAAACGGGGTGTGGGAAGAGGGTTGCAATTGGTGTGTGAGGTGAAGAGTTGAGGCAGCAGAAAGAGAAGGGAAGGGGGAGTGTAGACGATGACGATGACGATGATGATGTATCTATGGCGGTGGGAAGGAATGTGCATAATACCTATATTTTGTCAATAGGGGTGAGGGGTTTGACGATGGATGGATGATATTACATTTTTGGAAGAGCGAGGGGACTGGGAGATGAAGGCGGGATCCTATACTTGATTGTTTTGGACAATTTGAGCAATCAGCGACGACAGCGACGAGCAGGAAGAAAATATTTTGCAGTGTCCTCGATTTGGAATAACGTGTAATGTACAATTCAGGTATACAGGATATTTCTTTTTCTTACAGAGGCAGTGGGCTCTATCAAGTCACTCTCAGCGCAACCCCTTGATGCTGATCACAATTTTCGATTAATCAACTTATCTATACATCTATCTCTACAACAGAGCGTAGTAGCCTTTACTTGTACATCTTTTGGTATGCCTATGCGTCTGTGCTTAGGTAGACTTGAGAGCACAGGTTAGCAGTGTTCAATAGGTAGACTGTAGTTTAAGCTTACCTGCAGCTGGTTCACGTCCAGCTCCTGCTGGACTTGCTTCCCCTTCTGTAGCGGAATTTGGGGTAGGTTTGTCGATTTCCAACCCATGGTGCACCTTCTGGGGGCAGGGAGGACTGTGAATACACGAAGCAACGAAGTTGTAAAAGCACAACGCACACCTAAATGGCATTGAATCTGCCAGATGGCTGATCCGCAACACCAGGGTGTAGTTTGACCTCATCTCCATGGCCATAATTCACACATCCGACCACCCAGGCCAAGTCAGTCGCTTCACTCTAGTGGGCCAATCAGCAAGCTGACATACTTTCAAAGAGAGAAAACAAAAGGGGGGGTTTTCGGCACGTACAGAAACATTCTCAAGCCACTCTTGTAATCGTGCTTTACTAATCGAAAAGACAGGCCAGGCCTGCCCTCCCATATATATCGTCCCCGAGACCCAGCGGAGATCTAAACAGCGGATCACGGGAGGATCCACGAACTGGTGCGTGAGCGGATGCCAAAAGTCTGCAAAGGCCACCTCAAAGGTTCGAATATTGGGCATTTGGTGGGCCATGAGTGCGGATCCGGTGCTACTGAGGAACTTTTTCAATGGTTGGACAAACTCGCGAAAGCGGGCACTGCTGCTGATGCCGTACGTGTCCCATTTGGTGACGGTGGTGTTGGGTACGCGAAGCCGGATGGTGGTGATACAGCCGGCAAGTCGGGGATCCAGCCTATCAAACGTCCAGACTTTCAGTTTTCGGTGCACAGTGCTTGCGGAGAGGGGCGGTGCTATGGTCGCATCGAAAGAGTATGGCTTGGAGGATCCCGGGTTTCGAGACTGGGCATTGTGACGGAGTTTGCGAGTGGCGGTCTTGAGGAGGAGATCCAGTTCCAGTACGGCACTGTGCTTGGCAGCTCGAATTTCTTCGCATAGTTCCGAGGTGAATTGTGAATTGATTCGGAAGAGTCTTTCGAATGAAGGAGTAGGCAGACGCTGTCTCATGCGCAAGGGAAAGTCGTCTTGCATGGTCCCGCCGAGGGTATCCGGAAGATGCCATATCTTTCCCAGATCCCGATCAGGGTTTTGGAGGTCTTGCGAGGCGAGGATTTCGCGGTATATGAGATTCCGCAGCTCTCGTGGGAAATTGAAAAAGGCCATTGGCGCCAAGGAAGTCATCTCTCACGAGAGCGTCCGGGACGATGATGGGACTGATGATGAGCAGGTGTCCAGCAAGTCAAGCCTGTCTTCCATGTTCGTACAACGGACGCATCGTGGATTCGTGGTTGATGATTTAAATCGATGGGGAAAGCGGTGAGTTGCAGTGATCGGCGATGACTCAGCCTCATCTCAGTGTGACCCTGGCCTTGCGCACTGCCCAGACTTGCATCGAACACTCGAGCTGAGAGAGGTAGTCAGGTACCTGTACCCGCCAGTGAGTGAGTATGTGTAAGCAACAGGCCGAATACAGATAATTCCGGCGAGAAGCTGATGTCAAGGCCGCCACTCTGCAACATGTCTTCGACTGACAGCCTACCGGAAGCAATACCTCCTAGAGAGAGTATGATGAATGAGTAGCTGAGCCCGGTGGAGCAGGTCAATAGAGAGCACCGACAATAATTCCGGCGACAGATTCGCAAACGCAGGCCTGAATTATCGAATCAGCGAGGCCAACGAAGCACAACAGTATTGTATGTAAGGTATATTGACATTGTAGGTGAGAGAAGAAGATTGTATCTCTCCTCAAGACTTGGATCTGGTATGGGCCGAGTTCCCTCTGCTTATGTCAACATCCATCAGTAGGAGGTCTGGTATAGCAGATTCTTTGGTGTTATGGAACAAAGAATGGAGTATTGCGGATCATAGTACGGCCAATGTTGATACTTGCAAACCTTTTTATTAATGCCGCGGAAACCGAAATCATTAATAAACAGTCCCACAGTCCCACAAGAGGTTGTAGGTGAACTTGGCGTGTGGAGTCGTGAACATTCTGTCATTCTCGTATTGCAAGGTGTAAATGACCACCAGAAGTAGTCAGCATCTTCAAGTCTATACCAATGGCTACCTCAAGAAGAACTACATGTACCACCAGTGCTAGGTAAGTGTCTACTTCGGTACCTTAGTGTTTTACTAGGTAATTCTCTACCTCTACCTCTACTCCTCTCTGCGCTGCTTCATTTATTCCGCTTCACGCTCGTTGGCCTATCTCGGTTGCGTGGACATGGACGTCATGCAACACCTGCCGGTCTCTCTACCGTTTATGTAGGTACTTGTACCTGCTAAATGTACATGAGGGATGCACGAGACCACCCTCTCAACTCATCTCACAGGCCGGGACTAACCACCTGTAATCATCCTCATGATGGGCGGCGGAGCAGCAAAGGACACGCTCCTCATAGTCCTGCCTTATCCCGAGCCCACAGCAATCATCG
>Ga0065703_1000123_pt1 | contig 9815 bp, 10 predicted proteins | sample SwiRhicommunBV21_FD_59090 | JGI IMG/M metagenome (GOLD analysis project Ga0065703, IMG submission 59090) | Switchgrass rhizosphere microbial communities from Buena Vista Grasslands Wildlife Area, Michigan, USA - BV2.1 v1 | ecosystem: Host-associated > Plants > Roots > Rhizosphere > Soil ...
GCCTGCTCGACTTGTACTTTGGCCTGCTCAACATCTACACCTGATTTAACTTTACCAAAATCATAGAGCATTTGAGTCGCATTTAGGGACAATAACTGTCGACCACGCTCACCACTACTCAAATCACCTGTAGTAATACCACCCGAAAGCTGGGGATAATAACCCGCCTTGGCATAATCAATACCCGCATTTTGGCCAGCTAAAGTGGAGATGGCTTGAGAAATATCTGGGTTCCGCTGGATTGCGACTTTCACCGCTTCCTGCAAAGTCATTTTCCTTGATGGCAAATTTGAATAAGATGCAGCTGATCTATCATTGAGTTGAACAGTCGGAAACTCCTGAACTCTAGAATGATCTAACTTAAAATTACTCAACTCTTGCATCTTGGCAACTTTAAATTCATCACTACTTTTAGGGGCAAAAAGTTGTGATAAGTTGTCTTTTAGGGTGTGATATTGCTCACTGGGTTTAGCAGCATATATCACGACAGGTACATGCAACGAAGTTAAAAGCATCAACCCTTTCAGGAAAGCCGGCTTTTTACATGTCCTTTCTACTTTTCTTTGGTTATATCCAATCATGCTTGTCTTGTTGATCTTGTTTGTTATCGTTTAAAAGCTTTTACATTCTACATAGTTTTTTGCACAAAGAAGCATAATTACTTGAATAATTTACACATTACTTTTTCATCAACTGATTATTTTAAATTATTGTTTTTAATAAACAAATATAAAAAAACTAAAAAGAGGCATTGACCTCTTTTTAGACAAATAGATTAACTGTTTTATTTAAACTGTAAAATCGTCACCTAAGTAGACTTTACGGACTTGCTCGTTATCCAGAATTTCTTGTGGTGTACCTTCTGCAATGACGGCCCCTTCACTGACAATATATGCACGTTCACAAATTGCCAGAGTTTCACGTACGTTATGGTCAGTAATGAGTACACCGATACCACGATCTTTCAAAGTCTGAATGATATCTTTAATATCTCCAACCGAGATTGGGTCAACGCCGGCAAATGGCTCATCAAGTAACATAAATTTAGGATCAGCAGCCAATGCACGTGCAATTTCAGCACGGCGGCGTTCACCACCAGATACACTCATTCCCAATGAATCTTTAATATGACTGATTTTAAAGTCATTTAATAATTCGGTAAGACGTTGCTGGCGCTGTTGCTTATTTAAATCTTTGCGTGTTTCTAAAATGGACATAATATTTTCAGCAATGGTCAGCTTTCTAAAAATAGAAGCCTCTTGCGGAAGATATCCAATTCCCTTACGTGCCCGTTCATGCATTGCCAAATCGGACATATCAAGATCATCAAGGTGAATTTCACCTTTATCCATACGTACTAGCCCTACAACCATATAGAAGCTTGTTGTTTTTCCTGCACCGTTAGGGCCAAGCAAACCAACAATCTGTCCACTTTGCATACTAAAAGATACGTCTTTGACGACCCAACGCTTACTATAGTTTTTTCCTAAGTGCTTAATACACAAAGTTTGGGGTTGTTGAAGAGCTTGTTGCATTAGTCACGCGCTCCTGGAAAGCTTTTTGAACTTGATGGTGGAATAATAATTTGAACACGATTTGATGATGAGCCTTGAGCTTCAACATCACCTTTGTTCATGCTATATTTCAATGAGTTACCACGAATACTAGAACCATCTTGATATAAATATGCGCCACCAGCCAATGTAATAATGCCCGTATCTGCATTATAAACAATGGTCTGTCCTTCACCACGTGCCACGCCCTTATCAGCACTTATTTGTTGCTGAAATTTAGACGGTCTACCCTTGGCAGTAATCGTTTGGATTTCACGTTTAGAGTTTAGCGTAGCAACAATCGAATCGGCTTGAAGCTTCATCGTGCCTTGCTCAATTACGACATTGCCGGTATAAGTCGTCAAACCAGTTTTTTCGTTATAAGTTGCACGGTCTGCCACGAGTGAAATTTGTTGACCACGGTCAGACGGCAACGCAAAAGTCGAAGCTGATGATAAAGCAACTAATGTAATTACCGCAGCTTGTTTTAGGAAAGCTGAAGAACGTTTTAAATTAAGACTTTGGTGCATACTTTCCTCGAACATTAAAAAATTCGTACTGACCATTATTCAAATTAGCTTTTAATCCTTTGCTGACAAAGTCGGCCTGTGGAGAATGAACAATCACTTGATGATCAGTTTCAATTTCTCTGGTCTTTGGATATCCAGTTAATTCATCGGTCTGGAATTCAATTTTTCCCTGTGGAGCCAGTTTAGTTGCGACCACATCACCCGATAATATAACTTTACGGTTATCATCATAGCCATTTGCCTGTTTCGCAAAGAACGTTGCATCAACTTTGCCATCTTTATACATAGATGCATTAAGTTGATCCAACTTAGATGTTTTTTGTTGCATATCCTGTTCAAGCTGACGAACTTCAGCACGAATATACAAATTGCCTTGATCATCAGTTTGAGTCAAATGGACGCCCTGCGCCGAATATGTCATATTCTTCGCAGAACCAATGTCTAGTTTTTTTGCTTTGCCACTATAGTAGTAATAACCACCACTTATAGCAGCAATCACTACAGCAACAATAGATAAAACTCTGGTATCCATGAGCAGGAATAGCCTACCTTTTTAAGTAATCTTATTATTAATGCGGTACTGCAAGATATTTTTCAAGAAGTTCTTGGTAAATGCCTTTTGCGATCAGCAACATATCACAGACTTCTCGTACAGCACCACGTCCACCCATCGACTGTGTCACTAAATGCGCACGGCGACGCACTTCTTCATGCCCATTTGGCACAGTGACACTCATTCCTGCTATTGCAAAAGCAGATAAATCAGGCCAGTCATCGCCCATATATAAGCAATCAGATGGCAAAATATTAAACTGTGCACAAGCTTCACGTAGCGCAGAACCTTTGTCTTCACGCCCTTGAAAAACGAGATCTACGCCTAAATCAGACATACGTTTTTCAACGATATTACTTTTTCGGCCTGTAATAATGATGATTTTCATGCCCGCTTGCTGCGCAAGTTTCATACCTAAACCATCACGAATATCGAATGATTTAATCTCATCGCCACTATTCGTTAAAGTTACAAAGCCATCACTCAAAATACCATCAACATCCAGAACCAATGCCTGTAAATGACGTGCTTGTTCTAACAATGCATAAGATGCCATTGATTAATTTACCCCTGCCTGAATAAGGTCATGCATACTAATTACACCAATCACTTTATTTTGGTCATCCACCACAACAAATTGACTAATTTTTTTCAGGTTAAGCTGTTGTAGAGCTTCTACCGCACGTGCTTCTTGAGAAATAGTTGACGGTTTTTTTGTCATTACTTCAGAAACGGGTAAATTCACATCGAAACCTTGCTGTTTATCAATTAAACGACGCAAGTCACCATCGGTGAAAATACCAAGCAAATGTTCCTGCTCATCTACAATCGTCGTCAAGCCTAAACGCTTATTAGAAATTTCGTAAAGCACTTGATTCATTGGTGTATTTGGTGAAACTTTTGGCAATTCATCGCCAGTATGCATCAGATGCTTTACATGTAAAAGTAAGCGTTTACCCAAGGCTCCAGCAGGATGCGAACGCGCAAAATCATCTGCGGTAAAACCACGCGCTTCAAGTAAAGCAACAGCCAGTGCATCACCCAATACTAAAGTTGCTGTGGTGCTCGATGTCGGAGCCAACCCTAATGGGCACGCTTCGTCAGACTCACCTAAAGTTAAAGCGATGTCGGCATTTTGAGGCATTGGCCCTTTATCAGTACGGCTAATGGTAATAAGAGGTACACCAAGATGTTTGATGAGTGGCATCAACATCATGATTTCATCACTTTTTCCAGAATTGGAAATCGCAATTAAAACGTCACCACGAACCAGCATACCCAAATCACCATGCCCAGCTTCGCCTGGATGCATAAAGAAAGATGGTGTACCAGTTGAGGCAAAAGTCGCAGCCATTTTACGACCAATATGCCCTGACTTACCCATGCCAGTAATCACAACACGACCTTTACACTGTAACAATATTTCACAAGCCTGACTAAAACTGTCATTAATTTGTGTTGCTAACACGTCTAAGGCTTGTTGCTCAATACGCAATGTTGCTAATGCGCTGCTTTGAAAATCTGTAGGATTGGGCATACGAGTTTGACTCAAAATAATTGATCTGATCTCTTATTTAAGATCGGTGATTTTAATCAAAAGATTTGGGGGCATTCTAACATAACTCAATCATTTACACGTTTTTAAATGTATAGGATTTAATTAAACATGGAGAAAAAACTGGTTCTTATTTCAACTTATTTAAAGAACACTTACCAAAGAATCTTTTTTCCCCCATATTTATTACCAATCTATCTGAATATGCCGAATTTCTTTATCTGTATACGCAATAACATTTGCCTGACCCGATTTCCCTGACAAAGACATGCTCGAAACGTAATATTGAAAATTGGAACCAAGTTGTTGCCGAGCTAATTCTTTAGCCTTCTGTTCTGACTCTTTGCCTACAATAGTAAGCATTCCCAGCATAAATATCAAAAAAACAGAACCAAAGAAATAAGCTGAACTCTTTGTAGTTGCATACCCTGCTTCAGTAAATAATTTCAGCACTTCTGGAGTCGAAAGTTGACGATAGATCCATATAAATAATGAGAAAAATATCACTACAATAAAAAATGTAATTAGCGCAGATAATATATTGAGTTTAATTTGTATTTTTAATAAATCGAAAGGCATGATCAATATCATCCCAATAGCTCCTCCCACCAATATAATAGAGAAGAATAAACTGAACCATTTTGTTAATCGTGCAGTCTTTATACTACCTTTTAGAAGGAGAACTCCAACAATTACAGCAAATATATTAAATGATGATGAGTAACTAATCTTACTTATTATCGAGTAGATCATTAAAATAATATCTAGAACACCTATTGTAAGGAGCGCAATACCAGCTTTTTTAAAAGGGTTACTTGCATGATTCATATAAATTTTCTTATTCATTAAAAACTTTCAGCATCTTCACCTATAACGAATCATTTTTCAAATAACGATACTTATCTCAGCATCTTTTTTACTGATAACTTTATGAAATATGGTGTATACGTTATGATGGATAACGATTTTTTTAGAGTGTTTGAAAACCCTTATGCAACCGTTTGTTTTATATAACTCTGAGCAACGAAAAAAAGTTGAATTTGTACCTCGCAAAGAAGGTCACATCGATATGTACGTCTGCGGTATGACCGTTTACGATTACTGTCATATCGGGCATGCTCGAGTTATGGTTGCATTTGACTACATTATACGTTTCTTACGTAGTCAAGGCTGGAATGTTCGCTATATTCGCAACATTACCGACATTGACGACAAAATCATTAAACGTGCGAATGAAAATGGTGAAACCATTCAGCAGCTCACCACTCGTTTCATTGATGCAATGAACGAAGATGCAGCCAATTTAGGCTGTGCTGCACCCGATGAAGCACCTAAAGCGACCGAATATATTGATCAGATGCAAAATATGATTGGCAATCTGGTGAATAAAGGCTCTGCTTACCCTGCTTCAAACGGCGATGTTTATTTTGAAGTCACCAAATTTGAAAAATATGGTCGCCTCTCTGGCCGTAAGCTTGATGATATGCAAGCTGGTGCGAGTGAGCGTGTTGACGTAGAAGTTGAAAAGAAACATCCGTTTGACTTTGTACTTTGGAAACATGCCAAAGAAAATGAACCATCTTGGGCATCTCCTTGGGGTAATGGCCGTCCGGGTTGGCACATTGAATGTTCTGCAATGTCGACTTGCTGCCTAGGCAATCACTTTGATATTCATGGTGGTGGTTCAGATTTAATGTTCCCGCACCATGAAAATGAAATTGCTCAAAGTGAAGCGTCAACTGGTGAACAATATGTAAACTACTGGATGCATGTTGGCTTCATTAATGTTGATGGTGAAAAGATGTCTAAGTCTTTAGGCAACTTCTTTACTATTCGCGACGTGATGGAGAAATTCCACCCTGAAGTGATTCGCTACTTTATTGTGTCTTCACATTATCGTAGTCCTGTGAACTTCTCTGATGTGGCATTGAAAGAAGCAAAAACTTCTTTAACTCGCTTCTATCATTCATTTAAAGCTTATCAACAAGTGTATGGTCAAACGACAACTGAAACGCTTGATCAAAACTTTATTGAACGCTTTAACAATGCAATGTGTGATGACTTCAACACAGCCGAAGCTATGGCTGTATTGTTTGAACTCAACAAAGAGTTAAACCGTGCTGTAAAAGAAGAGCAAGCTGAACAAGCTGCTGTGCTTTATTCAACGTTACGTCACCTCACCAACATTTTAGGTTTGGTTCAACACGATGTAGATGCTTTCTTAAAATCAGATATTGGACAAGAAGCTCTTGCTTTGTCTGATGCTGAAATTGAAGATTTTATTCAACAACGTGTTGATGCGAAAAAAGCAAAAGATTTTGCTAAAGCAGACGGTATTCGTCAGTCTTTACTCGACCAAGGTGTTGTATTAGAAGATACGCGTCAAGGTACAGTTTGGCGCCGTGCTGATTAAATGTTCAATTAAATCACGAGAGTGTTGACACTTTAGTGAAACACTCTATAATGTGCTCACATTGCGGGAATAGCTCAGTTGGTAGAGCATAACCTTGCCAAGGTTGGGGTCGCGAGTTCGAGTCTCGTTTCCCGCTCCAAAATTTAAAGACCACTTAATTCGAAAGAATTAGGTTGGTTTTTTTATTGTTGATTACTGAGTTTTGGCTATTCAAATTAGCTATACTTTTCGACGATCATATTTTCATTATGACTAATAATCAGTAATTCTCCGAACAACTAAAAAAAACCTACCAAAACTTTATTCTTAAGCCCTCTTACTCAAGTTTTTTTAAGAAATACCAATTAGTAGTTTTAAAGTCAGAAAAAATTAACGAATTCTGTAACAAACATCTAGCTTGCCTTTAATTTGGCTATAACATGACCATGAATCATCTTTATAATTTTTAATCACTTTTTTTGTTTTACCATCCCGATAATAATCAACTGCATCCATCACATGATCACCATCTTTACCCATGAATATTGGACGTTCATCACTATCTGGATCCATAGTAGATTCTTCAATTAAAAATTTTTGCTTGCCAATTTTTAAAGCTGTATACAATCCTCCAGTACCACCACCAGAAGAAACAACACAAGTTTTAGTAATGTTCTTCCCGTCTACGACAAAGCATTGACCTTTTCTATCTGGGTTTTCATGAGCAAAAGTTTGAACCGAGATAAACGCAGTTAAAATCATTAAAATTTTATTCACTAAATTAATTCCTATTTTTAAATTACTTTAAATATCTAAACTTTTAAGTTCGTTTAACCTTTCTCTAGTTTTATCAGCTTCACAGCTTAAAATAATTAAATGTGAGCCTGCCCCCATAGCCTGAGCACCATAATATCCCATCAAACCAGAACATTGCTTTGTACGATAATCAAGCCAAGCCTTTTGGGAATTTTCCAAACTGGCTTTCCCTTCACTATCCAAGCTTGAAGCTAATTTATTGTAAATTTTATTCATTTTAGCTTTATCAGTTTTTAACTGTTTTTCAAAGCATTCGATATCAGAATAAACATTACCAGTCTTACATTCTGCATGAGCAACCCCACAAAATAACACTAACAAAGCAAACATTAATTTCTTCATTTATATAATACCTTTCACATTTCTAACTATTTGAATCATTAAATTTTAATTATGACATGAAACAACTTTTATTCGTACCAGAGGTTTTAGTTATTTAGCTATATTAGCTATTCCAGTTACTGCAGCATGGTTAATGGAGCGTTATAGCTTTTCACGTAAATTGATTATTGATGAGCTTCGTCCATTTAACAAAGGAACAGATGGGAAACATCTCTACGATCCGAATGAAGTTATGCCTATCCTTGAAAACTTGAATATTCAAAGGCAGTCGAGAAGAAAAAATTAATATGGGCTTCTGCCCATTTATTACTTCTTATAAAAATATATTCCAACAAAAACCCAAGTACAATTAAATAAAATCACATTTTTAAAAACAATGTTTTCAATAAAGTTATTCAATGTAAAAACCGCCTACAAATTAATTTATTTACAATTTTATAATGAATTTATTTTTATATTTATATTAAATATTTAGCAATCTAATTCTAAATATTTACCACTTGGTAAAATATTTAGTTACACGCTTTTATATTTTATAAAAAAACTATATGTTAGTTTTTAGACTCATAATTAATTCCATTGTGAGATAAAAATGTCATCTAAATACAAGAAATTTAAACTAAAAACCCTTTCAACCACTTTATTTATTGCATTTGCTTCGACTAGTGTATTTGCAGCAGATAGCAATACAAATCAACAAAAACCTGTAATGAATGTCGCTGAGACATTAGCATTTGATGCAAAACACTATGCAGCATCTTATGGAGTCACATTAGACGAAGCTATGCGCAGATTACTCATTATGCATGGCACTGATAATCAAGTAGCAGGTTTAAGCGATAAATATAAAAATGTTATTTCTGGCCTATATTTTGATAATGGACCTGACTTTGGATTAAAAGTTAAAGTTGTTGGAAATAATAATTCTCAACAAGCTTTTAAATTAGAAAGAAAACCAGATACATCAGTTAAACTTTTAAAAAACAAAAATGCTCAAGAACGTATTCAAGTTAGAAAGCTGGCAAATTTAACTGAAACTGAAGTGGAATCTGCATATAGAGCTATTGAGCGCGGTGTAAGTGCCCCTATTACCCTTATACAAGGAGCTTCAAATACTAAGCAACAACGAGTAAATCATCTTAATAAATCATTTGCTGCTGTTAAAAAGGCGTACCCTACAGTTGAAATGATTTTAGATAATGAGCAGACAGGAAATGCATTAGTCTATGTGAAATCTCTAAAACAAGTTGATAAACAAGCTCTCGAAAGACTACTCAACGTCAAAGTAGACTTATCTGAAATTCCTACCGGTATTCTACCGACAAAATCACGTGGTGGATCTTGGTTAGTAACGAATTCAGGTGGAAACTACTGTATGACTGGTTTTACTGCAAAGAGGATCTCAACTGGTGAACTCGGTGTTATAACTGCAGGCCACTGTATAGATCCAAATGTTCCTTTAAATTATAAAGATAAAGATGGAACTCAATATGCTATTTCACCAGTAGCAGGTATGTATCGTGACGATACAACTATGGACCTAGCATTTATGAAAGCAGGTACAACTACCGCTCAACAAGCTGTACCAGAGTTTTATGCTGATGCCACATCACCAGCTCGAGCTTTAACAGGTAAGCGAAATCGAACAAGTACTGCAGTAAAAAGTGGAACAGTTAAAGGATCTTATGTTTGTCACCTTGGACAAACTTCACCAACAAATCCAGCATTGATGCAAAGCTGTGGTGAAGTAATATCAATTACTGGTGCGAATCATCATCCAGGTGGGAATACTTTTGTAGTCGTTTCAAATACTCAAAGTGGAGCTGGAACTAATCATACAACTGGCTTAGGCACTTTACGTTGTGTTGGTGGTGATAGTGGCGGACCTTGGTTCGCTTTAAATGTTGCTTTTGGTATTCAGTCTGCCTGTTCTTGGAAAGATACAGGTAAAACAATAACAAATACAGTCATTTATACTAGTGTAGATTATTTGGCTGATTTAGGAGCTCAACTTGTATATCAATAAGATATTGTTATTGATTGCTTGTGCTGGACTACTTGCTGCATGTCAGCA
>Ga0065703_1018766_pt1 | contig 9814 bp, 6 predicted proteins | sample SwiRhicommunBV21_FD_59090 | JGI IMG/M metagenome (GOLD analysis project Ga0065703, IMG submission 59090) | Switchgrass rhizosphere microbial communities from Buena Vista Grasslands Wildlife Area, Michigan, USA - BV2.1 v1 | ecosystem: Host-associated > Plants > Roots > Rhizosphere > Soil ...
AACGGCCCCAGCCGCCGAGCCATCAGCCTGGAGTCCGCCAGATCACCGCTGCGCACCGCCACGTCAATACCTTCGGCGATCAGATCCACCATCCGGTCATTAAAATCCACATCCAGCTCAACCTCAGGATAAAACTCACTGAAATCAGCCAGCAGCGGAACCAACATTCGATAGCCAATAGCCGGCATGCTCACGCGTAGCTTGCCGCGCGGCGCATCAGAGATCCTCGCCATTTCGGCTTCTGCATTTTCAATTTCGCTGACGATGCGTTGGCAACGTTCAAAAAACAGTGCGCCTTCCTCGGTTAAATTGATGCGCCGGGTGCTGCGGTTAAACAGCCTGACACCCAATGATTCCTCCAGCCTGGCTACGCTTTTCCCTACGGCGGAAGCAGATATACCCAGCCGTTCACCTGCGGCGACAAAACTGTGTAGCTCGGCAGCGCGCACAAAAGCCAATAAGCCGCTGAGACTGTCCATCTGCGCTCCAATTAGAGAGTTATTGTCCTTAAAGAGTGGAGTAAAGCCCCATTTTTGGCCAATTAAATCCTCTTTATCATCCAATCCAGCCAACAATACTTTCGCTGGAGTCAATCATGACCACCCCTTTAAGTCTGCCAACCCTTCCCCCAGCCCTGTCTGAGCACCCACAGCGTTGGGTTACCCTGTTCTCAGTCTGCCTCGCCGGATTGATCATGCCGATTAACTTTACTGGCCCGGCAGTCTCTCTACCCGCTATCGCCACCAGCTTGGGTGGCAGTGTCATCGCCCTCAGTTGGGTCACTAATGCCTTTATGCTGACCTTTGGCTGCAGCCTGATGATTGCCGGTGCGCTCGCCGATCGCTTTGGCCGTAAACGCGTGTTCATCAGCGGCCTGATGGTGATGACCCTAAGCTCACTGGCTATGCTGATGGTGCAGGACATCATCTCCTTTGATTTGATCCGTGCGTTGCAGGGTATTGCCGCCGCCGCAGCGTTTGCCGGGGGAACCGCCGGCCTGGCTCAGGTATTCGATGGCGCAGAACGCGCCAAGGCCTTCAGCCTGCTGGGCACCACCTTTGGCATCGGTCTGGCATTTGGCCCGCTGCTGGCAGGGTTTCTGGGGCAGCATTTTGGCTGGCACTCAATTTTTATCAGCGTGTCGCTGCTCAGTGCCATCGCCTTGTTCACCGGAATGCGTTATATGCATGAGTCGCGCGATCCTTCAGCGGCCAAACTTGACTGGCCCGGCGCGACCACTTTTACGCTGGCTCTGACGTTGTTGACCTATGCCGTACTGCAGGCCCCCGACAGCGGTTGGGGCAGCCGCGAAGTCTTCGTCCTGTTCAGCGGCGCGCTGCTTTTTATGGTTGCCTTTATCCTGATAGAGAATCGCGTGCGCAGGCCAATGCTTGATCTGTCTTTATTCCGTTATCCACGCTTTATTGGCGTGCAGTTTTTGGCGGCTGCCCCGGCCTATTCCTATGTGGTACTGCTGGTTTTACTCCCGCTGCGCTTTATTGGTATCGAAGGTTACGGCACCCTGGAGGCGGGTATCATTATGTTCGCACTCTCAGCGCCAATGCTGGTACTGCCGATGTTGGCCGGCATGTTGGCTCACCGGTTTTCCGCCGGCGTCATTTCCAGCCTGGGCCTGCTGATCTGCGCCTTCGGCCTGCTATGGCTGGCGCAATATTCGCCTGGCCAGCCGTTCCTGCTGCTTATCTTGCCGCTGTTGACCATTGGCTGTGGCATCAGCCTGCCCTGGGGATTAATGGATGGCCTGGCGATCAGCGTGGTACCGAAGGATCGCGCAGGCATGGCTACGGGTATTTTTAGCACCATTCGGGTGGCGGGCGAAGGCATCGCACTCGCCGTGGTGGGCGCATTGTTGGCCACTTTGGTTGAACAGCACCTACCGGGCACCCCGCTGACTAACGCAGCCGCTGGTGCCCATCGGCTGGCAATGGGTGACCTACCGCAAGCGGCTGCATTGCTGAATATCGATACTGCAACGTTGAAGCAGAGCTACGAAGCCGCATTTCATAACCTGCTGTATATTCTGGCGCTAATGACAGCGATTTCAGCAGGCGTCGTTTTTATTTTCCTGCGCCATGCCTTGCCTCCGCCGATCGCCAACACTTTGACGACAACCGTAAACTCGCTTGTTGAGAAACCTACGGAGTAAATACCGCATTAATGGGTTCTGCAAAACCGGTTATTTGCTGGGATGCCAGCGTGCTGACCAGGGCCAGCAGTGGCGGGTGTTGAAGAAAATCGACAACCTGCCGCGCCCTTTTGGTACCAATACCGGCCATTGTCCGCCACGCCTCGGTTGGCAATTGCTGGGCCTGATGCCAGTTTTTCAACGTCACCGCTTGTTGTGGGGACAGCGGCGCACCTAAAGCAATTAACCAGCGGGCGAATGGCTGCTGCCGTGCCAACTGGAATTGCCGGTAAATACTCTGCCCTCGCTTATCACCAATACCAGGGGCAGACATCAACTGTTCCGGCGTCAGCACCAGCCAGTCCAACAGATGCCGAACCAACCCCTGATCGATTAATGCCTGCCAGGTGGATTCGCTGACGCCGTGCAGATTTAACCCCTGTCGGCCACTTAGCCATGCCAGCCGGGCAAGAAATTGCTGACGACAATCCGGCCGCCAGCTAAAGCAACTCAACGGATGATAATCTTCTGCGGATGGCGCACTGGGTACTGACCTTTCTTTTACCCGCCAGACCACTTTATTCAGATGTGGAATACCGTGCCCCTTCAGGCTGATCGCCACTTGATCTCCTGGCGCAACCGCCCACTGTCGCCAACGTGACAGCGAACCGAGATTAACCCGTGCCACCCATTTGTCGTCCAGTCTGACAGGCTCCAGCCTCAGTACCACGGCAATTTTCCCGGTACGGCCCACATTGAAATCGACCCCAATGACCTGCGTAACCTGCTGCACAGGCGGATATTTCCAGGCCACGGCCCAATCGCCGGGCTTCGCTTGCCAATACCGTCCCTGCGGTGAACGCGCCTGATGAATCACCACACCATCGGTAACAAAAGGCAAGGCCGCCTGGTACCAGTGCTGCCGCCATTGCTGCACTTCCGCCAATGATTTCACCGGTTGCGAGTAAGCCTGGGCCAGGGGGAACCCCATTGCGGCAAGCTGCTGCAAACGCTGCGGCATGGCCTGCGGACCGTCCGGCCAAGCCCAGACAAACAGGCCAATCTGTTGCAATAGCGGCGAAAGCTGCTTTTTCATTAATGCACCGGCAACCCTCGCCCGGGCATTGATGCCGCCACTGATTTTCTGTTGATGACCGTTCACCATCAGGAACAGCTCACCTTGTAGAGTCAGCGTCTGTGGAGCCCCCTTGATACTGGCGGGTACTGCCGGTATCGCACGTACTTTTTCCAGCCAATTCTCCCCCTTTAGCCCATTTCCCCGACTGATGGCCGCCACCAGTTCTCCGTCACGATAAACCAGCGTAATGGCCACGCCGTCCACCTTGGGTTGCACCCAAAGATCGCTACGGCCATGTAGCCATTGGGCCACAGCAGCCGTATCCGGCAATTTACGTAATCCGGTATGCGCAACCGGGTGCGACACCTTGCCCGCCGGTAAAAGCGGAACAGGTTCATCTGCCGGTGCCAGCCCGGCGCAACCTAGCCACAGCCGCAGCTTTTTCCGCAGGCTGTCGTACACTTCATCCTCAATTAAACTGTTTCCCTGTTGGTAATAAGCCACATCCCAGCGCTCAAGCTGGTTTTTTAACGTGGTTATCTCCAGTTGCAGCCGCTCAGGTCGCCATGTCGGGCAAGTCTCCGCCCATAGCGACCCACTAAACGCCAAACAACCCAGCAGGATCATCCCGATCCCCATGACACCCTTATGCATTGAGCACCTCCCTGATAACCGGCAGTAAATCCGGGAAGTGAAGGCACGGCAATGGCCAATGAGTCGTTATGCAAAACGGCTCGAGAAAAACAGATCGCGTTGCAGAAAACTGCCAAAACTTAGCGATACGCTGCGCAAACTCGCCAGTTTGAGGTTTTTTCAGCACAAAGCGGCGGGCAAAATGCGAGCTAACGCTGCATCCGGCTCGTTAGCCGTGTATACTGTGCGGAGAAAATACACATCCGCTGTTATTGGCATATCAACCGCTATCAACGAACATCATCATGGCTCAAGGCACGCTTTATATTGTCTCTGCCCCCAGTGGCGCAGGGAAATCAAGTCTGATTCAGGCTTTGTTAAAGACGCAACCGCTGTACGACACGCAGGTTTCGGTTTCGCACACCACGCGCGACAGCCGCCCGGGTGAACAGCACGGCGATCATTATTTCTTCGTCTCAAAAGATGAATTCTGCCAAATGATTGAGCAGGATGCGTTTCTTGAGCACGCGGAAGTGTTCGGCAACTATTACGGGACCTCACGTGCCGCTATTGAGCAAGTGTTGTCGACCGGCGTAGACGTTTTCCTGGATATCGACTGGCAGGGCGCACAGCAAATTCGCGCCAAAATGCCACAGGCGCGCAGCATCTTTATTTTGCCGCCGTCGAAGGACGAACTTGGCCGTCGCCTGCGTGGCCGCGGGCAAGACTCGGATGAGGTGATCGCCAAACGCATGGCTCAGGCCGTGGCCGAAATGGCACACTACGCGGAGTATGATTATTTAATCGTGAACGATGATTTCGATCTGGCCCTGTCCGATCTGAAAACCATTATTCGCGCCGAACGCCTGCGTTTAGGCCGCCAATTACTGCGGCATGACGCTTTAATCAGCAAACTATTGGCAGACTGAAGACAGTTTCAGTATTATGCCCAGTCTTTTCGTCACCTGTGGAGTAGCACAAATATGGCACGCGTAACTGTTCAAGACGCTGTAGAGAAAATTGGTAACCGTTTTGACCTGGTGTTGGTCGCTGCTCGTCGGGCACGTCAAATCCAGACTGGCGGTAAAGATGCACTTGTTCCGGAAGAAAACGACAAGTACACCGTTATCGCGCTGCGCGAAATCGAAGAAGGCCTGATCACCAGCCAAATCCTCGATGTTCGTGATCGTCAGGAGCAGCAAGAGCAGGAAGCCGCAGAGATTCAAGCGGTTACCGCCATTGCTGAAGGTCGTCGTTAATTAGACTGCGAGTCTGCCTTTGTACCTGTTTGAAAGCCTGAATCTGCTGATTCAACGTTACCTGCCTGAGGAGCAGATTAAGCGCCTCAAACAGGCATACCTCGTTGCACGTGATGCTCACGAGGGACAGACACGCTCCAGCGGTGAGCCCTACATTACTCACCCGGTTGCCGTGGCCTGCATTCTGGCGGAAATGCGTCTCGATCATGAGACGCTGATGGCAGCACTGCTGCACGACGTCATCGAAGATACCCCGGCCACCTACCAGGATATGGAACAGCTATTCGGCAAAAGCGTTGCCGAACTGGTTGAAGGCGTATCCAAGCTCGACAAGCTGAAGTTCCAGGATAAAAAAGAAGCTCAGGCGGAAAACTTCCGCAAGATGATCATGGCGATGGTGCAGGATATCCGCGTCGTGCTGATCAAGCTGGCCGACCGTACGCACAACATGCGTACTCTCGGTTCGCTGCGTCCTGACAAACGGCGGCGTATTGCACGTGAAACCCTGGAAATCTACAGCCCCCTGGCCCATCGCCTGGGTATTCACCACCTGAAAACCGAGCTGGAAGAGCTGGGTTTTGAGGCGTTGTACCCGAACCGTTATCGCGTAATCAAAGAAGTGGTGAAAGCCGCACGCGGTAACCGTAAAGAGATGATCCAGAAGATTCTCTCCGAGATCGAAGGGCGACTGACCGAGGCCGGCATTCCCTGCCGCGTCAGCGGACGGGAAAAACATCTGTATTCCATCTACCTCAAGATGCACCTGAAAGAACAGCGTTTCCATTCGATTATGGATATCTACGCGTTCCGGGTGATCGTGAAGGAAGTCGACACCTGCTACCGCGTGCTGGGCCAGGCTCACAGCCTGTACAAACCGCGTCCGGGCAGGGTCAAAGACTATATCGCCATTCCCAAGGCCAACGGCTATCAATCGCTGCACACCTCACTGATCGGCCCACATGGCGTACCGGTTGAAGTGCAGATCCGTACCGAAGATATGGATCAGATGGCCGAAATGGGGGTCGCCGCGCACTGGGCTTATAAAGAAAAAGAACAGGGCGAAACCGGCACCACCGCACAAATCCGCGCTCAGCGCTGGATGCAGAGCTTGCTGGAGCTGCAACAAAGCGCCGGCAGTTCGTTTGAATTTATCGAGAGCGTAAAATCCGATCTGTTCCCGGATGAGATTTACGTTTTCACCCCGGAAGGCCGCATTGTTGAATTGCCTGCGGGCGCAACGCCGGTCGACTTCGCCTACGCGGTGCACACCGATATCGGCCACGCCTGCGTTGGCGCACGTGTTGATCGCCAGCCATACCCGCTGTCACAGTCCTTGACCAGCGGGCAAACGGTCGAAATCATCACGGCTCCTGGTGCACGGCCTAACGCCGCCTGGCTGAACTTTGTCGTCAGCTCAAAAGCGCGCGCAAAAATCCGCCAGATGCTGAAAAACCTCAAGCGCGATGATTCAGTCGGCCTCGGCCGCCGCTTGTTAAATCATGCATTGGGTGGCAGTCGCAAACTGGCAGAGGTTCCGGCAGAAAATATCCAACACGAGTTGGATCGCATGAAACTGGCGACGCTGGACGACCTGTTGGCTGAAATCGGCTTGGGCAATGCCATGAGCGTGGTGGTAGCGAAAAACCTGCAGGGTGACCAGTCTAATCTGGGGGCCTCCTCTGGGGTTCGTAATCTGGCGATCAAGGGTTCAGACGGCGTGCTGATCACCTTCGCTAAATGCTGCCGACCTATTCCAGGCGATCCGATCATCGCCCACGTCAGCCCAGGCAAAGGCCTGGTGATCCACCATGAGTCCTGCCGAAATATCCGCGGCTACCAGAAAGAACCTGAAAAATTCATGGCGGTAGAGTGGGATCAAGACATCGAACAGGAATTCATCGCCGAGATCAAAGTGGACATGTTTAATCATCAGGGGGCACTGGCCAACCTGACGGCAGCCATCAATGCGGCTGAGTCCAATATTCAAAGCCTGAATACCGAAGAAAAAGACGGCCGGGTTTATAGTGCATTTATCCGTTTGACCACCCGCGATCGCATCCATCTGGCAAATATTATGCGTAAAATCCGTATCATGCCGGATGTGATTAAAGTTAACCGTAACCGAAATTAGCGCTTATGAGTCCTGAACGCTATGCGCGGATTTGTGAAATGCTGGCCACCCGGCAGCCGGATTTAACCGTCTGCCTGGAACAGGTTCACAAACCGCATAACGTCTCCGCCATTATCCGCACCGCCGACGCCGTCGGCGTGCATCAGGTGCATGCCGTGTGGCCAACCCCACGCATGCGAACCCTGGTTTCCTCCGCCGCCGGCAGCAACAGTTGGGTGAATGTCAAAACCCATCCCACCATCGTCGACGCCGTGACCCATTTGAAAGATCAGGGTATGCAGATTCTGGCAACCAACCTCTCCGCCCGCGCAGTAGACTTCCGCGAGGTGGATTACACCCGCCCGACCTGCGTGCTGCTGGGCCAGGAAAAAACCGGTATTACCGAAGAAGCCCTGCGGCTTGCCGATCAGGACATCATCATTCCAATGATCGGTATGGTGCAGTCACTCAACGTGTCGGTCGCCTCAGCATTGATCCTGTACGAAGCCCAACGCCAGCGGCAAAATGCCGGTCTGTATCGCCGTGAGCACAGCATGCTCGACCAGGAAGAACAACAGCGCCTGCTGTTTGAAGGTGGTTATCCGGTGCTGGCAAACGTGGCCAAACGTAAAAGGCTGCCGCGTCCGCACATTGATGAACAGGGCCAAGTGGTCGCCGATGCCGAATGGTGGGCAGCCATGCAAGCGACGGTACGCAAATGAAAGGCCGCCTGCTGGATGCTGTCCCACTCACCACACTTTCCGGCGTGGGTGCCAGCCAGGCGGGAAAACTGGCCAAAATTGGCCTGGAAACCATTCAGGATTTGCTGCTGCACCTGCCACTGCGCTACGAAGACCGCACCCGCCTCTATCCAATAAACGACCTGCAGCCGGGCATTTTTGCCACGGTGGAAGGTGAAGTACTGCGTACGGACATCAGTTTTGGCCGTCGACGTATGCTGACCTGCCAGATCAGTGACGGTACCGGCCTGCTCACCATGCGCTTCTTCAACTTCAATGCGGCGATGAAAAACAGCCTGGCAACCGGCCGTCGCGTGACCGCCTATGGTGAAGTCAAACGCGGCAATCACGGCGCAGAAATTATTCACCCGGAATACCGCATTCAGGGAGAAAGCAGCGAGGTTGAGCTGCAAGAGTCACTGACCCCGGTCTACCCAACGACTGAAGGTATCCGGCAGGCTACGCTGCGCAAACTGACCGATCAGGCTCTGGAACTGTTGGATACCTGCGCCATCACCGAACTGCTGCCGTCGGAACTGAGCGGTGGTTTGATGAGTCTGCCACAGGCATTGCATACCCTGCACCGCCCGCCGCCGGATATCCAGTTGGTTGATTTGGAACAGGGTAAACACCCGGCGCAAAAACGACTGATCATGGAAGAGCTGCTGGCGCATAACCTCAGTATGCTGGCGGTACGCGCCGGCGCTCAGAGCTATCAGGCGCTGCCTCTGATGCCGGATGATCGGCTTAAAACACAATTTCTCGCCCAGTTACCCTTTACACCGACCGGCGCCCAAGACCGCGTGGTGGCCGATATTGAAGCCGATATGCAAAAAGGCTTCCCGATGATGCGCCTGGTACAGGGCGACGTCGGCTCCGGTAAAACGCTGGTGGCCGCACTGGCCGCGCTACGCGCTATCGCCCACGGCAAGCAGGTGGCATTAATGGCGCCTACGGAACTGCTGGCCGAACAGCATGCCAACAATTTCCGCCAGTGGTTTGAACCGCTGGGATTGGAAGTCGGCTGGCTGGCCGGCAAGCAAAAAGGCAAGGCGCGTATCGCACAGCAAGAGGCTATTGCCAGTGGTCAGGTGTCTATGGTGGTCGGCACGCACGCCATCTTCCAGGAACAGGTGAAATTTTCCGGCCTGGCACTGGTGATCATCGACGAACAGCACCGTTTTGGCGTCCACCAGCGACTGGCACTGTGGGAAAAGGGGGAGGAGCAAGGCTTCCATGCCCATCAGTTGATCATGACCGCCACACCCATCCCACGCACGCTGGCAATGACCGCCTATGCCGATCTCGACACCTCGGTGATCGACGAGTTGCCCCCGGGCAGAACGCCGGTCACTACCGTCGCGATACCCGATACCCGGCGCGCCGATATAATCCAGCGGGTGAAAAGCGCCTGCCTGGAAGAAGGCCGGCAAGCATATTGGGTCTGTACGCTGATCGAAGAGTCTGAACTACTCGAAGCCCAGGCCGCAGAAGCCACCTGGGAAGAACTGAAAACCGCGCTGCCGGAGCTGAAAGTCGCGTTGATACATGGCCGAATGAAAGCGCAAGAGAAGCAGGCGGTGATGCAGGCCTTTAAACAAGGCGAGCTCCAGCTGTTGGTGGCAACGACGGTGATCGAAGTCGGTGTCGACGTGCCGAATGCCAGCCTGATGATCATCGAAAACCCGGAGCGGTTAGGACTGGCACAGTTGCATCAGCTGCGTGGCCGCGTGGGCCGTGGTGCCGTGGCGTCACATTGCGTGTTGTTGTACAAAACGCCACTGAGCAAAACAGCACAGAAGCGGCTGCAGGTGCTGCGTGACAGCAATGACGGCTTCGTCATTGCCC
>Ga0065703_1000283_pt1 | contig 9811 bp, 9 predicted proteins | sample SwiRhicommunBV21_FD_59090 | JGI IMG/M metagenome (GOLD analysis project Ga0065703, IMG submission 59090) | Switchgrass rhizosphere microbial communities from Buena Vista Grasslands Wildlife Area, Michigan, USA - BV2.1 v1 | ecosystem: Host-associated > Plants > Roots > Rhizosphere > Soil ...
ATACGATAGTGATCATTTTCTAAAACGGCTTGAGTCCGTATGGCCTGTAAGTCTGAGCCTGCATTGGCTTCGGTCATCGCAATTGCGGTGACCACTTCACCTGTCACCATTTTCGGTAACCAATAGCGTTTTTGCTCTTCAGTTCCAATATTTTGTAGATAAGGAGAAACCAGCTCATTTTGCCCACCAATTGCAACCGCCAAAGATGCAAAGCCAGCTTGAGCAGTTTCTTGAACTAGCATGAGAGAATAATGAACAGGAGCGCCATAGCCGCCATATTCTTCGGGCACATCTACGCACAAAAAGCCATTTTCCCCAAGACGAAGCCATAGATCACGTGGGATTAGGCCATCGTGTTCCCACTGCTCGTAATACGGAGCGACCTGTTCTTTTAAGAACCTGCGGTAGCTGTCTCGAAATAGTTCAAATTCTGTATCGTGTGGCATGTTGAACCTTTTTTTAGGCAAAAGTGGGGCTATTGCTCAAACCGAAGTTTGAGCTTCCTTTTTTATTTCAACTGTTTATTGCTTTAAGGTAGGTACCCGAATAATGAGTGGGTTGTCGCCCTGCTTTTGATAAAGCTCATCAATTAAGGCAGCACGACGTTTAGTAATATTGCTTTGATTGAGATTGCCTTTATCGGTCACTTCTCCAGCATCGAGCTGAGGCGGTTCGGTCATCAAATAAAGCATTGAGACTGTATTTGAACTGCCAGTCGCATCTTTATTAAATGTCGTTAAAAATTGGCGGAACCATTGCTGAACTTTAGGGTGTTGTAATATCTCTGTTGCAGAATGTTCACCAAGCTTAAGGCCTGCATGTTGAGCACACGCTTCTAATTTTGGAAAAATCAGAAAACCAACAGCATTCAGGTTTGAACCTGTAATACAAACATCTTGAATCAGTAAATTACCTTGAATAAGCACTTTATTGCGTAGCGTGCCGACATTGACGAAAGTGCCTGTATTGAGTTTAAAGTCTTCGGCAATTCGTCCGTCGTACATGAGGCCTTTAGTCGGATCATTGACATCGACCAAACGAACTGCATCGCCAGTATGGAAAAAGCCTTCATCGTCAAATACAGTGCTTTGTTGGTCTGCCTTTAAACGCCAATAGCCTTTCATGACATGTTTGCCACGAACACAAAACTCGAGTTTGTCACCACATGGAACCAGCTTAATTTCACACCCCGGAGCAGGGTAACCAATAAAGCCAGCCATCACCCGTGGGCCTGTTGTAAAAGCACAAGATGGTGCAGTTTCAGTCATGCCCAATCCGCTCATAATGCGAATTTTTTCTCCGCAATGTTGCTGAGCAATTTTATCGAGCCTGTTCCAACCAGCTTCTGAAAGCGCTGCACCTGCAAAGAATAAAATTTTAACTTTGGCAAAAAAGCGATCTCTTAATTCTTCATCTTTTTCTAAAGCTTCGGTGAGTTCTTCCCAACCTTTTGGCACATTTAAATAAACTGTTGGAGAAATTTCTTTGAGGTTATGAATGGTTTCGTCAAATTTTCCTACAACGGGTTTACCGTCATCAATGTAAATTGTACCGCCGTTATAGAGTGCGATGCCGACATTGTGACTGCCTCCAAACGTGTGATGCCAAGACAGCCAGTCGAGTAGGACAGGTGGTGTTTCGTCAAATTCAGGGAAAGTCTGCAATAACATTTGCTGATTAACACACAACATTAAATGCGTGGTCGGCACAGCTTTAGGTAGTTTGGTTGAACCTGATGTAAACAAGAATTTGGCAATTTGGTTTTCATCAAGGGTTTGATAAAACTCTTGAACATTTGAAACAGGCGTATCTAACAGAGATTGAAAAGACGTGCAGATCTGATTGCCCACAAGACCCTTGTTGGTCACCACTTCAATGTCGGATGTAATACATGCTTGAATGGCTTTGGCAAAGGCTTGACCATCGCTAGCATAGACCAAGCCAGGTGTGAGCACTTCAAACACATGTTTGAGTTTGCCAAAGTCTTGAGAAATAAGAGAGTAGGCAGGGGAAATTGCTGAGAAAGGCACACCCGCCAGCATAGCACCCATAGAGAGTGTTAAATGTTCAAGATCATTACCACTTAAAATGACCAGAGGTCTTTCTTGGCTTAAGTTACGTTCATGCAAAGCCTGAGCAATATGCCATGCGCGTTGTAAAACTTCTGCATAACTTAGTTTGACCCACTCACCTTGAGCATTGCGTTTTGCTGCAAAAATATGGTCTGGTTTGGTTTGTGCAAAATGAATTAACCGATCTGTCAGTTTTTGTGGATACGGTTTTAATTGCTCTTTTGGGCTGATATAGAGCGTGTCATCTTTATGGTGATAATGAATATCATGTTGCCCTAATTTTACGAACCGTTCGCGGTCTTGTGATTGAGTGGCATTCATTTGCATTTCTTTCACTCCATGGAAAGCGCATCACTGCGCTTTATTTTTTTGCATCATGCAATTTTTATTTAATATGTCGTTGTTCGCATTAACCCGACTAAATCGGGTAATGGCGTGATTGGGTCTGAATGGTGATCCAACGTAAATCGGTAAACTCACCAATAGATGCCTTACTACCAAATCGACCATAACCACTCGATTTTGTTCCACCAAATGGCATTTGAGCTTCGTCATGCACGGTTGCGCCGTTAATATGACAAATACCCGAATCAATCTGTTTAGCGACTTCCAATGCCTGCGAAATATTTTGGCTAAACACTGCCGCTGAAAGACCGAACTCGCTGTCATTTGCCAGCGCTACGCCTTCTTCAACGGTTGCAAAACGTTGAACTGTGCAGACAGGCCCAAACGATTCTTCTCGGTAAAGCAGCATGTCAGGTTTAATATTGAGTACCAGCGTCGGTTGCATGGTGGTATCTTCAATATGAATGCCTAAAGGTAAATCGGCACCTTTGTTTTGGGCATCTTCCAACAAATGCTGAATACGGTTTGCGGCACGGCGACTTTCTAAAACACCGAGTGCATTTTCTTTTGAAGTTGGATTACCTGCCCGAATAGAACGGGTTTTTTCAATGAGCTTTTCAATAAACTGGTCGGCAATTTTGTCTTGAACCAAAACACGTTCGGTCGACATACAAATTTGCCCCTGATTAAAGAATGCTCCAAAAGCGACGGCATTTACTGCTTCATTAATGTCGGCTTCATTTAAAACCACAACAGGAGCTTTACCACCAAGTTCGAGTAAAACAGGTTTTAAATATTTAGCAGCAGTCTCGGCAATAATTTTTCCGACTTTGGTTGAACCCGTAAAATTAATGCGTTTAACGGCTGGATGAGACACTAAGCGCTCCACGATTTGTGGTGCATCTTCGGCTGCATGGGTAATCACATTTACCACACCTTCACCTAGACCCGCTTCATGTAACACTTCAGCAATGAGACGATGTGTTGCTGGACAAGCTTCAGATGCTTTTAACACCACCGTGTTGCCACACGCCAATGGCATGGCAAGCGCACGTGTTGCCAAAATGACAGGGGCGTTCCAAGGTGCAATTCCAACAATCACACCGCAAGGAACTCGCACACCCATTGCAAGATTACCCGGTACATCTGACGGAATCAGGCTTCCGTCAATTTGTGTGGTCATTGCTGCTGCTTCACGTAACATGTTTGCAGCAAGGTGAACGTTAAACCCATACCATGTCGCAGTTGAACCTGTTTCTTGCATTCCAGTTTCAATGAATTGCTCGGTTTTTTGGTCCATTAAATCGGCTGCTTTTAACAAACGTAAACGGCGTTCGGTAGGCGAGAGCTTCGACCATACTTTAAAAGCTTGTTGTGCCGATTCGATTGCACGATCAACATCTTCCAAAGTTGCAGCAGCGGCTTTGCTTGCCACTGATCCATCAATGGGGCTAATACGCTCAAAAGTTGCCTGATTTGATGCATCAACAGATTGACCGTGAATAAGTAACTGTACATTTTTCATGGGTTGTGTCCTTACATTGCCATTAAAGAATCAAAAGTTAACCAGTACGTTTATAGCTCTGTAAACCCGGTTTAATTGATTTTTCATCTAAAAATTGTTTCAAACCTTCTTGACGACCATTTTCTGTATCACGGTGGATACATTGATCAAGTTTGGCATATAAGTAGTCTTCGTTTTGATCCCAAGTCAGTTCACGACAACGCTTAAATCCATTTTTAGCGGTACGAAGAACCACAGGGTTTTTCTCAAGTAGACAGTTTGCAAGCTCAGTCACTTCAGCTTTTAGCTGTTCAAGCGGTACACTTTTGTTCACAAGGCCCATGGTTTCAGCTTCTTTACCACTAAAGGTTTTACCCGTCATGATGTAGTACAAAGAGGCACGGTGACCAACAGTGTCTGCCATTGCTTTGCTTACAAGGTTACCCGGTGGGATACCCCAGTTAATTTCAGATAAACCGAAAGTTGCTTCATCTGCTGCAATTGCGAGGTCACAAGCCACTAAAGGTGAGAAACCGCCTCCAAAGCACCAGCCGTTGACCATAGCAATGGTTGGTTTTGAATACATGCGAAGAAGTTGCCACTGCCAACGGCATGAGTCGCGGCGGATACGCTCTTGATAAATTTCAGGCTGCGTATCGACTTCACGGAAATATTCCTTTAAGTCCATGCCTGCTGTCCAAGAATCGCCTGCACCTGTCAACACAAGCACACGTGCATTTTGATCAAGTTCTATCGCTTCAAGTACATCAATCATTTCACGGTTGAGTGTTGGGCTCATGGCATTTTTCTTTTCTGGGCGGTTTAGTGTTACCCATGCAATTCCATCTTCAACTTTAACATCTACTGTTTCCCAGCGGTTTTCATAACTCATCTTCATACTCCTTGAATGATTTTTAGCTGTTCTGGGATTTAATTTAATATCAGTTAAACTTACATTCAAGTCTTTTTTATAAAATTTCATAAATATTTTATAATTCATTGTATTTTAAATATTAATTAATTTTATTGTTGATTTAATATAAAAATATGTTGATTTTTTAGTAAGTTTAACTGATATTTTTGGTGTGTTTAAACAATAATACACAAAGGGCTAAATGGAACGACTAGTCAATAAGGGATAACACAATGGAAAAGATATTAGGACAGTCTGCAAGGGCAAAAATCACGTTGCTATTATGCTTTGCAATAGCAATTTTTGAAGGTTTTGATCTTCAGTCAATGGGGGTAGCCGCTCCACGAATGCGGGCTGAGTTTATGTTGGATAATGGCCAGATGGCATGGGCATTTAGTGCTGCAATTTTAGGAACACTACCGGGTGCAATATTAGGCGGTAGATTTGCAGATATTGTCGGGCGTAAGAAAATTCTGATTTTTAGTATTCTGCTTTTTGGAATTATGTCTTTGCTAACAGCATATGCTGCTAACTTCAGTTTGCTGTTACTCATCCGTTTTTGTACCGGTTTGGGAATGGGCGGGGCACTCCCGATGATGATTACACTTGCCTCTGAAGCTGTGCCTGACCAGCACAAGGGCAAAGCGGTAAGTATCATGTATAGCGGCATTCCTTTTGGTGGATTACTGACTTCTGTGGTTGCCATGTCGTTGGCGGGTGATGCAGAGTGGCGTCATATTTTCTATATTGGCGGTATTGCGCCTATTTTGTTAATTCCACTCATCATGCGCTTTTTACCTGAGTCAAATGATTACCTGCAACGTAAAGTTCAAGCGCAAAAAACGACCCCATTCTTTGAAGTTTTATTTGCTAAAGAACGCCGCATGTCGACCATTCAGCTTTGGGTGAGTTTCTTCTGTACCTTAGTGGTGCTGTACTTCTTGTTAAACTGGTTGCCGTTACTGATGGGTGCGCAAGGCTTATCGAAGCTACAAGCAAACTATGTACAGATGGGCTACAACGTTGGTGGAATTTTAGGTTCAATCTTAATGGGTGTATTGCTTGATAAATTACGCATGAGTTTTGTGATTAAGCTGATTTATCTAGGCATTTTATTCTCACTTTGTTGCTTGGCAATTTCTCCAACCGTTGCATTACTGGCACTTTCGGCAGTGGGCTGTGGTTTATTCATTGTGGGCGGACAATCGGCATTGTACGGTCTGGCAGCAATGTATTATCCAACCGAAATGCGTGGAACTGGAGTTGGTGCGGCGGTTGCAATTGGGCGTATTGGTTCTTTTGCTGGACCTTTGATGGCTGGTTTTTTACTCTCACTTGGACAAAGCTCGACCATTGTGATTGGTTCAAGCATTCCAGTGATTTTAATTGCAGCGATCTCTGCATTACTTCTTGTCAAAAAACCTAAACAGCCTGTACATTTAGTACAAAGCTCAGGTGCTCGCTAAGTTTTAACGAAAGTATGGGGTTAGCGCCTCATACTTTCACTACAGATTTTCTTATGATGAATGAAAGGTTATGGTACGTTCGAATTCAGTTCAAAAAAAAGTAGAAGATGAGCCTAAATTAAGTTACATGATTGCTCGTGTTGACCGAATTATTAGTAAACATTTAACAGAACATTTAAAAGAGCTTGAGATTACCTTGCCACAATTTACGGCACTTTCTGTTTTAGCTTCAAAAAGTAATGTATCCAATGCAAAACTTGCTGAACGTTCTTTTATTAAGCCGCAATCTGCCAATAAAATTCTGCAAGATTTGCTGGTCAATGGCTGGATTGAGAAGAAACCTGACCCTACGCATGGCCGCCGTATTTTAATTACACTGACCGAAAGTGGTGTTGAAAAACTCAATAAATGCAATGAAGTTGTATTAAAAGTTGAAGAAAAGATGCTTGAAGGCATTGATATCAATCTGGCTTATTTAATTCGTAATAATCTCGATATCATGGTGAATAATCTTAAAAGCCTTTAAATAAATGAGCTTGTTTAGGTTGCGCTAAATTCCTAAGCACCGATTCACACAGAAAATTTATTTCATTTTGCAAATGAAGTTGTTAGCATCGAAGTGACGTTTTTGACAATGTGTGGCAGCAAATGTCTTCAGGGCAACAAGTTTTACTTAAATTAAGAAAAATGATTATTTCAGGGGAACTTGAAGGTGGTGCCAGAATTGCTGAGATTCCCACTGCCGAGTTACTTGGGGTTTCGAGACAGCCTGTTCGTATTGCATTTCGGTTGCTCGAACAAGAAGGTCTTCTCATTAAGAACCCAACCCGTGGCTACACCGTCCGTGAAATTTCAGAACAACTGGTTCATGATGCGCTTGAAGTGCGGGGGGTGCTTGAAGGATTGGCTGCGAAAACTTTGGCAGAACAAGGTTTAAGCGAAGAGCAGAAAAAGACCCTTCAACATTGCATTCAAGAAACTGAAAAACTCTTTAATGAAAAAGACGAGTTTGGCGATACCGAACTGGAACGTTACCATCATTTTAATGTCATTTTTCATGACACGATTATTGAGGGCGCGCAAAATGTAGCGCTCATACAAGCTTTAGCAAAAAACAATCAATTGCCGATGGCTTCTGCTCAAGCCATTACCTATGATGAGAAGCAAGCTTTGTCGGAATATCGTCGTTTGCACTATGCACATTTACAGCATTGTTCGATTTTCGATGCGTTGACACATCGTCAGGCAGGGCGTGCTGAAACCTTAATGCGTGAGCACAGTAGTGTAGTGATTTTAGGTGAAACGCTAAGAAATGTTCTTAGTGCTTAAGGTGAAATAAGTTCCTCTATTTTTGAATAAAGGAACTTAACTATTAAAGCTCAATCACAAGATTTTTGGTTTTTGCACGAGAACAGCAGGGCGTAAATTGGTCGTTCAAAGCATGTTCATCTTCAGTCATAAATAGATCCCGATGATCAGGCGTACCCTCTACAACGCGAGTAATACACGTTCCGCAAATGCCTTGTTCACACGAAACAGGAATATCAAAACCATTTGCAATTAATGCTTCTGTTGCAGTCTGCTCTGGCAATACTTCAATTCGGCGGCCCGTACCTTTGACTTCAATGGTAAAAGCTTCATCGTTGGACGTATCTACTTTTTTGAGCGACAAAGTGCTCTTGATGTAACTGTTCATTGTGCCAGCCAGCTTGTTCGGCTGAGCTCATGACAAACTGCATAAACCCTGTAGGTCCACATACATATAAGTGTCTATCTGGTGAACTCTGACCTAAAACCTCTGCCATATTACATTCGGTGTCTGGCTGATCTTGAATGTGAAAATGGACTTGGTCACCAAAGTGCTCGGTTAAATTGCCATAGAAGGCAATCATTTCATGACTACGGACAAAGTAGTGTAATTCGAAAGGAACATTGGCTGATTTAAGCCGATATGCCATCGATAAAATGGGGGTAATGCCAATACCACCAGCAAATAAAACCGCCTGCTTTGTTTGAGGATGAATCTCAAATAAATTACGTGGTTCACCAATCTTTAAATGATCACCTTCACGATATTCAGTATGGATACAACGTGAACCACCGCGTGAATTGGCATCATGTAAAACACCAATCACATAACGATGCTTTTCACTGCAACAGTTTGAAAGTGAATATTGACGAGTTAGACCATTTTTAAGATGCACATCAATATGGGCACCTGCTTCAAAACTCGGTAGCTCTGTATTATTTGCTGGAATCAGTTCAAAAGCACGAATGGTCGGGGTGAGCTGGTGAATTTTTTGAATAATAACGTCCATGTTCATGCTCCTTTAAATAATCCGAATGTTTGGAAACTTCTGTGCGGATGTTTCAGGAGGCGTTTTATTTTCTTCAGCAAGGAGTCGCTCAATCACCTTACGAGACTGTACACCGCCTGCGTCGATGTTAAGCATCAGTAACTTGCGATGTGGATTGTTTAAAATATTTTGCTGCTGTTGCTCCAGCATTTCTAAATCTTCAGTAAAGATTTTGCCTTGGCCTTCACGAATTTGATCGGTGAGTTCAGCATTGTCTGGCTGGAAGTTGCGTGCCATTCCCCAGAAATACCAATGTGAGGTTTCAGTTTCTGGAGTAATAAAGTCGACCACGATTGACGAAACTTTTTTGTCTTTTGGTGCGTCATAACCGCCATGTCCAGCATGTGCCACACCGACTTCAATATGGACATTACTTGGGGCAAAGAAGTGGCAACGTTGCCAACGGTCAACAGGTACGTCATCTGCCAAGTGATTACCACGCAATGCCATTTGCCAAAATGGAGGCGCAATCACATTTTCCATATAGCGCTCGGTAATGACGTGGTCACCATCTACTTTCGTCACTGGCAATGATTCATCAATTTCTTTTTGTCCAATACTGCTTGAGTGAACATAAGTCTCGTGGGTTAAATCCATCAGGTTATCGACCATGAGGCGATAGTCACATTGAATGTGAAACAGACCTCCGCCATAGCTCCATTCAGGGTGATCTGCCCATTCTAAAGTTGGCAGTTTTGCTTCATCTGCTAATGCCTTTTCGCCTGGCCATATCCAAATAAAGCCGAACTTTTCAATAACTGCATATGCTTTGTTGCAAGGGAAACCATTTACGCGTTGGGCTGGCATTGAAACGGTTTTTCCGTCACAGCCCATGACTAAACCATGATAGCCACACACGAGGTTTCCATCTTCGACATAACCCAGTGAAAGTGGGGCACCACGATGCGGACAAAAATCTTCAACGGCTGCAACTTGATTTTCTTTACCACGGTAAAAAACGATTTTTTCACCACAGATAGTGCGACCTAGTGGTTTGTCTTGGATTTCTTCTGGGCGGCAGGCAACATACCAAGCATTTTTAATAAACATTGTGACGACTCCTTATCACTTATTGGATCCAATTTATAATAAATAAAAATATTGGTCAATTGATAAGCAGTATATTTTTTAAAAAATATTGTTCGTTAGAGTTG
>Ga0065703_1003496_pt1 | contig 9760 bp, 12 predicted proteins | sample SwiRhicommunBV21_FD_59090 | JGI IMG/M metagenome (GOLD analysis project Ga0065703, IMG submission 59090) | Switchgrass rhizosphere microbial communities from Buena Vista Grasslands Wildlife Area, Michigan, USA - BV2.1 v1 | ecosystem: Host-associated > Plants > Roots > Rhizosphere > Soil ...
AGAAATCCCAAGGCGCCTCGCTGTGCTGTGTGCCATGCACCTCCCCTTTGCAAGTATGCTCCGCTCCATCAAGTACGCCCGTCCGCCCGCCCGCCCACCATTCCGTCCTATGCAGTGCCCTATATGCAAAATGTCGTGACCAAGAAAGAGCAACGCCAAAGCCATGCGAAAGCACTCAAGCAAGAAATGAACGGCGCACATCTCCTCGTTCATGCCATGTACTTGTACGATGCCACCGGCGCGTCCTCGAGACGCTCCAGATAGTCGCGTTCAATCAAGCTCTCAATGCGCTTCTTAATCATATTCACATCGGGCTTGAACTGTGCAGAGCACACTGTCAAGGTCTCGGTAAGCAGTTGCGCGTGGGCCAGCTCTTTGCGCTGCTTCATGATGCGCACAATCGCAGCTTCAATCACGTAACCACGGCTGTCGTTGTTCTTCTTCTCCGTCTCCTTGCGCTCCTTGTCGCCTTCCACCTTGTTACCAGCGGAGACAACACCAACCTTGATCTTGATCGCCGTCGGCTTGAATTGCTCGTTAAAGCCGAATTTGTCGCCAGCGTTGATCTCGCGCCCCATCGGCTCTTTCGAGAGCAGCCGCGTCTTAGGCGCTACTGCCAATGACTGCAGGTTGCGCTTGAGTGCGTTCATCGGTATGTTGGTCTTGCTTTGAATCTCTTCGAGGCTGAGAGTATCCCCAGAAGCGAGGTCATTGAAGAGAACAAGAATGAGCGCCGCATATGTGGAACAGTTCACTTCATGGATCTTGTTCGACCGCGGGAAGCGTGCTCGAACATCGACATCCCCCATGCTCGTCTGCCACGTGAGCTTGCGGCCGGAGTGCTTTTCCGAGTAGAAAGCTTCGAAGCCACGTCGCACACGATCCAGCGAGGCAGGATATATGATTTGAGCTTTATTTTCAATGTCGTCTTCTGACGAACTCCTGAACGCCTCGAGTGGCCAGGTCATCGAGGTCAGCACGTTCACAGTGAGGTCAACGCGACTGCGATCGCCATCGCCGAGACCAGCCACCTTCCTACGATAATTGTCCGTCAGGTCCTTGCTGATACGCATATCCTTGAACATGGCTTCGAGCTTCATGGTGAAGCTATTTCCAAGCTCCATCTTCATGCGGCTAATCATGGAAGTCTCCACATCGGGGTCGTGACTTTTCTTAAGTAGTAATCGCTTGCAGAGATGCTTCTTGTAGTAATTTTCGAATATGTCCTTATCCTGAAGATAACGGAGCAGCACAATCGCCTTCTCTAATATCCGGTCCACCTCCTCGTCGGTCTTGTCCTTGATGCCCTTTTTCATGTTGTCATCGATGAAGAGGGAGATGTACTCGCTTGCACGAGCGAATGCATTGATGTTGTCACTCATACTACGAGTGAGCGCCGTCGAGATGCTCTGGTCGCTGTTGAACGAGACCTTCCACACTGTGTCGAAGCGATCCTTGAGCGCCAGTATCTCCTCGACCCACTTGAGGGCTGCAATGGTCTGTTGATTGATTTGCTTCGGACTGCCGCCCTTCGTCTTCTCAACCTCTCCGTCCTCGGCGGACGTTGCTGGCGCAGGAGGAGCTGAGGTAGCTGTGTGGGCGTCCTCGTTGATCTTTGCGCCCATTTCTGCCACAATGACTTGCACGGCCTTGGTAAGTTCTGGCTTCTTTGGGTCCACACGTGCTTCCAGATCATATAACAAGTGCAGCTCGTTGTACTTGTCGTTGTCGATCATGTAGCGTACTCCAGAATCCATCTCAATCAAGCCTTTCATCTTATGCCGTATTAACTCGTCCTCCACGACTTTCTGGATCTTGGGCGCTGTCGATTCAGAGAGAGTCGATCTGCAGCGATCGCTCTCCTCATCAATGCGCCGCTTTGCATGTTTGCAATACGTGCCAGCGTCTGCCTCTGTGAGTAGCCGCTCACCTTCTTCCCGGTAGAAACGCGCACTCCTCTCGAGAAAGTCGGCCTCGAACGACTTAATGTATAGCTTCTCTTCCTCAATCTCCTGCTGCGATTCGTATAAACCCTCCAGCATGTAAATATTCGACTTTATTAAAGAGGAATCTATGCTCTCGCCTTCTCTGTCCATGGAGATTTGGTCAAGTATGAGGTTCGTGAGGTACTGGAGAAGGTCATCGGCGCCTGAGCGGATGGGAGTTCGTAGGATCTGGTCGCGGAAGATGGACATGGATTTGGCGAAAATGGACGGTTGGCGATTGTCTGTGCAGTACACACGGTCCTTTTGCTGTCATCAGTCACACCTGTGTCTTCTAGAACGAATTTCAAGAGAAAATGGTACTCACCATGTACATAAGCACGTCAGTCAACATGCCCATACAAACCTGATGATCCTCCCAGGCGAGCTTCAGCGAGGCTAGAAAACGCTCGCCCGCGACTCTGCGTTCTGATGTGGTAGCCAGTGATCGGCCCAGATCGTCAGTGAGCTGCAGAGGCGCAGTGAGTAGGTTGACAATCCTCGGCCGTACACCATCCCCCAACCAATGCTCCTCAAACTGCGCAACCTTGTCATATAAGTCTGTCCCTTTCTTCTTCAACACCAGCTTATAGGCATTGCGGTAGAGCTCTTCGAATGACAGTGCAGAGGCATTCTTCTCGTGTATCTCGGTGAACGCTCGCTCCAGCACCTGCCAGGTGGCTTCAAAATCGACGTCGGCACCATGAAGAGTCTGAACAGCCATGTCAGCGGTTGTGTCTAGAATGTGGAATAGAAGGATCGACGAGCTTGGTGGGGGCTGGCAAGTGTTTGGCCGATCTCAGATGAGAAGATGGGTAATGTTTGTGGGAGGACTTACTCGTCGTGGCGCCCGTATCTTAGCCCGTCCTCTGCCTGCAAGCGAGGCCATGACGGGCACTTCGCGTCTCTCTCAAATGTCTTTGTCCTTCACTTGCGGCGGAGTCCAGGTGGTCGGTCCTGTGGAGGTGGGGCAGCGGTGCCTGGCGGAGATAGGAGCGGAGGATGGCTACGAAGGGTGGCGTGTCAGCAGGCAGAAAAGATGAGAAGAAGACAGAAGCTCTAGAGTAAGGAAATCAGTGTCGCAAGCAGACAGAAGTGCGAGAATGGGGAATGTCTCGAAGCAGAAGCGGGCTTCCATTCCAGACTAGGGACCTAAGTAGAAGCCGGCAGGACGGCGTCTGTGCGCCGATCAGGGCTTTGAGCTGAGAGGTGATGACGGGTGGTCCAGAGTGATGTACTACATCAGGTAGGTACATACTGTAGCTATAGTAGGTAGTATAACATACTGCTTGACAAACGACACGATATTCACGCGCGTACAGAGATACTTTTACCTACAAATAGGAAGGGAGTTGCACAGCGAATCGATACGGATTGTGGTCTCTGGCCCAAAGGCTCTCACCCGTCAACCGTAGTCCCCGACTCCCCCGTACCAGCGTACATGTAGCTCTAACCCTAATGGGAAAGAGCGCGTTCGCCTCGCGTCACTTTGCACTTTGACCTTTCACACTCTTCTTCACTCTTCTTCACTCTTGCACTCTTCACTCCCCCTTCCCCCTTCCCCCCACTCATCTCATGCTGCACGGGCTCAAATCAGGCATCTCTGAACCACAAGAAATGCTCCAAGAAGAAAGCTACCCGTAGCGGTAAAGATGAAGTTGCGGTATGCGTCTCCTGTCGTTTTGTCAGCATATCCCGGACTCATCGTCAAACGATCATACCTGAATATTGTACCTTCTTGTGTCAAGCCGAGTGCCACAACAACAAACAAGTTGAGTGGTAGACGCATCACGCCATACACTCTGGCCCTTACAGCGTCGTCTACCAGCTCGCTCTTCAGTCTACCCATCGCGGGAAAGTACATGCCCACGCACACTTCAAAAATGGTAAAGCCCCAGAAGGTCGCCATCTCGGATGATGCCAGCACTGGCACAAGCAAGCAGTTTGCCGCCAGTGTCAAAATACCGAGCAAGAGCCTTCCCGTGTCTTTCACAGATTTGAGGTCGATGCCAGAGAATATCATGGAGCCGAGCATCATAGCGGACATGAAGCAGCTGAAAATCAAGCCAAAGGGTGGCGCCTCAGTGATGCCAGCTGCGCTTCGTGCTGAACGCAGAGCAGGCGACCAGAAGAAGACGAAAAGATACATCGAGCCCTCGAATACCGTCGTAGCGAGTCCCAGTGCTAGGATCTTCTTATCGAGCAGTATCGTCTGAACTCCAGTGGCAGAGCTCGAAGCTGCCTTCTCCTCTTCTACTAATTGCCCGTAATTCTCGGCCTACAAAAGCCATGTCAGCTGGTATCACGAAGCGGTCAAGACGGCTATTGACTCACCCAATTTTGGCGGATTGCGCCTGCAGCACAAGTCAGACATACAACCGCCAGTAAGAATGGAGCGGTCTTGGTTCCAGACCACGAAACAACAGCTTCGCCCACAAAACCCGCAACAATGGCCACAATTCCACTATACGTTACGCTTTGACTGAACATGTAGCCCAATGTCAGGTCACTTTCTCCTAATCTCCTGGACTGATACTCGGCTATCATCCAAGTCTCAAAGACTGAGTAAAGCAGCGTCGTGCTTAAGCCACCTAACGCTCGGCCTATGAAGAGGACCGGGACAACGTCGCTGACAACTGACAGACAGGACAATGAGTATGCTGCACAGAAGACGAGGCAGGCGAGTCTGCGGCCATGGCGGTCTGCGAGGGACCCAACAAACGAGGCCGTAATTCCTGCTGAGACAAATCCAGTTGTGAAGAGCGAGGCGACAATTGCTTCGCTTAGCATTTTCTCGTCCTTGTAGAGCGTGTACATGAATGGGCCCTAAGAAGAAAATCAGCAGGCAGCTAGTTTCCGGACAACAGCGAGAAGCCTACTCACTTGAATCCAGTCTGCTGACACGACAAGAAAATACACAGTGAAGTACTCTCTTTTGAATCTCCGCGCTTCTGCTTGCTTGGAGACATCCTTGGGCAAAGCCAGCGTTAGATCCTCCTCATCTCGATCTTGACCTTTCTGATGATAGGCCAATCCGGCGACGAACAGGGCGAGACAGAGAAAGTATAATGCATATGGCTCCATGGTTTGTCGATGTGATAATACTCGCGAAAAGCGTTTTCGCAACCAGCAAAAGATTCGTGGTGTCACAGAGCACCCCCCGACATTCCCTACGCTCAAGACGCGACGACCCTTGCCGAGCATTCCTTTACGCGACGCGAGAAAGAACTATAGCACGAGCGCTTGCTGCAACATCCACTTAATCTGTGACCAGCTCTACCACATCCCCCACTGCCGCTATGCTGTCTTCAAGCACCAATCGAAGTGCGACCGTTCCGAAAGTTCTTTTCCTGACAGGACTCATCCTTCTACTCTTCATCATAATTTCACAGGTTTCCAGCAGCGGACCAAAAGGCCACCGCAATGATCACAACAATCTCGAATCTAGCAGTGCGAGCGATGGCTTATTTGACACGCTCCGAGCTTCGATCCCGGGCAAAAGCATACAAAAGCGTCTCAGAATTTCTGAAAAGATGTGGCAGAAGAGTGTGAACGAGCGGCATGAGATGTATAGCAATTACAAAGATCCTCAAAAAAGCTTGTTTCCTGCGACAGAGGGAACAAGTTACGTTGCAAGTCCTTTTACGATTTGGGACTTCTTCCCCGCTACGTACAATTGTCCTCATGTAAGTTTTCAATCCTACCAGGCAATAACAAACGAGGAGACTGGGAGATGAACGGATCAAGCTGATATCCTTCTCCCTCACTCACAGGAAATAGAACGCGTCGGTCGTCTCGGCGATGGTGGGAAATGGACCTGTGGTATGTCTCGATACGAAACATCCTCGAAGAAGACGCCTTGCGTTGTATACTCCTTCGGCGTACAGAACGAGTCTTCGTTCGAAGAGGAAGTCCTGAAGAGAACAAGCTGTGATGTCTTTGGTCTGGACTTTTCTGTCGATGAGTTTTCTCCTCAGGTGCAACAACTTCCCCGAGACATGCGAGAACGAGCACATTTTCTTCGAGCTGGAATCAGTGGCGTGTCGGATTTGAGCGCGAACCCGCCATTCTACAATATTCATGACTTGATGGAGATGAATGGACATGATTACGTGGATATCTTGAAGATGGATATTGAAGGGTACGTCTCTCTCCTCGTCTGAAATGGCTCCAAGTAATGGTAGATGTACTGATCACTTGAGGTGGTAGATTCGAATTCGATGCTCTGCAAAGTTTGGTGCGCGAATACGCTGGACAGGCTTTACCCATCGGACAGCTACAAGTTGAGATCCACCTAAACGAGCATATCGATGGTTTGCCGAGCTTCTTGAAGTGGTGGGAAAGTCTAGAGAAGGGTGGTTTGCGTCCTGTGTGGACTGAGCCAAATCTGCTGCAGATCACTATGAAATTAGCTGATGCGATGCCGCGGTATGCTGAGGTGAGTAACGTTCAGCCTGTTCATGGTGGAGCTCAGGCATGGTAGTCAGGGTTGGAATACTGATTTTGAATCGTCTAGTACACTTTCATCAATGCAAAGAATCGGCGTAATATACTTCTGACCGATTGAGAGGGCTTTGCGACTCCATAACGGAGAGTGGCGAGATTCTGGGACTACTTGCGAAGCACGCTACGGTCGAGGATACCACAAGAGACGCTGCTTTTACTTACCTTAGGTACGCAGAGCGAACTCTAGGTAGTTAGACAAAGCTCATGAATATCGCAAAGACCACTTTCTGATTACCTGTACTCCGCGGCAATGAGAGGATGTCCGATACCTTGACTAGCAAGTAGAGTTCAACAGAGAGTGGGAGAATGCAACAGCGTGATGCTTACTTAATCAAACGCTAGCCCGCTTTCCAGGACTCCCAGATGAGCCAGTCTTCTCTGCATCAACCGTCAACCACAATCATGAACGCATCACGAAGTCTACGTGCCTTCCAACGCACCTTTGAACATGCCTTTCGCACATATCATGTTCCATACCAGGCACCCAAAAGCGCAAATGTTGTGCGGTCCTTCGCCATCCCATCACCACGCCGAATAGCACAGCAAACACGCGCGCACTCGACAGCGACCGAGACAGAAGAAGCAAATGCGGAGATTGGACGAGAAGCTCGACCGCTCACTACCCGCGAAGACACCAGCGCCGCCGACAAAGATGCCATCGCAGCTCGCAAAGCTCTCTCGCCAGCTTACCAACTGTGGTTCACTTGCAAAAAGTGTCTCGAGCGCAGTGGGCATACCGTCTCAAAACAGGCCTACCACTTTGGAACCTGCGTGATCAATTGTCCCAAATGCAAATCCCAACATTTGATTTCCGACAATTTGAAGATTTTCGAGGATACCAAGATGACCATGGAGGACATTGCGAAGAAGTATGGAGAGAAGTTAAGGAAAGGGAGACTGGGCGCGGATGGAGATGTGGAGTTTTACGATGAACGGGCTGATGAGATTGTGGCTCAGGAGGGGGAGGCGAAGAAGGAACAGGATGAAATGACTGAGCGGATCAAGAAGTCCTTGGAACCGGAGAAGACTTGAACAGAAAGATGTGTTGCGTTTGTGAATACACGGATACTCCACTCTTGCAGACGGCGATTACGAAGCGCGGCATGCGGTCATGAATAGCCATTCTGCATGGGTGGAGGGAGGGCAGAGATGAGGAAACGCATGGCACTTGGTGGTAGCGCCTCCTTGGTATATCGTCTGCCACAAGTTCTCCGGCTTGCACACATCGCGAGTTGGTCTCGAAAAGATGGGTCACTGTGATTGCTACTCATCGGCGATCCCCTCTTCGAAGTCTCCCGTCAGAAGATTATCACGGTGCATCGCGGTCATGTCAAGCAGCGCATCACTCCGCCAAGTGCTTGCCAGGCGTTGCTAGGGTACTGGAGCGCGCCCCTGATATGCGTGAGAAGATTCTCGAATGTTGCAGCAGTGTTGGGAGCCCACGTAGGTAGTGCAAAACTCTCCTGTATCTACCTCCTGCGAACAATCTGCAGTCGCACCATTCTTTTGGCTCGGAAACGGGCAAGAAGTCTGTACATATCGAGACTTGAAAGTGCTCGAATATTGCCCCCTTGCCAACATGGTAAGAGCCCATAACGACTACACAGCTTCAAAGCAGCTCCGAAACCAACCCCCAAAGATGCCAGATCCAACAAGTCTCATCAATTCAATCTCTCTCTCCCATCATTGAACCCCTTGTGACGCCACGTGACATGCAACACCATTCCCATTCGCGACCCCTTCCCATGCTTGACCAGACCTCTTACCAACAACAATCTTGTCAGCAGGCCAAGAGATAATTAATCGCTTTAACTTTCGACAAAGCAGTACTTCGGATCCTCCCAGGAGCAGGTCCCTGAAAAAAGCATCGAGAAGACGAACCGTCTCCACAAACATGACATGCTCAACCGGCCGAATGATATTTCTCGAAGATCGCATCTCCTCAATATCGAGCAAATAGCGCTGAAGTTTAGAAATGGAACTCCTCAGATCCGATGTCATTTTATGATGAAGACCGTCGAGTTCTTGCCAGAGTTTGATGAGCACGTCGGCGCGGGCGCGAAGATGTGCTGTGTGCACTAACAGGTCTTGCTCGATGGACACGGGCTCGAAGAGAGTTAATTTGGTCATCATGTTTGCCATGACCGCGCTGGGGATGCCGGTGAAGACGAGCTGATTTTTGAGGCTTAGTAATGCTATTGGCCACAGGACTTTCTCGAGAGTGGTTGTTGTCCAACCATCGGCAGACGCTGCATCCAAGTCGAGCGTGATAGTCTTCATGGTCTTGCTCGCTATCATGGACATGACAAACCTGTACAGGCCTCGGTTAAACTCGACCAGTGCGATGTCGTGTCCGAAGACAATTTTGATCCGGAGGTTTCGGAACCGTGCAAGTTGCTGAGGCCAGACATCTAATAACGGAAGCGACGAGGGAAGGGCCGACTTGGGAAAGAGACTTTTCCCCTTGGGCCATGAAAACTTTTCAATCGCCACATAGCTGATCCTGACGCATTGCGCAGGGACCCGATTGGAACGGTGCTGATTCAGTGACACTGAGTCCTCTTGACGAAATTCCACGTCTGGGGTATTCTCGCCATACAAGACCTTCGTAGCTTCTTCGAGAATCTGCTTGTTCGCACGCAAGATCACGGGGTAGCATGACATGCCTCTCCGACCACCACTGTGGTGGCGTAATGTCAAGAGCTCAGAGTAGATTTGATTCCTCATCTCTCGGGGGAGCCCAAGAAATTTGAAGGTCGTCATGCGGAGCCGTGTGTCCTCCAGGATCTTGGTGTAGCCCTGGTTCGAAAGATTGCCTGGCTGCTTCTGACCTGTCCATTTGGCGGCGAGCTTGCGAAGGGCGGATCGACTCAAGACAGTCAGGTCCACGTCGTATAGCATCACGAGTTGCGCTTCGTAGGTATGTGGCTGAGAATTGAGATCGGTCGTCAGTCTCGAGAAACGAGACCAATCGTAGGCACCAGAGACTCCTGGATTCATCTGAGCCAAAGCGCAGCCTTGTGGCGAAAGTTGACTATGGAGAGGACGTTTCGTAAGGAGTGGCGTCCGCATCTGCTCGGTTGAATACTTGATGTTGGGGAAAAGCAATCCATGTTGAAACAAGTCGAGCACTTCGGTCAACAAGGCGTCGATGCACCAGCCAGTGATGAAAAGTCGTTAAAAGTGACTTGACACTACGACTTGTAAATGTAACAAACAATAAACGACCGAGTGAATATGATCGTGCTGATTCTGCTGATATGAGCGTTTTG
>Ga0065703_1000685_pt1 | contig 9741 bp, 8 predicted proteins | sample SwiRhicommunBV21_FD_59090 | JGI IMG/M metagenome (GOLD analysis project Ga0065703, IMG submission 59090) | Switchgrass rhizosphere microbial communities from Buena Vista Grasslands Wildlife Area, Michigan, USA - BV2.1 v1 | ecosystem: Host-associated > Plants > Roots > Rhizosphere > Soil ...
ATGGTGCCGCGCCGCCCCCGCCTCCCCCCTATGCCTGGGTTCTCGAATGCCGCTCCCCCGCCCCCACCGCCTATGCCTGGATTTGGAGGTGGCGCCCCTCCGCCGCCGCCTCCGCCGATGCCTGGTTTCAATGGTGCCGCACCACCACCGCCACCTCCTCCGCCAGGGATGCGAGGGCCACCAGCGCCTCCGCCACCAGGTGCACCTCCTCTTCCTGGCCAGATGCGTGGCGGCTTTCTGCCTAGACAGGTATACAATGCTTCTGGTTCTGGCATAAGCGCCACTGGACCTCGGCCGAAGAAGAAGCTGAAGGCACTTCACTGGGAAAAGGTCGATGATACGGACAGAACGATGTGGGGCTTGAACGCTCCCACTTTTGAGCAGAAAGAAGAAAAGTATCAGGAGTTGTCCAAGAAGGGCATTCTTGACGAGATTGAGAAGCTGTTCATGGCCAAGGAGATCAGACAAATCGGCAAATCTAATGGAAAGAATAAGAGTGACAAGAAGCAAGTGATCAGCAGAGATCTTATGCACATGATGCAAATCAGTCTTGCTAAATTCGCTAACGCCGAGGCCGAGGACATCGTCCGCATGATCATTCACTGCGACCGCGAAATTCTGGATAATGGCAATGTCATGGACTTCCTGCAACATGAAAGTCTCTGCACGATACCCGATAACGTGGCCAAAGCTATGGCTTCTTATTCAAAAGACTGGAACGGAGCTGACGCGCTCAAAGCCGAGCGAGAATCGGACCCAACCGAGCTCACTCGGGAAGATCAGATCTATCTGTACACTGCCTATGAACTGCATCACTATTGGAAAGCAAGGATGCGAGCGCTTGCATTGACGCGGAACTATGAAGCCGAGTACGACGAGATTTCCAATAAGTTGAAAAACGTTGTGACCGTCTCGGAGTCTCTGCGCGATTCCGTCAAGCTCATGCCGGTTTTTGGACTGATTTTGGATATTGGAAACTACATGAACGACTCCAACAAACAGGCTGTTGGTTTCAAGCTCTCTTCGCTCGCTCGTCTTGGCATGGTCAAGGACAAGGACAACGAGTCGACACTTCTTGATTACGTGGAACGTGTTGTGCGCAAGCAATACCCACAATATGAAGGTTTCTACGAAGACATCTCTGGGGTGTTAACCACACAAAAAGTCAATATTGAACAACTACAGGCCGACGCAAAGAGGTACATTGACAATATTGGCAATGTACAGATGAGCTTGGACAGCGGCAACCTGTCAGACCCGAAGAGATTTCACCCCGAGGACAGGGTCTCACAGATCGTGCAAAGAAGCATGAAGGAGGCTAGAAGGAAAGCCGAACAGATGCAGCTTTATCTTGATGAGATGAAGAGAGTGTTTGACGACATTCTCACCTTCTTCGGTGACGACAACAAGGATGAGAACGCCAGGAGAGAGTTCTTCGGCAAGCTGGCTAATTTCTTGCAAGAATACAAGGTGGGCACTTTTCGAGGCTGACATGTTTTGACAACGCTTGCTAACTAACATGAAACAGAAATCGCACGAGAAGAACATGATTCTGGAAGAACAATGGCGTCGCAACGAGGAGAACATGCGTCGCAAGCAGCTCAAGGCCGGCGGCACGCCTGCAAGCACCAGCACCAATGGTGATCTCAGTCCGTCGCCCTCAACAGGCGCCATGGACTCTCTGCTCGAGAAGCTCCGGGCGGCGGCTCCTCAATCGCGAGACACTCGTGAACGCCGAAGACGTGCTCGCCTCAAGGATAAACATCAAATCCGCGTGGCATCTGGCCAGCAAATCCCGGAGACTGGGGAGAATACTGACGAACCTCAGACCAGCCCTGACGAGCTGCTTAAACCCAGCAAGACGAATGACTCAGAGCCAGCACCTGCAACGGAAGGTGGTGTCTCAGAAGGCGAAGACATAGCAGACCGTGCTGCCTCCTTGCTGCAAGGTCTTCGTGGTGACGCTGAACCTGCTGATCCCCAGGACAATACTCTACGGGTTCGACGCAGAAGGGAAAGCGCAGATGACGAACGTTCACGTAGAAGAGCAAGACGCAGGAACGTGGCTGGGAGCGCCGATCAAGGCGATGGTCGTGCCTCGACCACGATTGCTGAAGAGACCGACGAAGCGAATGGGTCTGCTCAAGCGCCCATCATCATTGAGATTGACGAGGACAGTGAGGAGAAGAGGCTTTCGGATGACAGTCCCCTGCCAACACCTACGACGATTGTTGTTCCGCCTAGTCCGGACCTCGACGAGGCCACATTGAAGGACTAGCGCTGCTTTGAACGGAGCCTTGTCTCCCCTGGTCCATCCAGACTTCAGCTGCACTGAATGTGCGCTAGTGGAGATCTGTGTACATATTCGTAATGTTTTTTGTTTTCTTGTTTTTGTAATATGCTTCTGTAGCAGACAACCTTTTTTGTTTTGCTGCAATCTGAGCGTAGGAGCGAAAGAGCATGGGAGTTGCAAGGTCTGGCAGCTGCGCATGAATATTCATTTATGAGCATTAAGTTTGAACGAATCCATCTTTTTTTTTCCACATCACCATCTCGAGTTCACCTCTCCATAACGGGTCCCCGATGATGCCGAGGGAAGGTCAGATAGTAGACGACATCGATCTACCTACTCGTAGCAGGTTTCTTTGATAAGGACCCCCTTACACGATATATGTACTGTCTTTTCGCAGTTATGGACACGTACGGTGAAGCTAGTATACGACGGCGGTCCGTATCAGTACATACACAGCTAACTTTCTTGTATGGATATCGATCGCTTCCACGAACTCCTGAGGGGATGCAGCCAACGTGATATCTTACAGAGCTAGCTGATGCTCCCTGGTTATCTAGTCATTCTCAGCCCGAGAGGCTAGTCTGCGTGAAGCGCATGCCGCTAATTCTTGCAGCACTTGCAGCACAGCAGTGTCCAAGTCTGTTGGATCTCTCTGTTTGGTCTGGTCTGGTCTGGTCTGGTTCTCCTTCTCAACCACCGCCAGAAAATCAAGATGAAGAACAACAATCGGGACACTGCCAATGCATCATCTCACGCCTTTGCATTCCAACGCAAGCCATGTGGAAATCCCTCGCACACGTGGGGTTTCCGCAGGCGACTGCTCCTCTCCTTCCGCTTACCATCTTACCACATACACAAAGGTTTCTCTCCAGCCTCGGAATAACCAGCGTTTCGGGGATTGCGTTGCCCCCTGAATTGGTGTCCTGATTCGTATGCTGCGGACTGCGGGCATGATCTGCGAGCAACGCTTGATGAGAGTGTATTGGATGCAGCTCAAATACGACCGGTCCGTTGCTAAACCCCTTTGCGGCCTGTTCGAGGACTTCAATCCAGTCCTTTTCAACCGTCACCAAAGTTGCTGTGCGATTACTAGTACATAGTATGGCGTCTGATGCGCGGATCCAGACAAGCTGAACGTCTAGCATGCTTGTAAACTTGGCCCAGCAGAGGTGGCCAGGTTTCATCTGCTCGGGACTTACTTCAATCTCGTCTTTTACCAACTCCTTCATCTCTCCGTAGTAGGGCTTTTGCCTGCTGCCACTGGTCCTTCTGCAAACAAATGTTCGCAGACCAAACGGAGGGGGTTTCGTTTGTCCAGGCGAGGGCGACAGGGGCTTCGCGGTACCGCCCGTCATCATGGGTGGGAATCTGTCGAGATCGGTTGCATTTGATTTCGCCCGTCTGTGTGCTTCCTGACTTATTACAACCATTCTCTCATCCCGCCCAGTCGCTGCCTCTGCAACAAGCTGTAGACAATACTCCATGTCCTTCTCTGAGATCACTCGACCTGCCTTGAGTAACACGAGCTTGTTGCGGAACAACGAGTTCATGCTCGGTTGGGCAAGTGCACTTCTATGCTTCCTGGCCAGACGCACTATAGAGTCCCTGACTAGCATGTCAGACATGGGACGCTCCTCGTCCATGTGTCTGTTGATGAGAACATGAAAATCCTGCGTGATTTGGTCCATACCCATCTTGGCCAAATCATGGCACTGACGGTCAACGAGCCAAAATTCATCTGGGTCTTCATCGCTGTCGCTGATCACATCGCCTGGACTGAGTACATGCTTAGAGGTTGTGCGATAAAATTTGATGCCCGGAACGTGCGGCACGGTGTGCTTCCTCTTCCTCACGCTGGGAAGTTCTGGCACTTCCTCAGGAGGCATAGCTTTCGTCTTGTGCTTGCCAAGCTCGCGTGCGGGTGATGGCAATGCCACAGGCCCTCCGCGCCTGATTCTCCCGGCGTTTGTCTTGAGCCCTGCCGCCTTCTTGCCAACGTACATGATAGACCTGGACTGCTGCGTCTCCCAGCGCGATTCCTCGCCAAGAGCATGTCTATCCATGTAGACCGTGGCATCGAAAGGGTCTCTCGGCGCCGTCCAATCAAAGTTAACATTCGATGTCTCGTTCAAAACCTCCTGCAGCCCCTCCTTGAGCTGCATTTTGAACACCTTGACGTTGACGTCCTTGTCATCTTCTTCAACTCGGATGCTGAAGTGGTCGTGGTAGGTCGCATAGTGGCCGTAAAGTCTTTCGATGCTTGGATGTTCAAGATCACGCGGGCAGAAGATGCACCTCAGCTCAGACATATGAACACTACGATGAACGAATCCGCCCACCCAGAAATGATATCTGACACTGCATGAACCACGTCTCTTCTTGGTAGGTGGCCGAGCATCTTCAGATGGAGATGGCGTGAGCATCTGCTGATTACTCCTGAGCTGGCGCACATGCTTGTTATATTGTGTGATGACTGATTCTCCAGGATGCGTGTTCCAGCTCATCTTGGGCTGTAACCCATATGGCAGATCGAGACGGCGGTGCTTTTTCGCTCGTGTAAGTCGTAACAAGTAGTCGTCCGGTGGAAGGGCGGGAAGCCCTGGTTCTACCGGCGTAATGCGAGTGTTGCCCCAAACGGCTTTGATCATAAATTCGTTAGGAGGATCATCTGCATGGTCCGCGGGTGTACCACCTGCTAGTCCGATCAAGAGCTGTGACGCGTCGATGGAGTTCAGGCACGAGATCTCAATTTCCAGGGCGTAATTCCCTGACATCTTTCGCTCCCAGTACTTACTTTGGCCATAGCAAACTTCCGTTGGGGTGTTCAGCTGGTCCGCAGCAATCGAGAAGGGAGTCTGAAGACGAACTTCAAAGAGATTCTGCTTGCTGGGAGTCTCCAGCTCCAATATTTCGCCACTTCTAACCTCGCAGTAAGCGATGGTCTTCGGGCGCTCGTGGAGGATCTTAACCGCCACTTGACATTGAATTGGCCTGTCATCTGGATGTGGCAGCCAGTCCGGTCCATCGCCTCGAGGTGGCTTTCTGATTGGCTCTTCGAGCCCTCCTATGGCTTCGCTACGTGGCCGCAAGAGGAAAGAGTCGATGGTCAAGATTGGTTCAATGTTTTCGCAATACTGAGCCATCATAGCGTCGGTCGGTGGTTTCCACCTCGCGCGTCGCCGTCTGTCTGGCTCTGCTATTACTCTGGCATTGCCTTGCAAGAGGCGTTCGTGCGAGTCGAAGATTTGATTCAGGTTGCGTCGCAGAAACGGCCGAGGCAATGTCCCAATGTCGTGATAAAGTCGTGTTTTAGCAATAAATGGTCGTAGGTTCTTGTCGTCGTTCATCTCAGTGGAGATGCGAGGTCAGTGGGCAAAGTCTGTCGTTCGGGCACCTCATAATGAAGTGTTCGTGCTGCTTGTTCGTGCTGCTGCTGGTGCTGCCGCCGTCACAGTACAGCATATGAGTCGCAAGACAGCGGTGATTTGTCGGGGCGGTGCGACTAGGGCACAAGGAGCTTTGTTTCTGTTTCTGTTTCTGTTTCTGATTCAATGGCTCTGTTCCTGGGTATTGCGCTGTTCTGCGGGAGGAGGTGGAGGGCCAAGGACATGTACAAAGTTTCGAGTAGGTGTGTGTCAATGTGTGTGTGAGTTCGTGACTTTGTGAGGTGTTGGATATCGCACAGACTGCGGGAGCCGGGAGGGAAGGCACTAACTTTAACTTGGATACATGTGAGGAGAACATATGAGGAGAACATATCAGGAGGACATATGAGGAGGACATATGAGATGGAGACGAAGATGGAAATTTGCGCTGTGGCAGTCATAACATTGCACGACACCGATGTTACATGTTCCGAGAATGGCAGCACTGCTCTGGTATAGTGGAATGCATCGAGGAGGAGGCATGAAGGATTTGTGCTGCGATGTACACCTCATTATGCGCCGTCGTTCTGTAGTAGTAAAAGCTACCTGTTCGTTCTTCACGTACTCGTGATGCCTGGAGGTAGCCGGTGGCCAACCATGCGCCCAAAGTCATCTACCCTGGTAAGAAAGCAGTCTAGTAGCATGCATAAACGCCTTAAAGCAGCCCCAGTACAGCATACACTGCTGCATGCAGTGCCCCCCATTCATATCCTGTCCGCTCGTCTCAAGTTCAAGTTTGCTCCACTGCCGTACAATCTCTAGCAACAGCCGCCCGCGCTACCAGATTGCACGTTTGAGCCTTGGCCGACTTGCACGGTGGGCTTATTGTTGACTGTGGTGTTGCCCATGCGCTCCTTGATCTGGCGTGCCATCGTCAGGAAAGCCTGCTCGACGTTGCTAGCGTTCTTGGCCGATGTCTCGAGGAACGGAATGCCCAGGCTGTCGGCAAACTCCTAAGTAGATTGTCAGTTTTTCCTGCTCAGCGACCCCATACCTGTCCACGAGCATATTCTCGCGGCCTACCTTTGCTACCGTGTACTCAACGACCTTCTTGTCCGACATATCGCTCTTGTTTCCCACAAGCAGCTTGTTGACGCCCTCTGTGGCATAGCGGTCAATCTCTTGTAGCCACTGCTTCACGTTGTTGAACGAGTCCATGTCGGTCACATCGTAGACGACGCAAATTCCGTGAGCACCACGGTAGTAGGAAGAGGTGATGGTGCGGAAACGTTCTTGTCCAGCTGTGTCCCACTGTCGCCACTGTCAGCCCATGCTCAACCTCTTGCGATGATTCTCAACCCACAATCTGGAGCTTCACGGTCTTGCCATCAAGCTCGATAGTTCTGATCTTGAAATCGACACCGATCGTGGAGATGTAGCTCTCAGTGTATGTGTCGTCAGCAAATCGAAGGAGCAGGCAAGACTTTCCGACGCCGGAATCTCCGATGAGCAGAAGCTTGAACAGATAGTCATATCTGTGGTATCTCCGTCAGTTGCTGTGATAAATCTCGCACTGGCGACTTCCGCAACAAAAAGCGACAGCTGGTGCTGGCAAGACACTGCTGGTGGTGCAGATGAGGAGGGAGGCAATCTGGCGAAGCGTTGATAATCGTAGGGTAGGACTCTACAGCGTGCCTCGTCAGTACAATTTCCTTCCGCAGCCTCACTTAGGCACCAGCATCGGACTCACTACTCTGGATTCATGTTTGCAACTATCTCTCTTCGCCGATTTGTGTATGCGTGCTTGTCGACTGCTGTCTCTGATCGCTTATGCCGCTCGTGGATGGTGCTGTAAGGGTGGATGCTATTGAGGTTGCTGCGGGATGTACTGTGCAAGGCGCGAACAGGTGTCGAAAGTGAAGAGTGTCGATGCGCGTCGGTCGTGTCGGGTGGAGAGGTGCAAGAGTTATCGGCGTCTTCGTTGGCGCAATCAAGGGCCGGGTTCAAAGATGTGAGAGTCGTGTTCATCCGAGCGTCGTCGTCCGTCGTCCCCTTCACTAGCTCGGGATTACCCGTCGCAACCATCACATGATGCTACGGACAAAGAGAGGTGGAGACGTCGACACCACGTGAACAAGACACGGCCAGCCAGGCAGGCTATTCATCTGACGAGATGTCCCGAACGCGATACATAGTCACGCGTGCAAACTCTGGTTGTCGACGCCGCGTGCAGAATGTCACAGTATGTCTGTCTCAACGCGCACTTCGGAGCGGAAAGTCACAAGTGCACGCACTCTTCGCAGGCTATCTTGAGATACAAAGTACGACTACCATCGCGCAGCACTCCAAAGACTACCTCCATTGCGGGTTCGGTGGCTGTGAATAACCGCCATAATTGCCTTGTTGACCTCCATAGTCACCACCCTGCGACCCGTATGCTTGATATCCACCTTGACCTTGCACCCCACCGCCGTATGGTTGCTGAGGGGCATAGCCGCCTTGATTGCCATATCCGCTCGGTGGTCCTGGAGGTGGCGGAGGATAGCCTTGTTGGCCATAGCCATGACCACCGCCGTATTGGTTGTTAGGGGTATGTTGTTGACTGGGTGGTCCACTGTTGTAGTTCGACGGGGGACCAGAGTGGTGCTGTTGTTGCCCATAATGTGATTGTTGTCCATACTGCGACTGGTCGTGTCCGTAGCTCTGCTGCTGGCTCTGCTGTTGGCCCTGCTGCTGGCCCGGAGGATTGTAACTGCCGCCCTGGGGTTGGTAGCCGCTCTGTCCACCTGGCTGGTATGATGCGGGTGGTGCTTGTCCTTGATAGGTGCCACCGCTTGACTGATTGTGAGAGTAGCCATACGGGTTAGATCCGCTGCCGTGGCTGGGTTTGTTTCCGCCGAGGACTCCACTGAGCATGCCTCCCAAACCTCCGCTCTGGTGCCCAGATGAGCCGTGCTGCGCACTTTGTCCGCTGTGCGAGGCAGAGCTACCTCCTCCAAGGAACGAAGCAGCAACGCCGCCCAGTCCTCCTCCCGAGCCTCCATGCTGCTGACTGGGCTTTCCACCACCGAGGAATGATTGAGCCATGCCGCCTAGGCCGCCCCCAGAGCTGGAATGTCCTTGTGACGAGCCTCCGCCCAGTACTGACCCTACCATGCCACTCAAACCGCCTGAGCTCTGCTTATTACCGCCGATGACACTGTTCAGCAGGGAACTCTGCGTGCTGATTAGCTATCCGCACATATCGTCTTCAGCATAAAGCTTACGCCTAAGCTCCTGTCACTCTCTTGTCCGCCCATGCCCCTTGTGCCTTCGTCGGGTGCTGCATATGGGTTCCCTTGGGCAGGCGTGCTGCCAGGTGTCGGTACCTCTGGGGCAGCCATTGTCGGTGTCTCCCAGGTACTTTGTCCGGTGCTGATTTGAACGTAGTAGTACTTTCTTGATCTGGAAGTAGGACATTAGTCCCCAGCTCTCAGTCGATGACCGCTTTAACCAAGGAGTGTGAGGCGCAGTCGGTGCGTGTACTCACCTGGCATCCCATTGCGCGATCCTTCAATCGACACCAACTACGTCAGTGCCAAGTTGCATGAGTGGTGGAAAGGTCAAGAGATGCGAGCTCATCATGCAATCGAAAAGGAGGAGCTCTCGGTGAAGGGGTAACAGACGCACCATCCTGGAGGAAGTGTTGGCGGAGCATGATCGGGACCTTGGTCGGGAGTACTTGGCTCAGCCATTGCGGCTACAAGCTCTCAGCTGTGCTCCGCCTGTTCTTCGTAGACCTGAGTGAGCTTTTGACGCTCTTGGTCGTCGGGAAGTTGGAAGGCGAACCGATTGCTGCTTTGTACGTTTGAGGTTCCTAGGCGGCGATTTCGCAGTAATTGGCCGCTGTGGTGATTCAGGGTAGGTATTGTTGCATGTAATTGTTTCGAGCGAGGGCGGAAATGCCTGATGAAGTAGGTTGGCGGGAAGTCCGAGACACAACGTGCGCTTTCATTCACGTAATCTTGTGCCTGAAGATGAACTGATGGGATGAGATGGGTAGTGTAGAGTGTAGGAGGAAGACAAGGAAGAGAAAGAGAAGGA
>Ga0065703_1000532_pt1 | contig 9704 bp, 9 predicted proteins | sample SwiRhicommunBV21_FD_59090 | JGI IMG/M metagenome (GOLD analysis project Ga0065703, IMG submission 59090) | Switchgrass rhizosphere microbial communities from Buena Vista Grasslands Wildlife Area, Michigan, USA - BV2.1 v1 | ecosystem: Host-associated > Plants > Roots > Rhizosphere > Soil ...
GGGTGTTTTTTTATGCCTGAATTAAATGACGAAAATAAAAAATTTAGAAATATTAAGCCTACTTAAGTAGCAATTAATTAACAAAAATATCTAATCGATAAATAAGGTTATTCTTTAGCAGGACTTTTTAATAAAAAAACCACTTTTTCTTCGGAAAATTTCAAACTGATATGTATGATAAATAGAAACTATATGTTATAAATATTGAATAGGCATGATTTTTGCTTGTTTTATGGAATTTAAAATATATGAAATTATCTGTTGGATTGAAAGTTGCGAATTCTCTATCGTTAACACCTCAATTGCAGCAGGCGATTCGTTTGTTACAACTTTCTAGTTTAGAGCTTGAACAAGAAATTCAGATCCAACTAGATAGTAATCCTTTACTTGAAAAAATAGAAGAAGAGTCATTAACGGAAAGTCTGTCTACATTAGAAACTAAAGACTCAGATGACTTAACAACTGAATTAAATGCAAACCATTTACCTGATGATTTACCAGTCGATACAGAGTGGGATGATATTTATACTCATCAATCCACGGCTTTGGCTACTCCAGAATTTGAAGAGCGAGAGGATAATCGCCAAGTTCAATTATCTTTAAAAGAACATATTCTAGAACAAGTTAATCTTCTGCACTTTTCTAAAATAGATCAATTAATTGCTTACTGTATTGTTGATGCATTAGATGATAAAGGATTCTTGGATGCTGAATTAGAGGAAATCATTTTAGCATCACAGCAATTATTGAATGAAATGGATATCGAGGAAGAGATAGAGGAAGATGAAGTTTTAGTTGTTTTAAAACATATTCAAAGACTTGATCCATTAGGAATTGGTTCACGTAATTTAGCAGAATGTTTAAAGATACAGCTCGAATTTTTATCGAAAGACGTTGAATATTTAAACGAGGCAAAAAGCCTATTGCAATATTATGAACTTTTAATAGCAAATGATCTAAATAAATTACTCAGGCAGACAGGCCTAACGAAAGATCAATTGAAGTTTGCAATCAATCTTTTAAAAACATTAAAACCCTATCCAGGTATGGACTTTGATAAAGAAGAATCAGACTATCAAATTCCAGATGTGGTGGTTTCTAAAAAAGATTTACATTGGCAGGTTCAACTAAATCCAGATGTGCTGCCTAAATTAAGAATTAATAGTTTTTACTCTAGTATGATTCGTAGAGCAGATCAAAGTGAGGACAATTTATATTTACGTAATCAGATGCTTGAGGACTAAAAAACTTTATTAAAAGCATTGATGAAAGACATAAAACGCTATTAAAAGTAGCATCTTGTATTGTTGAACATCAAAAAGCTTTTTTGGAGATAGGTGCTGAAGCAATGAAACCTTTGGTTCTTCGAGATGTTGCTGAAGAAGTGGAATTGCATGAATCTACAGTTTCTCGTGTAACAACAAATAAGTATATGCTTACTCCACGCGGCCTTTTTGAGTTGAAATATTTTTTCTCTAGCCATGTAGGTACTACTGCCGGAGGAGAGGCTTCTTCTACTGCAATTCGTGCAATGATTAAAAAACTTGTAGCAAATGAAAATCCACGTAAACCCTTGTCAGATAATGTAATTGCTACATTATTAAAAGATGAGGGGATTGAAGTAGCGCGACGTACCGTCGCAAAATATCGAGAATCGTTACATATTCCTTCATCGTCTGAAAGAAAAGTCTTGATCTGAATTTTGAAGTATGGCTATTCTAGAGATTCATTATGACGAAATAATGAAATTTCAATTTCACCAAGAGGAGTAGCTAAAATGGTTTAGTTGTCCTAAGTTCCTTTTTGATAGCATTAAATCGTTTTGGTTCTTCTTTAAATAACCTAAAAAAGGTGAGGGATAGAATTATGCAAATAACGATTCGTGGTCATCATTTAGCAATTACACCAGCTATAGAAGAAAATATTAAATCAAAATTTAATCAATTAACGAAACACCTAGATCAGGTGAACAGTATGCAGATTAAATTAACAAAAGATCATCAAATTGATAAGCGCTCTCATAAGGGCAGTTCAAATCATGTTGCAGAGGCTATTGTAAGATTGCCGGGGATTGAGTTGTTTGCTCAGGCAACTGCTGATGATATGTATACTTCAATTAAAAAATTGACTGAAAAATTAAAAAGACAATTATTAAGATATCGAAAAATGCAATGTACTTATTCGCAAGTTACTGTTTCTGTTTAATAAGTTTTGTGAAGTTAAGAGAGGCTTGAAAGATAGCCTCTTTTTTATTGATAAAATATAAACACGTACTGAATTCTTGGAAAAAGTTATAGTAAAATACTCCGTTTTACCCCTTAGGTTGTGTCAGAGGTCTTTGCAATGAATAGTGAACAGCTCACTCAAATTTTAAAAGAAGCTTTCCCTGTAGCGGAAGTGGCGGTGAGCGGACAGGCTGGAAAATTTGACCTCCGTATAGTGGATGATCAATTTGAAGGTAAGCGTACAGTGGCTCGTCAACAGTTAGTTTATGCACCATTAAATACTTATATTGCAAGTGGGGAAGTTCACGCGGTAACAATTCGTGCAATGACCAAAGATGAATGGCGTAAAGCAAGCCTTTTCGGAGCTTAAATATTAATGGATAAATTTTTAATCACGGGTGGTGTTAAGCTCGAAGGTGAAGTGCGCATTTCTGGTGCTAAAAATGCGGCTTTACCCTTACTTGCTGCAACTATTCTTGCAGACTCTCCAATTACAATAACCAATGTTCCAAATCTTAAAGATGTTAATACTTTGGTGAAGCTAATTGGTGGATTAGGGGTAACGATTGGCTATGAAAATGACACAGTAAAAGCAGATACCTCTACTTTAGATAATCAGTTTGCACCTTATGAACTGGTAAAAACAATGCGCGCCTCAATTTTGGTTTTAGGACCATTATTAGCACGTTATGGTAATGCTAAAGTTTCTTTACCAGGCGGTTGTGCGATTGGTTCAAGACCTGTGGATCAGCATTTAAAAGCTTTAGAAGCTTTGGGTGCACATATTGAAGTTGAAAATGGTTATGTCCACGCTTCAGTTGATGGTCGCTTAAAAGGTGGTGAAGTTGTTTTTGATATGGTGACAGTTGGCGGTACCGAAAACATCTTAATGGCAGCAGCATTGGCAGACGGTGTTACAACTATTCGTAATGCAGCACGTGAACCTGAGATTACTGACCTTGCTCAAATGTTAATTAAAATGGGCGCAAAGATTGAAGGTCTTGATACAGATACTCTTATTGTAACTGGCGTAGAAAGTTTACATGGCTGTGAATATGCTGTTGTTGCTGATCGTATTGAAACAGGTTCTTATTTAGCTGCTGCTGCAATTACGGGTGGACGTATAAAAACAACTCATACGGATCCGGCATTACTTGAGTCTGTTCTGGATAAGTTTGAAGAAATGGGTGCTGAAGTCACTCGTGGTGATGACTGGATTGAACTTGATATGATGGGTAAACGTCCTAAAGCTGTAAGTTTTAGAACTTTACCACATCCAGAGTTTCCAACTGATATGCAAGCACAACTGATGGCTGTAAATGTTATTGGCCGTGGATTTGCGACAATCTCTGAAACGATCTTTGAAAATCGTTTTATGCATGTTCCTGAATTGTCACGAATGGGCGCTAATATTCAGGTGGAAGGTCACGATGCTGTTGTAACCGGAGTTGAAACCTTACAGGCCGCACCTGTTATGGCAACAGATTTACGTGCTTCATTCTCTTTAGTTCTGGCTGCTTTAGTTGCAGAGGGTGATACCTTAATTGATCGTATCTACCATATTGACCGTGGTTATGAACATATCGAAGAGAAGCTTCAAGGTTTAGGTGCCAAAATTAAGCGAGTAAGTTAATGAATGATGTAAGAAACGATGATCCTAATTTTGATGTGATGGGTAATTTTGATCATGGTTTGACCTTGGCATTAAGTAAAGGGCGTATCTTAAAAGAGACGTTACCTTTATTGGCTACAGCGGGTATTAATTTGCTCGAAGATCCGGAAAAGTCTCGTAAGCTCATTTTCCCTACTACGCATAAGCAAGTACGTATTTTGATTTTACGTGCGTCTGATGTACCGACCTATGTAGAAAATGGTGCAGCAGATATAGGTGTAGCAGGTAAGGATGTATTGATGGAGCATGGTGCTCAGCATGTATATGAGTTGCTTGACCTGAAAATTGCTAAATGTAAGTTAATGACTGCTGGTAAAGTAGGCATGGAGCATCCAAAGGGTCGTTTAAAAATTGCCACGAAATATGTCAATCTTACACGTCAGTATTATGCAAGCTTAGGTGAGCAGGTTGATGTTATTAAGCTCTATGGTTCTATGGAGCTAGCACCTTTGGTCGGTTTGGGTGATTACATTGTAGATGTGGTTGATACTGGCAATACTTTAAGAGCGAATGGTCTTGAACCCTTAGAAGAGATTTGCAAAGTATCTTCTCGATTAATTGTAAATAAAGCCAGTTTTAAACGTAAACAAACTTTGTTAAATCCAATCATTTCACAGCTTGAGCAAGCTGTTCAATCACGTTAAAAGCAATTTCCCATCATGCTTTTGCGATAGTTAAGCCAGATGATGCCCACAAGCGCTTAGAAAAAGAGTAAACTTACTTTTTCTTTTTCGCCTTGTGGGTAAATTGATGCGACGTTTATCGACTCAAGATCAGAACTTCAAACAGGTTTTTGCTGAGCTTTTAGCATTTGAAACCGTGAATGATCTTAATTTAGTGCAAACAGTAGATCAAATTATTGCTGATGTTCGTCAGCATGGTGATGATCATGTTTTAAAGCTTACTCAACACTTCGATCGACATCCTGCGCATCAATTTTCAGATTTAGAATTATCTCAAGAACAACTTAAAACTGCTTTTGATAATTTAAGCCCCGAGATTCGTGATGCTCTAGAGTTAGCCGCAAAGCGTATTCGTACATTTCATGAAGCTCAGAAACAAGATAGCTGGACTTATATAGATGACTTGGGCAATACACTAGGACAAAAAGTTACGCCTCTAGACCGTGTCGGTATTTATGTGCCTGGTGGTTTGGCCTCTTATCCATCTTCAGTTCTAATGAATGCTGTACCTGCTCATGTTGCGGGTGTACCTGAAATTATTATGGTTGTTCCAGCACCGAATGGTGAATTAAATCCATTGGTTCTTGCAGCAGCTTATCTTGCTGGAGTCAGCCGAGTTTTTACCATTGGTGGTGCGCAGGCTGTAGCAGCTTTGGCTTATGGTACACAGACCATTCCACCTGTAGATAAAATTACTGGTCCGGGGAATCGTTTTGTAGCAGCTGCTAAACGTGCTGTATTTGGTCAAGTCGGCATCGATATGATTGCTGGACCTTCTGAAATTTTGGTATATGCAGAAGGTGAGAATAATGCTGATTGGTTAGCGATGGATGTTTTATCACAAGCTGAACATGACACAGTGGCTCAAGCTATTTTTATAACTCCAGATGAAGCTTTGCTCAATGCAGTAGAGTTGGCAATTGAAAAGCATTTAAATGAATTGCCAAAGGCAGATATTGCACGAACTTCAATTGAAAACCGTGGTGCTTTGGTATTAGTCAAAGACCGTGCAGAAGCAATTGAGTTGATTAATCAGGTTGCACCAGAGCATTTGGAGCTGTGCTTAGATGATGCCGAAGCGATGAGCGAAGATATTCGTCATGCTGGAGCAATTTTCATGGGGCGTTATACACCTGAAGCAATCGGTGACTATTGTGCAGGCCCAAATCATGTATTACCGACATCTGGAACTGCTCGTTTTTCTTCTCCTTTAGGCGTTTATGATTTCCAAAAACGTTCGAGCTTGATTATGTGTTCGAAAGATGGGGTTAAAACCTTAGCTAAAACAGCCGACATATTAGCTGTTCAAGAGAATTTAGATGCCCATGCACGCTCAGCACGCTATCGTTATCAATAAGCTTATAAACCTTGTAGTTTTTTAATTATTACTCAGGGCTGATTTTCAGTCCCTTTTTTGAGATAAGACCATGACTTTATCTACAGCACAAATGCGCTTTTGGAGTCCAGAAGTTCGTGAATTAGAGCCTTATGTTCCAGGTGAGCAGTCCTAAAATTCAGAATTTATTAAAAACTCAATACGAATGAAAATCCATATCCGCCATTCTCCAAAAGTAGTTGATGCAGTTCAAGCTGTTTTAACTCAGCAAGCTGATGCCTTGCGTTTATATCCAGATCCAGATGCAACAGCTTTAAAGCAAGCAATTGCTAAGCAACAGAATATTGAGATTTCTCAAGTTTTTGTGGGTAACGGCTCAGACGAAGTACTTGCTCATATTTTTAAAGCATTCTTCCTTCAAGACGAACCGATTCTTTATCCAGATATCACTTATAGTTTTTATCCAGTTTATAGTCAGTTCTTTGGAACAAAAACTAAAGAAATTCCACTTAATGAGAATTTCGAGATAGAAGCTAAGGACTATATACAACCAAATGGTGGGATTGTTATTACAAACCCTAATGCACCAACCAGTATTGCAATGGGTTTGCCTGATATCGAGCAAATCTTAAAAGCAAATCCAGATCGGGTAGTGGTGATCGATGAGGCTTATGTTGATTTTGGGGCAGAATCCGCAGTTGGTCTTGTAAATCGCTATGAGAATTTGGTTGTTTGTCAAACAACTTCGAAGTCTCGTTCATTAGCTGGTTTGCGCGTTGGTTTTGCAATCGCTCAGCCACATTTAATTGCAGCGCTTGAAGCTGTCAAAAATAGTTTTAACTCATATCCTATTGATCGTTTTGCAATTGCAGCCGCGGTAGCTTCTTTTGAAGATCAGGCTTATTTTGAAAAGCAACTTCAGAGAGTTATTTCTAGTCGTGAAAAGCTGGTAGATGACTTAACTGCTTTGGGCTTTAAAGTTTTACCTTCTAAAGCGAACTTTATTTTTGCTTCACACTCAGTCCATGATGCGGGTCAACTCGCACAGCAATTACGTGAACAAGGTATTATTGTGCGTTATTTCAATAAGCCTCGTATTAATCAATTTTTGCGTATTACAGTGGGTACGGATGAGCAGAATATGCGTTTAGTGCAAACGTTAAAACAAGATATTCTTTAAGTTTTAATCTGCTGTGCTGTTCATCAAGTTCAGCATAGCAGAGATTTTATCAAGGCTTTCTTGATATTCTGCTTCTGCATTTGAGGCAATCGTAATACCACCACCCGCCCATAAAGAGAGCTGATTCTGATATTGTTGAAAGCTGCGGATAAGAATATTCCAGCGACCGGTTCCATCAAAATTGAAGTAACCTAATGTCCCGCAATATGCACCTCTTGCTTCTTCTTCTAATTCTTCAATAATTTGCATTGCCCGAATTTTTGGAGCCCCTGTAATTGATCCTCCCGGTAAAGCAGAGAGCAACATTTGCATAGGGTTGATATCATCTTTAAGAGTCGCAACAATCTCACTTACCATGTGATGTACTTGATTAAAACTTTCAATCTCGAATAATTGTGTTGTTTTTACAGAGCCTGTATTGGCATAAATGCTCAAATCATTACGTAATAAATCAACAATCATGACATTCTCTGCCTGATCTTTTTGCGAGTTTTTTAAAGTTTGTTTAGAAATAAAATCTTTTTCAATATTCTCATATCGAGGCATAGTTCCCTTAATCGGTCTGGTCTTAATTTGTTTATTTTGATTGAATTCAATGAAAAGCTCAGGGGAACAACTTAATAACTCAAATTGATCTAATTTTAAATAACCTGCATATGGTGCATTAGTAAGATTCCATAAATCTTCTGCTTTATTTAATAACGACCCTGTGAAAGAGGTTTTAAATTCTTGGGTTAAATTAATTTGATAACAATCGCCAGATTTAATATATTCCTGTATTTTATGAAAGGCTTCAAAATATTGTTCTTTAGACCATCTTGGTTGAATAGTATTCTTTAATTTAAATGTATTTTTAGAATTATTGACAATAGTAGTCTCTAATTCTTTTTCAATATATGTGAAGAGTTCAAGAGCATTTTCTTCATCGCTAAAAAAATACCAGTCATTATCTATATATTTTAAAAAAGAACGATATTGGCCTAAGAATAAAGATGGCTGTATATGATTCTGACCGTTAATAAATTGATGTGCTGCAAAATCATAACTAATAAAACCAATATAGCCACCGTTAAAACTTGTTATCGATTCGCTATTTTTATTTTCTTTTAAATTATTTTCTTTAAGTTGAATAAAATCTAATAACTGATTTGATTTTGATATATTTTTATATTCATTAAAATTTTGACGCTGAAAAACTAAATCATTTTTATTTTGAATAAGAATGTATTGTTGAGGAAGAACGCCAATAATAGGATTGTTATTGTCATTTAAATAAATGAGCCCAGTTAATCCTTGTAAATTTTTTAAAATCTCGGCAGCATTTTTACCATTTAATGAGATTTTTTTCTTTAACTGAGACATTTTTAAATAAGAGAATAGTTAATGAGGGAAATATTAGTTTACTACAACTTGTGGATCGTCAGGGAGAAGACTTATAGAGGAGGTGTTTTTTGCTGATAAAATAGTCGAATTTTAGTATGGGATTGGGGGATATTTGGAAGTTAAACGCTGAATAAATTGAGCGTACCGTTTGTCGGGTAGTTGGCAAAAAATGCACAACACTAGTTGAACAAAAAAGTAACGTAGATGTAATTTAGTAATTGCTAAGCAAAACTACTCAAGGATTGGAAGTTTCGGTTGCTATATAAAGAAAAATGCAACTTGAGACAATGAGAGTGGTTAAAGTCAAAAAATAAATGCTCTTGGGAGAGTGCTCAATGAAAATGTTCACTAAACTTGCTTTAGTTTCTTCTTTAGCTATCAGCGCAAATGCAATGGCAATGCAGTCAATGGACGATGCTGCGCTTAGTGCTGCTACAGGTCAAGATGGTATTAACATCGGTATCGCTTTAGGTTCTGGCGGTATCTCTGTCGATAAATTAATTGTTCATGATAATGATGGTTTAAACCCTACTACAGGTATTACGGGTGCTGCAGCGACTGCGGGTGCGATTGTAATCAGCGGAGTAAGTGTTACACAAGTAGATCCAACTGCTAATTTGCTAGATCTTAAAATTGATAGCGTTGGTGCTTCAGGTACAAACGGCGCGTTTTTAAACGTCGCGGCAAATGTAGGCGCTGTTAATGTAAGTGTTGGCTCTATTGGTGTTGGTACTTCAGGCACATTAAATACAACGACTGCTGTACGTGGTATTACTGAAACTGCTCCAACTGAAATTATCTCTGGTTTAGACCTGTCTTTAGGTGCGATTTCAGCAAACGTACAATTAGGTTCTACTCCACAAGGTGCGATGATTAAAGTGAACTCTGCTTTACAAGGTGGTTTAACACTATCTAACTTCGGTATTAAAGATGCTGCAGGTGGTGGTGAGATCTTCTTAGATAAAGTTATGGTTCGTGGTGCGGGTAACACAACTGGTAACTTAGATGTTGATGCTAATATTTCAGTTGTACCAACTGGCTTGAAAATCCAAAATAATAGTGCACAAGGCATGAATGTTTATGTACAAGGTGTACATTTAGGTGCTGCTGCTAATGCTTCAATTGGTGACGTTGAAATTCAAGGGTTAAATGTAGGTACTTCTACAATTACAATTTCTGGTCACTAATTTAAAAGTTCAAAATTAAAAAAAGCGCGTTTTATACG
>Ga0065703_1000533_pt1 | contig 9666 bp, 8 predicted proteins | sample SwiRhicommunBV21_FD_59090 | JGI IMG/M metagenome (GOLD analysis project Ga0065703, IMG submission 59090) | Switchgrass rhizosphere microbial communities from Buena Vista Grasslands Wildlife Area, Michigan, USA - BV2.1 v1 | ecosystem: Host-associated > Plants > Roots > Rhizosphere > Soil ...
CGGAAGTCGCCCGCGCGCGCCTCGAGCCGCAGTTCGCCGACGGAGCGGTGGTTCTTCAGCAGATTCTCCGCGGTGTCGGACGCGCGGATCGTGCCCTTGTGAATCACGATGACCCGCGAGCACATGATCTCCACCTCCGGCAGGATGCGCGTGCTGATGAGCACGGTGCGCTTTTCCGCAAGGTTCTTGATCAGCTCGCGCACCTGGCGGATTTGATTCGGATCGAGACCGATCGTCGGTTCATCCAGAATCAAAACATTTGGACGCTGCCATACAATCAGTGCGAGTGCCAAACGAGCGCGCTCTCCACCAGAAAAGGTTTCACATGGAGTATCCATGCGTTCACCACTAAAGCCAAAACTACCTAAAAAAGAACGTAAGGTCGCTTCACTAATTTGTTTACCTGCTAAACGGGCAATTTGTAACATTGGAGTAGCATGGCCATCTAAAGCATCCATTTGGTGCTGTGCAAAGTAACCAATATTAAGTAACTCTGACGCCTTGCGTTCACCAGCTAAGAGCGGTAAATCACCCACTAAGCTCTTAATTAAGGTCGATTTACCTGCGCCGTTCATACCAAGTAAACCAATACGAGAGGTTGGAGTAATTTGTAATCTGATTTTTTCGGCGATTTGTTTATCGCCATAACCAATACTGGCATTGTCTAAAGTCAGTAACGGCGAACTCATTTTGGTTGGTTCACGGAAACTAAAAGTAAAAGGTGTATCAATATGGGCTGGAGCGAGCTCTTGCATGCGCTCAAGTTGTTTAATTCGACTTTGTGCCTGACGAGCTTTAGTCGCTTTTGCTTTAAAACGGTCAATAAATTTTTGTAGGTGAGCACGTGTTTCTTGTTGCTTCTCAAAAGCTTGTTGCTGCTGAGCAAGACGTTCACTACGCGTGGTTTCAAATGTAGAGTAATTTCCGGTGTAAAGCGTGAGCTCCTGATTTTCAATATGCAGAATATGATCTGTAATCGCATCTAAAAAGTCGCGGTCATGTGAAATTAGAATGAGTGTACCTTCATAGGCTTTAAGCCAATCTTCTAACCACAAAATTGCATCCAAGTCTAAGTGGTTTGTTGGTTCGTCGAGTAATAATAAATCTGAACGGCTCATTAGGGTACGCGCCAAATTTAAACGCATACGCCATCCACCTGAGAAACTCTCAACGTTTAACCGCAATTGATTTTCTAGAAAACCAAGACCAGCCATGAGTTGAGCAGCTTTAGATGGCGCTGAGTAACCATGAATTTCATCAAAGCGGCCATGCAATTTAGCTAATTCAAAGTCACTCAGTTGATCTGGTTGAGCAAGCTTATTTTGAATATCCCAAAACTCTTCATCACCTGAGAGAACGAAATCAATTGCAGGCATGTCTAGTGCTTTTATTTCTTGCGCCATATGCGCCACGATCCAGCCTGAAGGACGAGTAAGTGAACCTTCATCTGCACCTAAGCTACCTAGTAATGCTGCAAATAATGTTGATTTACCTGCACCATTGACCCCAGTCAGACCAATTTTCCAACCTGGGTGTAATTGCATAGACGCTTTTTGAAATAGAATACGTCCACCGCGGCGTAAAGAAACTTGGTCAAATTGAATCATCTTATTGTATCGAGGTGAGTGAGGAATGCCGTATTTTAAAGAGAACTGCCGATGAAAACAAAACTTTCCGGATTTTAGTTAGAAGCGGGCAACAATTGTATACATCGAAATATTCTAGGTTCAGCTATTCATCCGAAATGTCTTCAATATTGAACAAGATAGAACACTTTTAAAAAAAAAATGACTAAAATAAAAACAGTTTAAGGTTTGGTTGATTAATGAGCTACTAATAAAACTAGACTAGGGAAAGTCAAATGAAAAAAAGATTGGGGATAATTAGTGCAGTATTTTGCTGCGCTATGGGAACAGCATATGCGGGACAAAATGTGTGTGTATTTGATTTATTAGGAAAGTCGGGTGAATCTTATAAAATGATGGAAGAGTGGGCGCTTGCCGCAAAGGACTGGCAAGCTGATATCACCTTAATTCCATTTCAAGATGAAGCTTTGGTGGACCGTAGGCTTCGTGAAGGCAAATGTGATGCTGCTTATATGACCTCCATGCGGGCACGAAACTATAATAAATTTGCGGGTTCTATCGATGCGATTGGTGGGGTAACCAGTAATGCTATTGCGCAAAAAGCGATTAGCTACGTTTTAGATAAGCGTAATAAACATCGCATGGTGACTGCTCAGAATGGAGCAAATTATGAGGTTGTAGGTATTGTTCAGATTGGTCTGGCATATTTATTTGTAAGAGACAAAAATCTGAATTCGATTGAAAAAGTTCGCGGTAAAAAATTCGCTATTTTGCATTATGACCTTGCTCAAAAAATTATGGTAGAAAGTGTAGGTGCGCAGCCTATTCCTTCTGAAATTAATGATTTTGTGAAAAAGTTTAATAGTGGACAAGTCGATGCAATTGCTGCGCCTGCTTATACTTATAAACCACTAGAGATTGGGAAAGGTATAGGCACTAAAGGGGCCATGTTTAATTTTCCAGTGGTGAATGTTACTGGAGATTTAATTGCGAGAACTGATAAGTTCCCTACAGATTTTGGCATAAAATCACGTGATTGGTTTATACAAAAATTACCTCAAAACTTTGCCATGATAAAGCGGTTAGAAATGGGCGTACCGTCAAAAATTAGAATGAATTTTTCAGCAGAAGATAAAACCAAATATCAAAAACTTTTAAGAGAGGGGCGTCTCAACTTAACCAAACAGGGTGTATACGATGCGACCATGATGAGTGTACTTAAGCGTGCTCGCTGTACAGTCGAACGAACAAATTTTGAATGTACGCTTAATGGAGAGTAGATTATTTTTTCATCACAAAAACCCTACATATATTTCCATACTGAATATGGGTATGAAAATTGTGAATATAAAAAGTAACTTACGGAAACTTAGTGATTTTTACTACTAATAAATAATTTAAATTGAACAAACAATGGTTCAATCAGATAAAAAAATTGAGTAAATGCTCTATTTTTTTCTAAAAAACATGATTAATATCTGTCTTTGAAAGGAAACTTCAAACAAAAAATCTGTTCCGTGGAAGGATGAAGAAAATGAAAAAAATCGTACTTGCTATGGCTGCCGCTTCTGTTGTTGGTTTTTCTGCTTCAGCGCAAGCAGCGAGTACCGTGTGTGTATTCGACCTCTTAGGAAAAGCAGGCGACTCATATAAAATGATGGAAGAATGGGCTCTAGCTGCAAAAGGCTGGGGTACTGAAATTAACTTGGTACCTCGTCAGGACGAGGCTGTTGCTGATAATGATTTTAAAGCGGGTAAATGTGATGCTGTAGCAATGACAGCAATGCGTGCACGCCAATATAACAAATTCGCAGGATCTATCGACTCACTTGGCGGTGTTCCAAACAACCAAATCGCTCAACGTGCAATTACTTATGTATTAGATGCACGTAATGCAGCAAAAATGACCACTAATATGGGCGGTAAAAAATACGAAGTTGCTGGTATTTCTCCGTTAGGTTCGGCGTTCATTTTCGTACGTGACAAAAACATCAACTCTGTTGAAAAAGCTGCGGGTAAAAAATTCGCTGTACTTGGCTATGACGATGCACAAAAAATTATGGTGCAGCGTGTAGGTGCTCAAGCTAGTTCTTTCTGATATTTCAAATTTTGCTGCGAAATTTAATAATGGTCAAGTAGATATGGTTGGTGCGCCTGCTTATGCTTACAAACCATTAGAATTAAATAAAGGTTTAGGTGCAAACGGTGTAATGTGGAACTTCCCTGTATTACACGTTACAGCTGATCTAGTATTACGTTCTGATAAATTTCCAGCTGGTTTTGGTCAAAAATCTCGTGACTGGTTTGTTAAACAGTTGCCTAAGAACTTTGCAATGATTTAACCGTTTAGAAGCTCAGATTCCTGGACAAATAACAAAATGTAAATTTAAGTGCAGAAGATAAACTTAAATATCAAAAAATGTTGCGTGATGGCCGTATGGACTTAACTAAACGTGGTGTTTACGATGCAGGTATGATGTCTGTATTGAAAAAAGCACGTTGTTCTGTAGACAAGGCTAACTTTGAGTGTTCAATGCCTGGTGAATAATTCTAATTTCTTTCAGAAAGCCTAGACTTAGTTCTAGGCTTTTTGTTTTGTATATGCTGTCAATTCTGCCATTGTGGATAACTAGAAAGACGTTAAGCTAAATTTAGATAAAAACTTCATAAGGAAACATGAAGGTATAAAAATGGATCAAGGACTTCTGTGATTAAAATAATTGCTAATAGATAGACGACTATCTATTTTTGATGGAAATAAAATCATAAAAGCAAAATGGATTCGTAAAAATATCTTCAACATGATTTTTTATATGAAGCCTATCCGACTCATACCATTTCGGTGTGAAATTTCTTGGTATCGAAAAACAAAAAACTCCACAAGGAAAGGAAAAAGAATATGCAATTTTCCAAAATGCTATTACTTGCGATGGGACTGACTACAGTTTCTTTTGCAGCTCAGGCTAAACAAACAGTATGTGTTTTTGACTTCGTTGGTAAAAATGGTGATGTCTATGCGCTGATGAAGGATTATCAACTTGCAGCAAAAAACTGGGGAGCTGATATCGAACTGAAAGTAAACCAGAATGAAGCCGTTATTGCCGAAGATTTTAAAGCAGGCAAATGTGATGGCATCAGTGTGTCAGGCATGCGTGGTCGCCAATTTAACTCGTTTACAGGGTCATTAGACGCAATTGGTGCCATTCCTGACCTCAAGCTTGCTGTAAAAGTAATGCAAGGTTTAGCGAGTCCGACTTTTAGTAAGTATATGGTTAACGGCCGCTATGAGGTTGTAGGTGTTATTCCAGTGGGCGATGCTTATCTTTTAGTAAATGATCGCAGCATCAATACAGTAGCGAAAGCTGCAGGTAAAAAAATTGCAGTTCTTGACTATGATGAAGCGCAAAAAATTATGGTTCAGCAGGTAGGAGCGCAAGCTGTTAGTGCCGATATAACGAATTTCGGTGCTAAATTTAATAACCATCAAGTTGATATTATTGGTGCACCTGCGGCGGCCTTTAAACCTTTGGAACTACAAAAAGGTTTAGGAACAAAAGGGGCGATCGTGAACTATCCGATCTTACAGGTGACAGGAAATATTATTATCCGTCCTGATAAGTTCCCAGCAGGTTTTGGTCAGAAATCTAGAGAGTGGGTTTCGGGTCAGTTACCACGTGCCTTTACCATTTTAGGTAAAATGAAAGCTGATATTCCACAAAAATACTGGATGGATGTTCCACCAGCAGATAAACCGGGTTACCAAAAGCTCATGCGTGAGTCACGAATCAGCCTTACACAACGTGGTGTATACGATAAACGTATGATGAAACTATTATGGCAATTCCGCTGTAAGCAAGATGCTAAAAACTTCGAATGTGGCCTGCAAGACGAGAATTACAAATAATCTTGATAAAAATACTCAAGATTCGCTTTAAACTTCGAAGACAGACCCTATATTGATTATGCTATACTCAATATAGGGTCTTTTTTATTTTGAAAGGCACAGCAAAATCCGAGGAACAATCATCATGAATGCCCAAGCTCTAGTTTTGACAGATAATGCTGCCAATAAGGTACGCCAACTCCGTGATAGTGAAGGGAATGACGATCTCATGTTACGTGTATATGTAACGGGAGGCGGGTGTTCAGGGTTTTCATATGGCTTTAATTTTGCTGAAAGCGTAAATGAAGATGATGCAGAATTTGTTAATGGCGATGTAAAAATGCTTGTTGATTCACTCAGCTATCAGTATTTAATTGGCTCAGTGGTTGACTATGTAGAAGGCCTTGAAGGTTCACGTTTTATCATTCAAAACCCGAATGCAACAACAACATGTGGTTGTGGTTCTTCATTCTCGATTTAAAAAGAATTTTAAAATTTAAAAACCTCTCTATTTTGAGAGGTTTTTTTATTGATCAGATCATTACTTTTCACGAATAGATTCTAAAAAGTATTGCACAAGTTCTGGGGCATTTTGATAGGGAATCCAATGCGAAGCATCCATAAAAACTGCACGATAACCATTTTTAAAATAACTTGAGTTTAACTTGGCACTTTTTTCTGTAACGGCAATATCATGTTTACCCCAAATAAAAAGAGTAGGGACATTTATTGCTTTAAAAGGATTTTGAGGCTTGTCCCAAAAAAAGCCACGATACCAATTTAACGCCGTACTTAATCTATTTTCTTTTATAAATTCTTTCTCGAATATTTCAATTTGCTGCTCGGTCATGCCAGATGACTGAAGAAATTTACGACCTAATTTAGGCAACTTTTTAAATAAAACTTCAGGAAGAAGAGGCAGCTGAAAAATTGCAAAATAATAAGATTTAAAAAGTTGTTTGCTGCTTAAGCAGGCTTTTAAAAAAGCAGCTTGATGTGGTACAGAAACTAAAGTGAGATGTTGAATATATTGTGGATACTTCATTGCAACACCCGACGCGATTGCAGAACCCCAATCGTGCCCTATTAAATAGACTAGTTGACCGAGTTGCTTAATAAAAATTGCAACGTCTTCTACCAGTTCACTCAGTGAATATTGAAATCGGCTTTGAGGTCTAGCATTTAAACTATAGCCCCGTTGATGAATTGCAAGTGTTCTAAATTGATGCTGATGCAATAATTCCGAGGTTTGTTCCCAACTATGAGCAGTTTCGGGAAAACCATGCAATAAAACAACAAGTGGGCCATCAATAGGGCCTGAATCAATCACATCGAATGTCCAGTCGCCACGCGTGTACTGATGGATACGTTTGGTCAGATCCATGATGACAGTGCCTCAAATTATTTTTGTTGGCACTTATCATGAGTTTTTATGCTCATTTAAATAACAGCATTTCGGGTCAGTAAATGTGCTATGAGGTCGAATCTGACCAATCAAATCGATATGAAGCTTTATACCGCCGTGATCGTACCTAGAATTCTGAAATCTGAAGCACCTGTTACTGCTGGTAAATTACCACTTAAACCGTTTACAAAACGCATTGCTAACCATGCAAATGCTGTAGCCTCGACCCAAGTAGGGGAGAGTCCTAAAACATCTGTAGGTTGAACTGACCAATTGTGTTTACGTAAACGCCAACGCAATTGCTCTAATAAATAAGAGTTATAAGCACCACCACCACAAACATATACTTCACCTGTTTCCATCTCTGAGCGATAAATCGCTTTTTGAATAGCACGCACAGTGAGTTTTAATAAGGTGGCTTGAACGTTTTCAGGTGTGTCTTCTAACTCATCATAAGTTAAATCATTTCGCCAATCGATTAACTGATCATCTAACCAGTCAATATTGAAATCTTCACGTCCTGTACTTTTCGGTGGTTCTTTAGAAAAATATTCATGTGCATGAAGACGGTCGAGTAAAGAGCGGATAGGGTGCCCGTAAGCTGCCCAATCACCATTTTCATCATATGGATGACCAGTATGACGATGACACCACGCATCCATCAAAATATTTGCAGGACCCGTATCAAAACCAAATACGCCGTCTGCATTGTTGGCAGGCAGCATACTCACATTAGCGATACCACCCAAATTTAAAATCACACGATGGATACTTGGATGTTGAAATAATGCCTGATGGAAAGCGGGCACTAATGGCGCGCCTTGACCACCTGCTGCCATATCTCTACGACGGAAATCTGAAACAACTGGAATTTGAGTGATTTCGGTAATGATATTGGGATCGCCAATTTGTAGCGTAAACCCATGTTCTGGACGGTGACGAATGGTTTGCCCATGCGAACCAATCGCTTTAATTTGACTACGATCTAATTGATGCTTTTCAATGAGAGTATTAATCCCGTGACCAATCATTTGGGCTAGAGCAACATCAGCTTTACCCATGCGGTCAATTTCATTGTCATCAGGTAAAGTTAATGCCATAAGCTCATCACGTAACTCGGGTTCAAATGGAACTGTAAGAGTGGCATGAAGCTGTAGTGGCTCAAATGAAGCCGCAACAATATCCACACCATCCATACTAGTGCCAGTCATTACGCCGATATAGATTGCGCTCATATGCAACTTCCCCTGCAAGACGCTGAAAAAATGTTAGTATATCGCACAAATTGAATAACTGATGTGTTTAGGTTTTGTGATGTCAAATTTCTTGCCCGCCGAAGAACAGCTTGCCCTCATCCAACGAGGCACGCACGAAATTATTTCAGAAGAAGATTTACTGAAAAAGCTCAAAGAGAACCGTCCTCTTAAAATTAAAGCTGGTTTTGACCCTACAGCACCAGATTTACACTTAGGACATACTGTTCTTATTAATAAATTAAAAACGTTCCAAGATTTGGGTCATGAAGTGACCTTCTTGATTGGTGACTATACTGCCATGATTGGCGACCCAACTGGTAAAAGTGCAACTCGTCCGCCGTTGTCACGTGAACAAGTAGAAGCCAATGCTAAAACTTATCAAGAACAAGTTTTCAAAATATTAGATCCGAATAAAACAAAAGTACGTTTTAACTCAGAATGGTTTAATCAAAAATCTGCTGCTGACCTTATTCAGTTAGCAAGTCAGCAAACCGTATCTCGTATGTTAGAGCGTGACGACTTTACAAAGCGTTATAGCAACCATCAGCCGATTGCAATCCACGAGTTTTTATATCCTTTAGTTCAAGGCTATGACTCTATTGCACTTGAAGCTGACGTAGAGTTAGGTGGTACAGACCAAACCTTTAACTTACTTATGGGGCGTACTTTACAAAGCCGTTATAGTCAAGAATCACAAGTGTGTATCACTGTTCCGATTCTAGAAGGTTTAGATGGCGTAAATAAAATGTCTAAATCTTTAGGTAACTATATTGGTGTATTTGATACACCAGGGGCAATGTACCAAAAAGTTTTATCAATGCCTGATTCTTTAATTGAACGCTATTTTGATTTACTCAGCTTTAAATCTCTAGATGAAATCAAAACTTTATTAGATGAAATTGCTGCTGGTCGTAATCCGCAAGAAGTAAAACGTATCCTTGCACTTGAACTAGTTGAACGTTTCCATGATGCAGAAGCTGCGGCTAATGCACATAAAAGTGCTGGTAACCTTATTACAGAAGGTGAAGTACCCGAAGACACACCAGAAGTGACTATTTCACGTGGTGAGTTTGGTGGAGAAATCTTTATTGCTACGATTCTACGTGTAGCTGGCCTAAATCCGAATGCAGCAGCTGCAAAAGATGCTGTAGCTCGCGGAGCAGTAAAAGTTGACTGGAATGCTGTTGATGCAAGTTTCTCTGTAAAAGAAAACGGTACTTTCATTATTCAGTCAGGTAAGAAAGCAATTGCACGCGTAATTTTCACTGACTAAGAAAGTTGTGTAGTGATAAAAAGCAGGAGTAATCCTGCTTTTTTTATTTAAGGATCACGAAAACAATTCAGCGTTCCACGTGGAACAATCTACAGATTAGTAATTCAGTAATAATAAAAGAAGTAAATTAAAAATAAGAAGAAATATATAGTAGGGTAGAGTATTTGCTCTATTATTTCTTTGGAATCTTTGGAATCTTTGGAATCTTTGGAATCTTTGGAATCTTTGGAATCTTTGGAATCTTTGGAATCTTTGGAATCTTT
>Ga0065703_1000534_pt1 | contig 9627 bp, 7 predicted proteins | sample SwiRhicommunBV21_FD_59090 | JGI IMG/M metagenome (GOLD analysis project Ga0065703, IMG submission 59090) | Switchgrass rhizosphere microbial communities from Buena Vista Grasslands Wildlife Area, Michigan, USA - BV2.1 v1 | ecosystem: Host-associated > Plants > Roots > Rhizosphere > Soil ...
TTAACCTATGCATAACATCAAGCAGGGAGGTTGGAGAATTCAGTGACTTAACTCGCATTTATCATGACTGCGTCTGGAGTGTTGTGTTATAGCATTGTTGTTTTTTTACGGGACGAAAAGATGACAATACACGGGTTAGCACAGTTTTCGGTGGAAGGGAACGGCAGATATCGATGCGACTCAGTCTTTGTTGGGTATGTTTGAATAGTAGGTTGAATGCTACGCGGATCACCCATCGTTTGAATGCCTGGGGGGCATGAACATATTGCTGCCACATCCTAGACAACTTGTTTCGACAGGCTCCAGACGGTATATATCACGGGCTAGATGTTTAGGAAATGGGAGGCGATGGCGGGACTGACAACGCTGTCAAGGGACGTGTGGGGCATTCACTCGACCGTTGTGATGGTCGCTCTCGTGTTCCTGCTGGATTAGCCGCGTTTCAGCCTCTTTGATCTGGCCCAGATATCGTGAATACGCTGTTAAGCGAGTAAAATTGCTTACAGAGGTGAATAATGGCTCAATCTACAGACGTTAAAAAGGTCTGAAATCGTTACCTCCATGAGTTTCGTGAACATCCTATGGCGTTCCGCCTCAGTGTTGCCAAAGCAGCCAAAGAGCTCAATTTGTATTAATCTCAACTTTATGCATAGCGTAAAAAATATCAGTATGCGTTGCCCTCTACTGAGTGTAAATTACATTAACAAATTGAAATTAAATATGTTATTTGAAAATTCACTCGGCAGATTGAAGCTTTGGCCATTGTTCAAAAGCCGCGACACATTTTGCTAGGCGCTTGTAGTGAAGTACGTTTTTATACAACGACATCAGACCGATGAGCGGTAAAATCTATCTTGTCTGTGTCTTGGGGTATTATGTTTGCCGACATGGGTACAAAAAGCGTGTTACTGCCGGTTAAAAGCGTTCATGGGACTCTGCTATCAGGGATATGTTGATGGCAGATACACCAAGCTGCTGACAAAACTGAATCACGGTGATCCGTATGACAGAGGAGAGCCTTTATCATCACCGTGTGCTTGCGTTATAAGTAATACTTGATTGATTATTAATTATTTGATTTTAAATAAGTAAATTTAAATTTACCTATCTGGTTTTACGAAAGCTGATTATTGAAGACATGAACGGCCTGTTGGTTGATTAAAAACCTATAATACAAAATAGCTCACTGAAGGCGGGGGGGATTTTAAGGTTCATCAGGCGCAGAGCTCATCGAGGTGCGGGCATCCTTGTCCGTAGAGACGCCAGATAAATTTACGCAAACCCAGGGTTAATCAAAAGTCAATGTTGAAAAATAGGGGCCATAGGCTTTGTATTATGAATACTTATTCATTAATTGGTGACGCTATAGTCATAGATGATATACATAAACCAACTCACGATGAGTATCAACACTGTGCACCAACAGATGACTACCCCTAAAATTTTCATAGTTCCCCCTTTACGTGTTGCTGAATACTTAGCAACGGCAGGGAGGGAAAGGCAATAATTTGTTCTTAAGTTTTTCGCTGGTGAAATAATTGGTTAAAAAATGCACTTGATTATTCTGTCCTCTCTGTCTGACATTGCTTATGTTGTAGTGAATCCCACTATGCGTTGGGGTGAAACAGCGGCACATTCAACCAGGAATTTGCTTAAAAGATCACGAGCCATGGTGGCTGGCCAAAGGCTCACTGGGAGGCACCCGGCACTGCAACACCATTTTATACCTTGGTACCCGCTGGTGCTTTTTAATATACAGTCACGATATATGCGGGAGCAAGGTCATTGCTAATATCACGAGTGTGACGATAATGGTTTTCCTGATCATGAGATTATCGGGCTGGACAGTCAAGCGCAGGTTAAATAATGAACGCTTAGGTAAGGGCCGCTTTTCCCAGCTATCCGAGGCGATAAGAACAAACTAGGGTCCTGAGTTTATCGCTGACGCTAATCTGGAGTAAAAGGTGGATCAATATTCAACATGTGGTGATGCAAAACATTGGGTCAGTTCTACCTGTTGCCGACAGTTGGTGATTAATGGTGCTGATTTAGCGATTTGATCTTATCGCCAGCAGGGTAAACGCCGCTAAGTATACGCTAGCACTCATTCATAGCTTTGCTAACGCGTAATCTCTTGAACAGGAAAAGGAAGCTGCTGCTGGTTACCACGTAACTGTTGGTAGCTATAGTCGGAATGGCTGCTTGCTCTGTGGTGTCATTCACCCACGCCAATGGTACAAAGGGTCGAGCACCACCAACGCAGAGGTTCAGTCGAACAACACGGTGATGCTGACGTACCCGAACGAGTCAGCGTGTATTGATACCTATGAAGGAGAAAGTAGGACCTGCGTGAGGAAGTGATATGCAAGACCTGAAGCTAACTATTCTCATACTGCTGAGCCGTATTAATTCGGAGGATGCGCCAGATATTAAATGGCAGGATAAGCCGGAGTAGATCAGATTTTGAAGGGGCTACTTTTCGTCATCATTGCGTTCGTTAAGCTTGAGGGTGAGTAACATGAGAAAAATGGTGATAGACGATGCTATTAACCAAAAGCATGTAATTAGTTCAAAAGGCATTGATGTTTCCCTGATAATGGCTTCAGATCCAGACCATTTTTACGTGCTTCCCTGCGGCCAAAGCTGCCATTGTTTGGATGATCACACCTAGCCCTGAAATGAAATCGATACACCCACGATCGTATAAAATGGGCATTATCATTGATTGAGTGGTGGGGATCAGCTTACGTAGAACTGCGCGCTAACACATCCAACGAAAATATTGCTGATCCCCACCATTGATAGTTAGTGCAGCATCGGCCAGATACCAACCGATGCTGTACCGTAACTCCCTCGGAGAACAAGACGAATGTATGGACGGGGGATTGTGTGCGTCAATAGGAAGGTGATTTCATAATGTAACGGCTGGTTGCGATCTATGGCGGTAGTGCCCAGAGCGCGGTAAGTTGTTCGATAGACGGCTATAACCTAGAGGTTTCATTCAAGCACTGCCACTCTATGGTGGGGGGCGAGCCAGTCACTGTTCGTCTGTCCGGTGGCTTGATTAAGTGCTCACCGTTGGGGGAAAGTGGTACGATCTGGAAGGAAACCACGCCGTTCCGTGCTTATTTGGGAACAGGTAAAGGGAAAATCACAAAGATAGAAGATTGATGTCAGTACGGAAAGTTAACGTAAGCCGGAGCAATCTCGCAGATAATTGAACGTCAGCTTTGAGTTGGCTAACGAGATGGTCACCAAACCGCGATCTGTCTGTGAAAGCGTCATGGGCGGACGGCCTCGGCACCGCATGACCATAGCCGAAGTATCGAGTGCCAAAGGCATCTATAGGCCAAGACTAAAAAGCAGAAAAACAGACGCGCTTTGTTGTTTCATGATAAAAACCCATATTAATATCCATATATATAATATGTATTTAAAATCCGATGGTTCCAGTGCTTACCACGCTTCCGCTAACACTGCTTATTCATTTCATGACACCGGTTTGAGGGCTTCAGCCTGTTCATCGTGTGCTATATGAGAGCATCCCGTTTGCAAGGCGTCTGTGGCTTTGGCATATAGGATATACGCTAACCGGAAAGGGCTATCGACACTCTGCGCCATGGTGGGAGTGAGACCCAGCTCCTCTCCCTGCATTTTTATCGTAGCCTACTATTTAGGCTGGGTTAAAAAAAATCGCATGGCTGCATTTGTGATGTTACATCTATGAAAAATTGACATTTTTGTGCAATGGCGAAGCTAAGGTGGTTGACGTCCAATGGTGATCAACCATACATATTTTATGGATTTTATTAGGCGGTAACCATTCCCTGCTACGCTTTCCCCTGAACTACAAAAAAACTCAATCACATAGAAGTCACTTTTGAGGTTTTACACATGGGAAAAAGAAAATATCTCACCGGAGCGGAGGTATCCGCTTTACTGCATGCCATTTCAGAAAAGAAGAGCACCAGGCGCGATTGGTGCATGGTGTACATGGCTTTCATCCATGGATTGAGGGTCAGCGAACTTACGGGACTCACGTTGTCAGATTATGACCAACTGTCCCAGAAGCTACACATCCGACGATTGAAAGGGGGCTTCAGCACAACTCACCCAGTATTGCCCGAAGGACAACACGCACTCAGGTTATGGTTACAAGAACGTAGTCGCTCACCTGGCTATCAGTTGCCATGGTTGTTTCTTTCCAGTAAGGGAGGGCGTTTGTCACGCCAGCGCATTTATACCCTCATTCGAGAATATAGTGTTATGGCTGGTCTTTCCGTTGAAGCTCACCCACATATGCTACGCCACGCCTGTGGATATGGCTTGGCGGAACTCGGGAATGATACCCGGCTGATTCAGGACTATTTGGGGCATAGAAATATTCGACACACCGTGCTCTACACCGCAAGCAATGCGGAGCGTTTTAATGGTGCATGGGTGCAAATACCTATACCACCACCCGAGCGATATTTTGACTTAGATCCTGCCAATTCACCTGCCCTAATCCCCAAATAGTCATATCGTTCAAGAGGCGCAGCCAGCGCCTCTGTATCAACGAGAGCCATTTAACCCAGTGTGTCAGCAGATTTTTAAGCTTCTTCGCAATTCCTAGCCAGCATTTTGCGAAAAGGTTGGTGTTTTTATATGACCTCATTCAGATATCGTACTTCCCGTCGTATTGACAATATCACTCTAACATTTATAGCGTCTCAGAACGTATGCTGGCGATGACATTCACATTTCACCTTCCATGGAATTGACTATGAATTTACTAAATAAATTATTTTATGAAGTGGGGCTCGATAAATCAATAAATATCCCAACCCTGTTAACATGGTTAGAGGGCCACGGCGGTCCGCAGGGGATTATTGATAAATTTAAGCAGCATGATCTGGTTCACTTGCTTTCCGATACTCCCGAACAAACTTCGAATTCCTTACCAGCACTGACTGAATCCCATATCGAGAGCATTTTTGGCGCGGAAAGTATCCTGATGCTTGCCAAGCAACTCGGAGTAGATCCACAGCAGGCCAGCAACTTATTGACCACTTATCTTCCCAAACTCTTGCCGTTACTCACCAATGGAAATCAGCCAGCTGGAATGGTTTTACGTGTTATGAATATCATCAAGTCAATTTTTCAACGCGAAAGATAAAAGTAGTTATTAATATTATGGAGTCGCTATTTATGAATAAATACATCGCAATACTTACGTCATCTTTATTATTAGCATGCATTGCTCATTCATCGGCATGGGCTGTAAACTCAACGAAACAACCTGTAGAACCCCAAACTGATCCCTCTGTAATTATCAAAAAAAACCAAAAATCTGATACTGTTCAGGTTTCCCCTACTCAGACCAACCCAGAAGTAACGGCAGCACCGGAAAAAAATAAACGGGCGCATAAGGACCAAGGGCACTCATCAGGGACAATACCTGCCGCAAACGAACAGGCCCCTTCTGCCCCTTCACCTTCGGCGCAACAGAAGCAACCCGCGATCGAAGCCGCTATTAAAAATATTCAGGATGCGCAAGGTGCGACAGCACGTTGCAAAGACAACACATATAGCCACAGTCAGCAACACCGTGGTGCTTGTTCTCGCCATGGCGGCGTTGATAGTTGGTTGCAACAATCAAATTAATGAGAAGTACGGTAACGCCAGGGAAGGCGGTGCTGAAACTCTCGACTTGTATAGAGAATGTGTAAGTTTCGCTTCCTATTTATTGATATAGATACCAAGAAATAGGCTGTTTTTGCCACACCTATCCGCATGATTTAAATAAAACATGCCAAAATTTTTGAGTCTCTCCGTTCTAGAACGATGTTTCCTCACTGTGGAACAACTTTCACCAATGGAAATGCCGTAATTTTCCGTTTTATTCTGTGATATCCATCCTTACCACTGACTGTTACCCAGACTGCATCATAGGAATTTATGCATTTATTCCCATATACCTTTAAGTTGTTTCGGAGTTGTTCCAAGTAAAATGACGAATTTCTGATAAAACATGCACTTGTTTTAATCCTTGCCATTTGGAAACAACCTATAATAGCCTCACTTGTGATTTTTATTCTTCTCCCAGTGTCTGCTTCTAACGGGGTCACCAAGTGTAGGCCTTGCAGAAACGGGTCAATGGCGTGACTCAGCAGATTGAGGAAATCTCATTCGCTTGAACATAAGAGTCTATTGCGGATGTTGCGCTAAGAGGTCAAACCAGCCTTACATAGAGATGGCATTTACTTGTGGCGATTGTACTGACTTGGTAAGCAAAGCCGGAGACCCTGCCAGCACCTGAAAGTGGCTTTGGCCAGTTTGCTCGTTTACAAGGCATCAATATAATGCTGATATTCAGAAGCTAAGAGAAGTAACACCCTATGAAACCTACATAATATGGCGCAGAAGGTCGGAGCATGAAAGTTACGACAGTAAGGAGTATTTTTCGTTGATGTATTGACTTATAAAGTCTTACTTTGTTCTTATCAATGATGCATTCGACGGGATGCTGAGAAAAATAACCTACAAGGTGTTTCTTGATATTTTACTGTTATCGTCACGTGATTTTATTAGGGGGCTACGCTCAGTAGAACGAAAACTCACGTGAAGGGAAACACCCTGAAGGTAGAGGTGTTTAACTACGTTGAAGTGGATTGCAATCAGAAAGGTCGTCATAGCACGTTGGGCTACATCAGCCCGATGGTATTCGAGTGACAAACTATATCTTAATGGTGTGTCCACTGAGTCTGGGCCAGATCAGGATGAACGCTATCAACTCATTGAGTACATGACCCAGAAATCGATGTGAAGAAGCTTGGTTTTTTTGAAAATTATAATTGTATAAACAACTATAAGGAATACATGCTCATGAACATAAAAAAAAATAAAGATACGGCCCAAGGTATAGTAAGGATATTTACTAGTTACCCTAATGTTAATGGAAAAACAAAGAAATATATTGCCTGGCCAACTGATAACCGGGCGGATGCATATCAGATAAAAGCAAACTCCCTTGCCTACGACAACCCTATAATAATTGAGGTTCCTAAAGAAAGAACCTTTGCGGATCTATCAGAATTACCTAATGATGTGAGTGAAATTTTAATTTACTCGTTAAAAAATAAAGTGATAATTGGAAGCTCATCAGCAGTACTTTATCCTGACAATAATTACCCTGGTAATGAAGAAGTATCACCGGAACCTTACTGGTATAATACATTGCCAGATGAATTGAAAGGAAAAATAAATGAGAATAATTTTTACAATAATTATTTAAAAACAACCATGAACTTATATGTCAATTTGGGGTTTGTCTTTAGTGACAATAAAGGACGGCCTGTTGTTTTTAGAATGAATGAAAATAACAGGATCCTTTTTCATGGTGACGAAGAAAACCGGCCCCCATACCTTGCATCAAACGGTAACGAAAGTCTAGGGCCAGAGCTTATTTTTGGTGGTGGCGGAACACCTCCTGACGTTGCTGGCTCATTGCTTATGTTTCCTGGGTATTATCGTGGATCACTTGAAAGTTATACTTATTCACTCCCGGTAGCTAATGGTTATGATGGTATATCCAGCCCTATTTATCTACCTAGTGCATTTCCTGATAATTCACACTTTGTTTATTTAAGTAATGCCCCTGGCGGAATTGAAGTGAGTAAAAGCCTTGATGGAATAAAACCAAGTGAAGCTGAGGTCGCATTTCCTGGTGGTGTTAGATCAAAATGGATAATAGGGGTTTTTATCACATCACCAACAAATGAATTTATTGATTACATCGTTAACCCTCATGCTGATACTGATATTGGTTTTGCGAAATTTGGGTTTGTAGATATTATCATATCTACTGACAATCCTGACTGGTTCATGTTTTTTAAATCCGTGGATACAGGTTTTGATTTCACGTTAGATACGCCATGGAAAAGAGTTCCAAAAAAAGGGAAATATATTTTATATATTGTGAATGAAACTGGTGAGAAAATAATTAAAAATGAAAATAGTCAAATTTACTTCAACGAAAAATTGATTGCGCATGACAGCAGTACCACCATAGATTTCTCTTATATTAATGACATAAAAAATGTTCTTGTTATTTCTTACACGGAACTTTAATTCTATTTCATGGGTTTAATAGTTAAAGGGTTAAATGAAATGAAAAAATATTTTGAATGGTCTATAAATTCAGATGTGATCTATGATGAATCCTATGAAAGCCAAGGTGTTGTCGGAGGATATACAGGTTTTAACAAAGCCAACAACTCTTCTTTTATAATGAACTCGCCGGGGAATACCTTAGTTCTAAGAGCAGAGCTTACTTATCAAAACCAACCTTTCGCATTACAATGGCCGGAAACTTACTATAATGATGGCATTGATTTAATAACAATAAAAAAAGGTAATTTTTTCTTTATTGCAAATGCTCACGAAAATTTAAATTTTTCTGACGTAATAATTGGTAACTGCTCAACTAACATTGATTCATCAGTAATTAAAACTTCGCCACATAACACGGTTAATATTAAAGTTTACGATTTCTTTTGTATTTCTGGGTATGTCAGTGTGAATCTTGGGGACATTAACTTAAACCTTTTTTCTGCGAGCAATCTAAATATAACACCAAGTGGAAGGTTAATTTTTTTGGGTAATGTAAACTTAACCTTGAGTGAAAGTTCAAGATTGAATGTTGATACCATCACGGAATTTAATATAAAAAACAAGAAAAATTCAATTTTCCTTATTGATCAATCAATTGTTACCATCAAAACAAACACGTTTTCATTTGATGATAGTGATGATAGTTATGGAAGTGTGTGTGATAACCTATCAGTATATGCGAAAAACAATTCACGATTTAACTTTAAAAGTGAAATTACATTTTTTTAATGGATTGTTAACCCTTGCGGAAGATACTGCAATAATTTTATTCTGTGCTGATTCTTACGATATAATTCAAATAACAAATACTGTATTCTCCATCTCGAAGGGGAACCCGATAATGCAATTTTCACCGCTAAGTGAAGGGCAATCATTTTTTGACTTTTTAACCCCGTCAATTACATACCCTGAAGGAATGTTTAACTTCATTACTACAAGTGGCATAAATGAGGGTGTATTTATAATGGATAATATAGGTAATGATATGCAATTCAATGCAGTATTGTCGAAAGGGTTAATTACAATCAATGGGATGCCTGTGAGGAAAGAGCAACTCGTAAATAGATACATTGATAATGATTTGTACATATCTTTGTCTGATGACAATATTGTCGCAAACATTCAATTGGTATCATCTTTATGTGCAGCTACAACAAAAATAAGCTATAGGTGTGATACAGTATTAAATTTAACAAACAGCAAAGGAAAGCCATTATACAATCAACAGGTTGACTTAAGCCTTGTGGGGTCTTTGCGTATTTCAAGTGACAACCCTGTGTTTTCCGATAATGATGGGAATGTAACCATAGTCACAACTGGAACACGTAACCAAGGTAATGGCATAACACCATCAGGAACGTTAAGGGCAAGTGTTGGTGGATATATTCATAAAGATATTCCACTGCAATAAATAATAAAAAAGCATGCTAAAGCTAATGCCCCGACTATGCAAGGGGACACCTAAAAGCCCCC
>Ga0065703_1002812_pt1 | contig 9624 bp, 6 predicted proteins | sample SwiRhicommunBV21_FD_59090 | JGI IMG/M metagenome (GOLD analysis project Ga0065703, IMG submission 59090) | Switchgrass rhizosphere microbial communities from Buena Vista Grasslands Wildlife Area, Michigan, USA - BV2.1 v1 | ecosystem: Host-associated > Plants > Roots > Rhizosphere > Soil ...
AGCCTGATCTGTTCACTGGTGGAATATGGCTTACACTGGCGATGGCGGTCTTCCTGAAATCCAGCCTTGCCGGTATGCGGAATTCTACAATCTTGGGGTCCCCTTCAGGTGGCTCGCTATCATGTCGTGGGCAGATCATGAATCGCAGGTTCATGATAGGATCGTCTGCGGCCGTATTGGCCTTCTTGGTATTCTTCTTTTCCGCCATCTTGATTGCATTCGACCGAGAGGTATGTCTGGGTGTAAGCAAGGAAATAGTCCACTATACGGCAGTACATTCTGGCGCTGTTTGCTCAATCCGCCAGTTCGATCAAAGAGCTTCACTTTCAAGATAGACGAGACAGTTCTAGACCGGGGTAATGCGAATGATCATACGTATGAACCCAGATCAATCCAGCTTCTACAGTGCTCCTCGCTCCTTCACAGAGACTATATGAGCTTCCAGATATAACCTCTTATCCCGAGTCCGTACAGTCAACGCCGAACTCAAGAATTGATGCAGTTTCCCTTCCGTAAACCGATACAACTTCCTCGGCCCCGTCTGCGGCATCACCCAAAATATCATCCCCCAACGCCCCCGATGCTCCAACCGAAACAACTGTTCCGAATCAAAACTCGCTCCATCTTGCCTCCCTCGACGATCAATCAGCTCGCGCAGCAACTCCACAATATCCTCCATTTCATCTCCTCCATCCACCACAATTCGAATATCCCGCGGAAACGCCACGTGTCGAACCCCTTCGTAGTGATTCACCATTGTCACAGCTACATCGATTCCCTGAATAGGAAAATCTGCCAATCCCATTCCAAGATCTTGCGCAGAATACTCGTTGTAACAATATGTTGGCAAAAAGGGGATTCCACTTCCCATTTGCTGCAACTCACATTCCCCATTTCCATTCTCGTCGTGTTCTTCTTCTGCAATCAACCCCTTCACCCTCTCCAACAACTCTTCGCGAGATTCTCCTCTTCTCTGCACGGATTCGAGAGTTCCGAGGAAATAATACCTGTTTGAGAAGGGGATGTGGTTCCAGGGAGTCCATTCGTCGGGATCTCCGATGCAGAATTCGTCGAAGTCGTAGGCGTGGACGCGGCTGAATTGGATGGTGGTGGTGGATGAGAAGGGGTTGTTGTTGTGAAGCCAGAGGAGGAGGGGTTGAGTGTATGCCTATGAATAAGTAATGAGAAAAGGGAAAATGTTAGATTTTCTTTTTTTTCTCGGTTTGTGTATTGAAAGAGAAAAACGGAAAACGGAACCGGGATAAAAAATGTACATGTCGACGAGATGAATGATAAGATAGATAGATCGATACACAACACTGTGTCGTAGGAGGAAGGCAGGGAGGTAGGTAATGTACTTACAATCCCATCCACAAACCCCCCATGTCGTTTCTCCTGGACCTCTGATTTCCATTCATCCACAACCGGCACATATCCGATTCTCATCCTGCGGAATTGACTCTTCTTCGTCTTCTGCTCCTTCTTCTCAGAGTCGTGGTTTTCTAGTACCTGTAGTGATGATGATGAAGTCATTGATGATGATGATGATGATGATGAACGAGGTAGGATGATACGCTCCTCCAGAGATGATGCTATAGCAGTAATATGCTTATTATTATTATTGTTATTGACTCGCAAGACTTTGCAATCCAACGTGATTTCCACATCTAATTGTAATGAACGGGAAGAAGAAGAAGAAGAAGAAGAAGTTTTCGTCTTCATCGGATCAATAGGAAAGAGATCCCCCAAAACATCAATACGATGGAAATGATCAAGAGAGATAATTTCTGTCTGTATCTCTTGCTGTTCATAGCTTGTTGCCGTTTCTGCTGCTGCTGAAGTAGGGAGAAGTACCTTGATAGAAGATAATTCGAGAACGTGATGTGCGCAAGTGAGAAGATGGTACAGGTGAAAATGGGAATCTGGAGTGACGAGCTCCATGACGAGGGATTTGAGGAGATTGGGGAGGTCGCTGAGAGGTTTGGTTGCGTCGATGACACCTGGAAAGGTGTGAGGTTGCCAGGTGGTGGGGTTCCAGTGGGAGAAGTTTCCTTTGTGAAAGCTGATACGCAGGGTGATGTTGGTGTTGTTGTTGCTGTTGCTGCTGCTGCGGAAAGGCTTCGAGGGGGTATTCTCGGTTGGGAAGATCGCGTGGGAAGGCAAGGGTTTGAGACTTGTCTGTCGTCGGCGTGGAGGCTTGCTGATGCCCTTGGAAAGCTTTGTGGGTGCCATGGGTTCTTGGAAAGGCGTGGGAAGTCTTCTTCCCTTTTGCTTGAAGTTGTTAATGGTCTGATTCATAGTGAGAGTATTGCTGCCTGGGAAGCTCTCTTGTCTAGTAGGGGGATGGAGGGCAATCTATTCATGACCTATATCCTCCAGAAAGTGCAGAAGGCGTCTGTAGAGTACCACCTAGCCCACGACTGCTTCTTTCACGCGGCTTCGTGTTAGGCCCAGATTACTCCGGTCACTCCGCTATCTCCAGGCATCCATGGCAGCCTGTGGAATGACATGAGCATATTTCCTACACAGCACTAGGATACGTGGACGAGTATGATACGCTTGATCGAGAATCCCAAGACCTTCTCGGCGGGACCATTGATGGAAAGCCTCTGTCCTTCATTTCTGCCTGCTCAAGACAAAGGATACCAATCACGGTGACCACGAACTGCTTGACCATCCTCGAAAGTATGGTCAAATGCTTTGGTAGTCGTCCTAAAGCTCTTGGCTCTGTCAATATAGAGAGTGTCCAGACCAACCATACCTGATATGAAGTCTGGAGATCACACTGTCAATCAACGTTCTTGTATATCATGGCCTATCCGTCTATGAAGGCCGTATCCTGCGAGAGCATCGTGTCGTATTCTCACTCGTCTGACTCCGCTATCGCAACCTCTCATTGCGTAGTAACCTTGCCATCATTCTCCACGTTCAAGAACTCGTTCGAGGCCAAAGCGTGGACCTTGTCGTCTGGGAACTCGGCACTATCTCACATCAGCTGTCACCCCATACATGAATATCACATCAGCACGATACGTACGTGAATCCCTTGATCAACTTGTACTCGTTGACAATCTTGCCGCCCTGCTCCTCGACCTGCTTCTTTGCCTCTTCATAGTGCTTGGCATCGGCGGTCTTTGGGTCCTTGAGCGAGACCTGAAGAGAGAGAGTGTGTGTGTCAGCTGTCAGTCCTACCAACACGCTCCCTGTTCAGCTGCGTGCAGAAGGTGGAACTGCATACGTTGATCTTGTAAGTCATTTTGAGGGTTCTGAAGGTGGTGAGTCTGCGGATGATGGGAGACAGGGTGGTCCAGGGGAAGTGAAGTGAAGTGAAGTGGAAAGGGGAGAAGGAAAGGGGGGGAAAAGCAGGATAGATATAGAGTCCCAACTCTCGATGGATGAATGTAGGAGCCGGTTGCCTGGCCTGGCCGGTGACGTGTAAAGCACATGCTCACATGGCATGGACATAACCTTGAAGGGGAAACATGCTGCGAAAGGCCGTCACTGCCCGCTCTCGCTATCGATAAGATGACCCGCCTATCCCCCCTGTCTAGCGTGCTTTGCAATTGACCCGAGCTTTGCGATCTTTGGACTTTTTCCCAGACGCGCGAAATCTTGGCGCCCTCTCTTCTTCTGCCACCACTACCTACCTCTCACCACCACCACCACCACCGCCAAGTGAAGTGAGGTCAAGTGAAGGGAAGTGGCAGCAGTGGGCAGTATGGCCGGCGAAGAACAAGCGCACACGGCGCATCGCCCCAGCAAAGCGAAATCGAAGAAGAAGCACGACTCGTCCCAACCGAACCCCAAAGCCTTCGCCTTCAGCGCTCCCGGCCGCCTCCAAAAGCAAGGTGCTCGCAGCCATGATATCAAAGAGAAGCGGCTCCATGTCCCGCTCGTCGACAGACTCCCCGAAGAAGCGCCTCCACTCGTCGTCGGCGTCGTAGGACCTCCTGGGGTGGGAAAGACAACGTTGATCAAGAGTTTGGTGAGGAGGTATACCAAGCAAGCTGTATCGCAGCCGGTAGGACCCATCACCGTTGTCACGAGTAAGAGGCGGCGACTCACCTTCATGGAGAGTCCGAGTGATAGCTTGGCTGCCGCGATTGACATGGCAAAAATCGTCGATATCGTGCTACTCATGATTGATGGGAATTATGGCTTCGAAATGGAGACGATGGAGTTCTTGTCTGTGTTGAGTAGTACGGGTATGCCAGGCAATGTGTTTGGCATCTTGACACACCTGGATCTCTTCAGGAAACAGGATACATTGAAGGCGCAGAAGAAAAGGCTCAAGCATCGGTTTTGGTCAGAATTGTACCAGGGTGCAAAACTGTTCTATCTCTCGGGTGTCATCAATGGGCGGTACCCCGATCGAGAGGTGTTGAATTTGTCTCGCTTCTTGAGTGTGATGAAGAATCCACGACCGCTCGTGTGGAGGAACTCGCATCCCTATGCATTGGCCGATCGGATGCTGGACATTACTCCCGAGACCAAGAAGGAAGAGAATCCGAAATGCGATCGGACTGTCGCCCTGTACGGATATCTGCGGGGCACCAATTTCCCATCCCACGATGCGCGAGTCCATATTCCTGGTATTGGAGACCTCAATGTCGAACGAGTCGAATCGCTACCCGACCCGTGCCCTACCCCGTATTTTGAGCAGGCGAAGGAGAAGGCAGATGGTACGAAGAAGAGGAGGAAATTGGGGGAGAAGCAGAAGGTCATATATGCGCCCATGAGCGATGTGGGCGGTGTACTGGTGGATAAAGACGCTGTATACATTGACATCAAAAGCAACACTTTTGACCCGGATGATGACAACGAAGATAGAGGGCTGGGTGAGCAGATGGTTGTCGGATTGCAGGGAGAAAGGAAGCAAGCTGAAGACAATGGTATTGCACTGTTCGATGACGGGCGGCGCATCAAGAGTCTGGACGACGATGATGCTACGAATACTGGAAGGAAGGCCGCGCGTAAAGCTACTTTATACGAGCGAGAAGGCGACGATACAGAGTTGGATAATGAGGATGAAGGGTTCGAGAGTGGGGAGACAGACGACGAAGCGGACCTGGAAGCGCTCCAGCAAGAGTCTGGAAAGGCTCGCAGCTCGAAAAATGACAAGGATACTGAAGTGGAAGGAGATATTGCTTTTGCCGATTCAGACAGCGATCTTGGATCGTTGTCAGACGTGTCTGATCAGGAGCTCGAGGACGATCCGGATGCTGAAGACTCTGACCTGGACTCCGAGGATGATGATGGCGAGGTCCGATGGAAGAGCAATATGGCAGAGCGCGCAAAGGCCTTATCAGGCAGGAAGCATGCATACAGAGTCGCAGATTTGGCGAGAATGATGTATGATGACATGCTGTCAACAGCTCAGCTCGTGAAGAAGTGGCGAGGCGAGGAAGATGAGGATCAGAGTGTCGATGATGAGCAAGACGATGGATTTTTCAGCCGCAGAAAGCCCGGCGACGATGAAGCGCTGGAAGATCGTATGATACCCAAATACGACTATGAAGAACTCGAGAAGAAGTGGACAGACGAGGATAACATGGAAGCCCTGCGTCAACGATTCACGGCTGTCGGCCTGACTGGTGCGAATGGCAATGCGCTTGGCGAGGGCGAAGACGATGACTTTGAAGGTCTCGATGATGACAGCGAAGGCGATGGAGAGTTTGAAGATCTCGAGGCTGGCGACGCGGATGGTGGTGCTGCAATGACAGCCGACAGCATCGAAGACGAACGAGCGAAGAACGCGAAGAAGAAGGAAGAGCTGAAGATGCGTTTTGAAGAAGAAGATCGCGAAGGCTTCTTAAACCCCAAAAACACCAATCGTGAAGCCAACGGCGATGCTGAGGGTGATGAGTTTGGCGAAGACGAGTGGTACGACGCTCAAAAGGCAATGCTCAAGAAACAGCAAGACATCAATCGCAAGGAATTCGAGGATCTTGATGAGGCTACACGAGTCCGCGCCGAAGGGTTCCGAGCCGGAACATATGCTCGTTTGATCCTCTCCGATGTGCCAGTCGAGTTCATTGAGAACTTCGATGCCCGCTTCCCACTCCTCATCGGTGGCTTGCAGCCCACAGAAGAACGCATGGGATTCGTGCAGGTCCGGATCAAACGCCATCGATGGCACAAGAAGATCCTCAAGACCAACGATCCTCTCATCTTCTCTCTCGGTTGGCGAAGATTCCAGTCCACACCGGTGTACAGCATATCCGACTCTCGAACACGAAATCGCATGCTCAAATACACTCCCGAGCACATGCATTGCTTCGGCACATTCTACGGACCTCTCGCCGCTCCCAATACGGGATTCTGCTGCGTACAATCCTTCTCGAACAAGAATCCCGGGTTCCGCATCGCAGCAACAGGTGTGGTTCTCAATGTGGACGAAAGCACCGAGATTGTGAAGAAGCTCAAACTCACCGGCCATCCGTACAAGATCTTCAAGAACACGGCCTTTGTCAAAGACATGTTCTCGTCTGCCCTCGAAATCGCCAAATTCGAAGGCGCAGGCATCAAAACCGTCTCTGGTATCCGCGGACAGATCAAAAAGGCCCTCTCCAAGCCCGAAGGATGTTTCCGAGCGACCTTTGAAGACAAAGTTCTCATGTCCGACATCATCTTCCTCCGCGCCTGGTATCCCATCCGGCCCCATCGCTTCTACAACCCCGTGACCAACCTCCTCGACCGCAGCAGCGACGGCGACGGCGAATGGGAAGGCATGCGTCTCACAGGCCAAGTGCGAGCGGAGCAAAACCTGCCAACTCCACAATTAAAAAACAGCAAATACACTCCCATCGAACGTGCCACGCGCCACTTCAACCCCTTACGAGTGCCCCGAAAACTGCAAGCAGACCTCCCATACAAATCCCAAATCACACAGATGAAGCCACAAAGCAAAGAAACGTACATGCAAAAACGCGCCGTAGTCGTCGGTGGCACGGAAGAGAAAGTGGCGAGAAGGTTGATGCAGCAGGTGATGACGTTGCGAAAGGAAAAAGTGGAAAAGCGTCGGGTGAAACAGGAGGAGCGCAAGGAGGGCTATCGGCGAAAAGTTCGAGAGGGTGAGGAGAAGAAGAGGGAGAGGGAGAAGAGGGAGCGAGATGAGTATTGGAAGAAAGAGGGGAGGAAGAGGAAGAGTTGGGGTGGTGATGCTGAGGGTGGTGGGAAGTTTAAGAAGAGGAGAAAGGAGTAATAAGTAAGTAAATGGGATTTATTTAGGACATGCAATGTAATTTTCAAAAAAGGAATGCAGCTGTTGTACAAAAGTACTGAGATTGTGTCCCGAAAGGCGAATATTCATCTGAGCTTCGAGAAAGTGACGTTGATCATCAACTCATATACAATTCGTTTGAATTCATTTATACGGAAGCCAATAGGTATCGAGTTCTACATATCCCCAAAATCCAGCTCTGGTTCCGTGTAATCGCCCCATTACTAGGTCCTCGCCTCTTCCATATCGCTATCCGCATCCCGACTTCCCACTTCCGACCAGCTATCGGGCGTCGCAATGCCATCGCCTTCCTCAGACAACAAGTCCACATCACTATCGTCGACCAGATCGACGATTTCGATGCCTGAGATCCCGCTGGCTCTCGACTCGGCTCGCGAGGCTGTACGAGAAGGGGGTGCAGAGAGAGAAGCGAATGTGTCAGAATCAGAATCGGTCTGGAAGCCAAATGATGAGTGCGCTCGAGATGTAGGGGTGCGTTGACCTGGGTGTGGTGCGGGATCCTCGCTATAGTCGACTAGCATCGGTGTGCTGCGGTCAAAAGTAGCGGAGCTGGGAGCAGGAGATGGTTCGGCATGGGCAGAGTAGAAACTAGCGTCCATCACATCTGGCACTGGTCGGACAGCAGCAGCAGCGGCAGCGTCACGAACAGGATCAAATGGCAACGCTGAGCCTGCAGATGATGAGGCCAGGGATGCACTCTGCTGCTCAGTGTGGCTGGCCAGTCGTGCTTTGGTCAGTTCGGGAGTAAGACGATAGAGTTCATCTGACGCCTCTGACGCCTCTGACGAGGGTTGGTTGGACTGCGGGTAGAGTGAGATGGGATCTCTGCTCGGAGAGAACTGAGGTTGAAACAGCTCGGCCCATTGGTCACGAGGAGCGAAGGTGGGTGTGGATGGGGTCACATCAACGAGCATCTGCATGTCAGCGGGCATGACCTTGGGCGTCACAGGTTCGGCATTCGCGATGGCATGCGCAGCTTGCTGGTCATCCATCTCCCGGAGACTGGCAGCGATGGCAGCATTCAGTTCTGCGTCGTCGTATTCCGCGGGCTGCCGTTGTCGAACAGTGGCCGATGGACCGGATGAATCCTGCTCCGACAATGATAATGCGATTGCGAGTTGCTCTTCATAGCTCAATGCGGAGTGATCTACCTGCTCTGATGGCTCTGCTGTTGGCGTCGAGTCAAACGCGCCGGGCACCGAAATCGGTGGTGTAGGTGCCCGAGCAGCTTCCGACTGTGTGTCCAGCTGGATTTTCGGTGGAAGAGGAGGCTTGGGTGTCACACTCCGTTCGAGTTCATACTCGTCGCCGAATGGGTTGGCGTATCGCGATCCTGTGAACCAGCCACTTGATTCAGCAGTACTGGACTCTTCCTGTGCAACAGGCTCGACCAGGCGGTGTTCCACTTGCTTCATTTCCTCTTGCACAGGTTCGGGAATGGGGTCAGTATTCGGTGTCGCAGGAAGGTCTTTCTCGTCATTGAGCATTTCCGACCGCTTGAGATTGCCCTCTGCGTCTACGAGCTCGTCAAAAGTCGGCGTTGGTGGTGTCTCGAGCCCAGTAGCCTTCGCAACGGCCTTGCGCTTCTGTTGCAGTTCATATAGTTGTCGATTCCTTCTCGCCAGGTACTCTCTGCCTTTCCTTCTACGCTCCTCTGCCTCGTCTGGGTCCGAGGGACCGCGAATTGGTATCCTCCGAATCGTGCTCGGACTCGACAGCCGCCTACCAGTAGCCAACGCTGCGGCCTGTTGGCTTCCTTCTGCTTCGCGAGCCAGTCCCGCATCATTCCTCACCGTTCTGCCTTCGAAAGCGAAGGCTTCCGCTGCTCTTCTCGCTTGTGGGTCGAGCTCTTCTCCGATCTGTCGTAGCAGTTCGGCAATCTTCTTGCGTTGCTCTTCCAGCCATGCTTGGACCTGCGGGTTCTGGGTGGCCGCAGCGGCCAGGCCAGCGATCAGTGTCAGGGAGATAATGATGCCTCTCGACATGTTAGTGACATGTGTTTCTGGTGAGAAGTCGAGTGAACGGGGTACGAAAAGATGAAGATGTGGCTGCACTAGGTGTACACAGGGTGGCGGACGCCTGCAGTGTCTCGCGTTCGTGGCGTAGTGATGCCTGGGCTGCTGCTAGGAGGTACTCACCTCTCGCCACCGGAGCTGCCATGTCGGCTCGTTGTAGCCTTGCCTTGCCTTGCTTCCTTCTCGATGGAATGCTGCGTCGATTCTCGTTTCACTGCGGAAGTCGACGCTCGATGAAGGACTGCTCGGTTCGTGGTCGAGGAGGTCGGAGGTACCTGTAGGCGATGGGCCGGACGGGAGAGTATGTAGTGAACGAGCTTCTTCGAGCTTACGAATGATGATCAGCAGGAAAGCCAACTCGAGGAT
>Ga0065703_1009039_pt1 | contig 9619 bp, 12 predicted proteins | sample SwiRhicommunBV21_FD_59090 | JGI IMG/M metagenome (GOLD analysis project Ga0065703, IMG submission 59090) | Switchgrass rhizosphere microbial communities from Buena Vista Grasslands Wildlife Area, Michigan, USA - BV2.1 v1 | ecosystem: Host-associated > Plants > Roots > Rhizosphere > Soil ...
TTTCTGATCAACTTCGTCCGCGTCTCAACTTTCGACACGGACAACTACCAAACACCACCAACATGGAGGACACTGTCGATGCGTCGCCCGGCGAAAAGCCAAAAGCCTTCAAGTCATTGCTAGGTATACTCGAGAAGTATGTCACATAGTGGAAGATGGGAGCTATCGCGTCTCAACCGCGCAAAGCTGACGGTGGAATTGCGCAGGCTGTTGGTCACAGGAGAGCACAGCGATCTCATCATCACCTGCAATGGCCACAAGTGGAGCGTACACAAGGCCATCGTGTGTCTCGCTTCAGACTTTTTCCAGGCTTGCTGCAAGAACTTCAAGGTATGTATCGCGATCCGGCGATGGAATCGGGACTCGACTCTCTTCCGCTTGCGCTCCGTTCTAGCTCTCAACGAATGCTCAAGACTAATAGTGATCTTCAGGAGGCGTCTAGCGGTGTCATCGACCTGCCTGACGACAGATCGGACGCTGTAAATGCGCTGCTGTGGTACGCTTATACCGCCAATTACGACGATACCAAAGAATGTAGTGTATCCGACGGCCAGCTCATCCCACGGCCGATGCTCTTCAACGTCCTCGTACATACTGTCGGCGATAAGTACGGGATGCGCAATCTGTGCCAACTCGCCGAGGCCAAATTCGAAAAGCATGCTACCACGGAATGGCGAAGCGACGGATTTGCCGACGCCATCATCGAGATGTCTTTGACGTCGCCGGATCCCAAGAGAGTTCTCCTCAAGATTGCCGCTGAGATTGCGATCACGCATGCCGCTGATCTATTCACGGGCGAGGAGACCAGGTTTCAGGAGACTGTGCGCAACGTCGCGCCGTTCGCATTCAAGGTCACTTCGATATTATTGGAATCCCGACGATCAAACTTGTTGGTTACCGAAAAGCGCTTGAGGTGTATGATTTGTGCGAGGTCATTTATCATAGACACGAACCCAGGCACCACGAGCATCTCCTGTTGGTACTGCGGCATATGCCAGTACATTGATCGATTCGAGGCGTTGGAAATTTAAGATGTCTGAGTGCCACCTCTTTCATCCCATAACAACACAACGACCGCCGAAAGGGTTCAGCGGCAACATGTAGCGATAGATGCCGCCGGGATGTAGAACAGTCCATACTGTCCGAATTCTCATTGTCCATAAAGAAATCTCTTCACCGTCACTGCTGTCCAAGATCCCTAGTCGCCAAACATCGTGTAAGCAGTCGCAAACCGACCACTGTTCTCCCGATGCAACAACAACGGCGGGGTTTCGCATTGCACATTCAGTCATAGTGTACTCGAAGCAAAGCTTTTGCATGAAGAGTCCAAGGGCTTCGCCTTGTCTTTTCCAGTAACCATCTTTCTCTCGTCGAAATGAACTCCTTCCAATGTGCAACTCCATGTCGTCGATGTGGAAAAGTGGAATTATGGTCCATCGCAATGAAAAGGCAAGGCAAGGTACGCAAGATAAGGTAAGGTAGGAATGAAAAGATGAGATGAGAGGCCATGATAGGTAAGGTAGGTCAGGTAGGTAGGTAGTCCAGATGTCCGAAGCCCCTTCCTCCTCCCATTTTCAAATTCATTTCCCTCGAGCCCTATTTGCCAATCTCCCGAGGGACCACTTCATGCCGTCCTGGAATGATGAAGTTTCCCACTGAGAGAAGAGGAAGAATCGGTCATCGAGGCGTTGCGACAGAGATAGACGCCAGAGGACCTTTGCATCCCACACCTACCTACCTATGTACAACAACCTGGTACCACTTTGGTGGCTCCTGAGGCTCTTTCTCCTCGCAAGCTCGTGGAACTATCACACATGTCCTTCGGAAGGAGTAGCATGGAGTGTCCGTAGGACTAAGAGCCAGACATATACAATGGAGCCTATCTTTGTGCGAGATGTCTCACAGCGCAGATTCGACCTTCCAATATAGTAGAGGAAGGAGAATCCGTCTTCCGCCACATTGACTGACTTCCACATGGATGAGCCACATCATCGCCTTGAGGACGTGAGGAGGGGCACCATGGCAAGATTGGCGATGCTAGTGTGACCCAGGCAGAAGCAGTAGAGTGGTAGCTGATCTCCTCAGGGTCATTTCCAGTCCTGGAGCCAACTTTGACAGAAAAGTCTGGCCTGGTGGAGCACTTCCAAGAGCTCACAATCCATAGTACTTCCGGACCGATGAGTCCTGAGTGCAGACATCTCCATCACATCAGTCTCAAGGATGCATTTTGAGACTTCAACATCTATGCAGCAGCATTCATGACTTTTCTCTCCTTGACATCATCCATCACGCCATTTTCTCTCGCGGTCCCCGTGGCTGTAGAATCAGTCTCCGTCTTCACAGCCACCCCGTCCTTGACCACCTGCTCATGCAACTCCTTCAGCGCCTCCAACATCTTTCCTCTGACGTTCTCCATCAATGCATCAACATCCTCTTTGCTCATGCCCTTCGTACTCACAGGCTCCAAGACCCTCACGGGAATCCTCCCGGGCACAAACCTCTTCCTCTTTACATCCAGCACATTCGAATAGTTCGCGACCACGATCGGCACAACAGGAACCTGTGCCTGAATCGCCAAATGGAATGCTCCCTTCTTGAATGCCAACAGGTCCGGATGACTATAGTACGATCTCGTTCCCTCGGGAAAGATAAACACACTCTGTTTATGCGTCACCATCTGTTTCGCAGCCTCATCGAAAGCCGCAAAAGCCTGCGTTCTGGACTTCCGTTCGATAAAAACCGTCCGACTCAGCGCCATGAACCAGCCCAAGACTGGCGTATACTTCAAACTCTTCTTCGCAGTCACCACACACCACGGGGGGAACACATGTCCCAGCATACACACGTCCAATTCCGTTTGATGGTTTCCGACAAACACTGCCGGACGAGTGGTGTTCAACCATCCCCCTTCTTCCTGCGGACCGGCATCCTGAATCTCGAACCAGACGCCGGTAAAGAGGAGCATGGTCCATTTGAAGGCTCGTGCGGTGTAGTATTGGCCAAGGCCGCCGGCGTCGAAGAGGGATAGCAAGGCCGAGGCCACAGTACCGTAGGTTGCGCAGAGGATAAGGGCGAGGAAGGAAGCGAGGCTGCGGGCGTAAAACGACAGGATTGGGAGGTTGAGACTGCGGGAGAGGAAATTGAGGGCGTGGATGAGCAGTGTGAAGAGGGTGATGATGGTGGTGAGGTAGAAGAGGAAGGACGACATTTTGGCAGGGCGTGTTGAAGTAGGTCGGTATGGTTGTTGTTATGGGTGGGCCATGCGTTGTGGTGTTGTTGTTGTCGCTGTCAAAAAGGAAGGGTGTCGGTGTGGAAGAAATGGAAATGCAGATGAAGAGGTGAAGTGGGGTGAGGTGTATTTTTGAAGAGCCGAGAGGAAGAATCATCCATCACATGCACCCACCAACACACACCGCACAATTTGGTACCAGAACCAGATTTTCCCTGTCATGCGCCATGCCATGTACACGCACGTGGATCTGGACCAAGTGGTCAGATCTGTACCATTCAACCGTAGAGCTGCTGGAGGTACTGCTACTGCTACTGTGCAACACAGACTAGGTATCATACACACATCCATCGCCTCCCATCATCACCGCCCTATTCCACACTCGTTGGAATTTTGACTATGCCTCTCTTCCGATCTTCATGCGGCATACCATACCTCGCACCCACACCCTCCCGACTCCTCCCATTCTTCCCCACCTTCTCCGCGCTAATATCCTGAAACTTGAAATCCCATCTCCGCGTACTAACGATCCTCTGCGACCTCTCTTCCCAAGCAGCCTTCTTAGCTTCCGCTTTAGCCTTGGCCTCCTGAATATCTTGATCGCGTTTCTGCTGACGCGCCCAGCGCTCCTCCCTGCTGATTCCCGCTCGACTGTCCCTTTCAAGATCGATGAGCTCCGGATGAGGGATGCGCTTATCTGCTGGTAGGAGATGGTCGTGAAATGCCTTGGCGGCATCTTCACGAGTGAACTGACGAGATTCCGAGACTGGGACGAAGAGCTGTTGTCTCGTTGCGGGGTGCACTGGGAGATCGTTGACAGATTCGTGCGGAAATATCTGTCGTCTGGGATTGTTCGGTTTGTATGGCGTTTGCGGTAGCATAGCCAGGACTGCATCATTGTACGCCTTGGCGAGTGGTTTGTTCTGCACATGCACCGTTAGCCAATCCGTACTTCCACTTGTGTGTCATCGTAGCCATGTATAGATGCGATCCAATCAGATAGGAGCGAAATGTTAGTAACCATGTAGTTGTCTTCAAGACTAATCGAAAAATTTCATCATCATCATGTGGAGGAGTTTGCGTGTGGTCAGAGACCAGAGGAACAGTATCACGATGACAACTCACCTCAGCTTCCCACGACTTCTCAATAGTCTTCAAGCGCACCACAGCAGCAACTCTTCTCAAATCAATCCCAAAAGCCGCGCTGACAGTGGAGATATCCACTCCCGCACCCACTACTTTTGCATACACCTCCTCTCGCAGCTCTTCAGATAACACCCTCTCTGATCGAAAATTCTCGTTTAGCGGAAAAGGCCTCATATCGTTTAATTTTTCTTTCACCATCCCACCTCGCGCCTCCATCTCCACTTTATCTTCTCTCTGCTTCGCTCTCGTCTTCACGTTTTTCGCAATCGTCGCCTCATCCAATCCTTGCTTTCTCTCTTCTTCTTGAATCGCCTCTTCTTGTTCAACAGGTGCAACATCAATCACTTTAGGATCAGCAGCAATCGCCTGCCCCCGCCGATCGCTGTTATTGAGACTTTCGAGCCTGTTGAGATTTCCGTATTTATCATACGCAGACATATAATTCGTGCTGCTCGGTAACGGATCCCGGAAGACTTTTCCGGGCCCATTGAGCCATTCCCACATGTCGCGCCGTTGACGAGTGGCTTTGGTGCCCGATTGGCGATGGAAGTCGCGGGTTTGTTGCGTGGAGATGGTGGTCGCAGAGGAGGAGCCATGGCTCGTAGAAGAGCTTTCATGGAGGACTGAAGGCCGTGTGCGAAAACATTGGCATGTCGGTTGAGGTGGGAGACGATGGGATGGTATTCGGGGAGGCATTCTGGTGACGATGATGTGTGTTTGATGATGGAGGTGTTTCCTCGTCTTGTGAAGTAAAAGGACGGAGATGGAAAGGAACCCCCGAGCTTGGATTCGCTTGGCGCGAGGCAATGAACTGAGGTGATGAAGTGTTCCTGCTCCTTTGACTCTTGCAACATCAACATCAGCTGCTACATGTAGAACACACAACATTGCCATCACACTGATCATCGGCTGTGAGGGAAGGGAGACACAATGACAATTCGACGTTCGAAGCATCAATTCATGGCACAACGTCGTACTCATTCACCACAAGAAGATCATCTCAAGGGAGGCCTCTATCTAATAAACACCCACACGTTTCTTTGAAGGCGCTCGCTATACGACATTTCCGGCGCTCTTCTCGCCTGATGTACCAAGTGCGCCAGATATCGTCCACGATATCAACAGATGTCCAGTCTCGCGCCTCGCGGCACAGTATACAACGTCTTGATTTCCATCTCTGGGCGACGGCGGCAGGCCGCATTCATACTTTCCTACCCTCTCGCCCAGGGGGGTAACAACTGCACGGCTACTGATATCCCTTCCTCCTTGCACACATCTCCTCTGCAGAGAGCAGCCCTGCATTTCCATCCCTTAATTGTATGTACGTCGTATACTTTATCACGCGCGGCGAGAGCAGTCTATCGACTCACGTCCTTGCCTGGTGAGAGCAGTATAATCTACATATTGCGTTGCGAAATTCACCTTTCATCAATCACAGGTTGGACCTGTGGCGCAGCGGTAGCGCGTCTGATTCCAGCTCTTGGAACATCCAGAAGGTCATCCGTTCAAATCGGGTCAGGTTCATCTCTTTTGTTCATCTTTTGTTTGTTGTTGGGAAAGGAGAGAGAGGTCCATTCGCACTTCGAAGCTCGAAGAGAGCTGGCCGAAGAAGCAAGATCGGCGCTTTTGTTGTTTTGCTTGAGAAAAAAATCCTTTGAGCTCTGGATTTTGGCCATGTGGGGTGTCTTGGACTGATGAAATTCCCCCACCACTTCTATCCCCTCCCCCCTGCATCCTATGCTGACAGGCAGGGCATTTGGAAGACTACGTACATTCGGAGTACTACTGTACAGGTACCTACTGTGCATCTATGAGTATTCCCGCAAATGTCCAACATCGATCAAGTTGAGTCAGGTTCCCAGAAACGGCCCCGAATTGCATTTCAGCTTTTCCCGAAACCGAGACGCCATACGACGAGGAAGAAAAGGATCTGTTTAGATATCACCCCATCCGAGAATACGAATGAGTTTACTAGGCCGTGAAGGCGAGAAATGATATCGAGCAGCAGGGAATCGTTTGTGCAAGCAGGACATGAGAATGCAGAGTGCAGCGTTCCTTGTCGAAATACCTAGTATTACAGCACAGTACACTATGACATATTTACAACGCCTTAATAGCATTCAAATAAGTCTTCCCCGTCCTCGACAACGTCCCATCACTCTTCGTCAGCGGCCAAACACTCCCCAACCCCGCTCCATTACTCGGTCCATATCCGACAACATCACTCTGACTTTGCAGATACTTCACAGTACTCTTGACAAAATTGTTGATCGCCCTCTGATCAGTACAAGGGGTAAACCCTCCTTGGTCGTACACACAAGCGAATTCAGACACGAAGATAGGTTTCCCGTATTTTTTGCGATAGTATTCCACATCGGCTTTGACGCCGGCGAGGTCGGGTTTGTTGATGTGGATGGATGTGAGGTTCCAGGACCGCGTGATTTGAGCTTGGAACGGAGTGAGGAAGTCTTCGTCTTTTTGTTTGCACATGCTTGGGGAGCCGAGGACTGTGCCCTTTTTGGCCAGGGGAGCGAGGAGGTTGTTCCAGTTGGTCGCTGCGGCTTGGACTGTCATTTCGGAGGAGTAGGGGCAACTGCAGTCTAACGCGAATGTTAGATGGTTGTTGTTGCCTGACGGGAGGACTACACGGAATGCTTACCGGGTTCGTAGAAACCAAGCATTAGCCTGGGAGTAGATTTGGCTACGGTCGCTTGAAAGGTCTGTACTCGTTGTGCGGAGGCATCGCAGTTTGAGCCTGGGCCTCCCCAAAGCATAGGCACGCCTTGGACTCTGCCAACGTTGGGTGTGTCGGGATTGTAATCGGAATACCAGCCAATGTAGCGAGAAAGGTCTTTGAAACTCTGCGTGCTTTGAATGCCAGGGTAGCCACTCAGGCCTGCTTTCTTGGGGACTATGGTTTTTCCTAGGACATCAGGGAACTGAGCCAAGACCGCCAGTACGGCGAAGAACTGATACTGCATGGTTGAATTGTATTGCGGATGAAGAGTACTCGGCTTGGTTTATCTCATTCGCATAGCAATGGATCTGCATATATACGTCTTCCATAAGATCAACGCCACCTGTAAGTGTGAAGACGCTACCGAAGAAGATCGGTGCCAGAGTGGACATGTTCTGCGAGCTTGCAGGTCTATAGCAAGGCTAGGCGCCTGTATTCCAGCTGTGGCTTCGGCTCGTATTTTCGAGATCTCGTCGACCGGCCTCGATCATGCTATCGAATAGGGATCGGGAGTCGGAATTACGGTGGTAGTAGCGGGTTCACGCCGTGAAGAACAAGGCGGGCAGGCGATCGGCGAGACATATCTCAAGCGTCCCATTGATTGTAGCTTTTGGCACGCTCGCACGTCTGGAACCAGAACGGACGCAAATGGTAGTCAATTATCCGAACTACACCCTGATCCCTTATCCACAGGAAGCGAAAGTCTCGCCCTCTTTGATATAGCAGCGCCAGACGCGCTCTCGGTGCACGGGTTAATGCCGGCGTCACAGGTAGGTGGTAGATGAATGGCAACGGTCGAAGGAAGAGAAAGAGGAGGAAAAGGCGAATGAGGGGGTACATATCCACTTTCACGTGCATAGAACTCTCTTGGCATTGCTCAGTCACACTTCACGTCACCTCCAACGCGTCCTCTTCCTTCAGGTTGACATTGACAACACCACCACCTCCGTCATGCCAGCCGCAACATCAAAACGCGTGCGCGGCATCAAGATCTCGCGCCACTTCATCATCGGTAACGAGGCCCACGTCCTGCCCCATCCTAACTATCCCTCCCCAGCACCTGAAGGCCACACCAAAGGCTGGAAAGTCTATGTCCGTCCTCTCCCCAATGGCCCCGATATAACCACGTGGCTCAAGAAAGTCCAATTCAAACTTCACCATACCTATGCTGATGCTTCGCGGACCATCGAATCTTCCTCCATGATCGACCCGGACAAAGGGTGCGCCAAAAGAGACATCTCATTCGAGGTCGCTGAGACCGGATATGGAGAATTCTCGGTAGAGATAAGACTCTACTTCGCGCCAGAAAGTGGGGAGAAGGCGATCTATCGCGAGCATTATCTGACGCTGTCGCCGTACGGAGACGAGAAGCAGAGAGCTAAGCAGGAGAAAGAGAATCTGGTTGTTGCTGAGCGCCTTGAGATGATTGAGTTCAATGAGCCCACAGGTGACTTTGCGAAGATGATGATGAGTGAGGATCAGTTCAATTGGTTGAAGGTGAAGAAGGGAAGAGGGAAAGGGAAGAAACCGGATTTCGTGTTCGAGGGTCAAGTCGAGCCTAGTGCACAGTTGCCGGAGAAGGCAATCGGAGAGGGAGGCGGGCCGAATGGCGCCGCGTGGAGTGCGCAGTACGAGAAGCAGGTTTTGGCGCAGTTGGAGAAGGGTCGGGAAAAGCTTGACTCTATGCTTGAGGAGGAAAAGAGGAGGATGGAGCAGAGGCGGAAAGAGCTGGAAAAGCTGGGTGGAGGTGTGAAAGCATAGAGATCGTCTCAAGAAAACATGAGGCTCTAGGATTGGGTCTGGGACTTCTATGCGAATGTCTCGTGTCCCAGTCACACTGATTGCTACAGGTAAAGTATGGACCAAATCAGGATGTAATGAATCCACCACGAACGAACGATTTCATCAAAATCGTGTCAAACAAGGTAATGTCCAAGTCCTGTTCACGGCGCGGAGACTTCCATCCTGATAGCGGGGATGTGAGCAATCGCGGCCAAAAGATGAAATCGTGCATGGAACTCCCGCGGCTGAGAAGGTATATGGGGCTCGTGAACAACACTCTGGAGGGGAGGCGAGAGCCGTGGTGTCAGGCTACGATACGAGGGAGAAAAGCTGATGCATTGGACAGCAGGGAATGAATGTCAGGTACGTGTATTTCAAATGCTTCCCTTTCGCTCGCTCGCTTGTCCAGTATATGCAGCACTTAGGTAGGTAGGTATCGTGGCAGGCACGCTGCTAGCTCGAGGACCATCGCCCCAAACGCGACTTTTATGCCTGGGTGCATTCTATTACATTTGTGTACATCTCATCAGCAATTCTCAGACAAACTCTGATCGGTATGTGCAAGAAATAGAGTGGTGATAGAGTGATTATACACAACCCCAGCAGCGCCTCGCTATGCCGCCCGCCTTGATGGTGGACAAGATCTATCGTATGCAGATGCCGCTTCGCCTCGCTTCGCCTCTTACACAAAGCAGACCCGCACCCACTGTGGCGGAGTGATGAAG